>Ga0163162_10001811_pt1 | contig 20077 bp, 13 predicted proteins | sample S55metaG_FD_115310 | JGI IMG/M metagenome (GOLD analysis project Ga0163162, IMG submission 115310) | Switchgrass rhizosphere microbial communities from Kellogg Biological Station, Michigan, USA - S5-5 metaG | ecosystem: Host-associated > Plants > Roots > Rhizosphere > Soil | place: USA...
CAGCGCCAATCACGCCGAATATTTCGCTCAATGATGTGGTTACCTCCAATCGGGTGGCGCTGCATTTGTTTGATTGGCCCAGGTCGGTTGGCCCGCTGGTAACGCATAAGCCGGTCGATCGTAGAGGTATTTACCCGGATCACTGAACAGAAACCAGAATGTATAGATCGCAACGGCCGCTCCAAATGGAAAATGCATCGAGTCACACACACCTGCAACGATGGACGCCGTTTTGGCCCAACGCTTTTTCTTTAGTAATGCATAACCAGCGATGTAGGACGGTACGGTCATACTTCCGTAGATTAGTGACATGAACACAGCCATGATCAGAAACATTCCTGGAGGAGGAGGATTGGGATCATGTTTCACCATTTCGGGTAAAAGCACCGCCATGAAGATAACCATCACTACGATAAAGAGGGAAAACAATCCCGCGAAAGCAAGATGTGAGTAGGCGAGGTATTTATTGTGCTGTTCCGGTGTCAAAATTATTTTCCTTCTTCAGTTACGTTAATGCTCTCTAACGATGTTTGTCACGCGTTGCAGAAACCTGATGAGATTTGAGAGAACTTGCTCAAAAAGTAGCGTCCCAACATTTACAGTACCGCGAGCGAAGCGACCGGATGTCACACTCAATAAATCGATCATTGGGATCAGCAAAGTTGAGTGTGACATCCGGTCGCTTCGCTCGCGGTACTGTTCTCACTCGGCACATCTCAATCATCGCTCAACGGCCATGGCGACGGCATTGCCACCACCTAAACAGAGCGAGACGATCCCTCGGTGCGCATTCCTTCGTTTTAGTTCATAGAGAATCGTAGTTAGGAGTCGCGAACCCGATTGTCCTATGGCATGGCCCAGCGCGACCGCGCCGCCATTGACATTGACGCGCTCCGGGTCAAGTCCCAGCTCACGACTCACAGCCAACGCCGCTACGGAAAACGCTTCATTCAGTTCGATTAGGTCAACTTCAGAACCGGCCCATCCAGTCTTTTTCAATACCTTTCGCACTGCTTCTACTGGCGCCATCATGACCAACCTCGGCTCAACTCCAGATGTTGCCTGGGCCACAATCCGCGCCATCGGTTCGACTCCCATCTCTCGAGCGCGCCGGAGTGAAGTGACGACTACCGCCGAAGCCCCATCGTTTACCGATGGCGCATTGCCCGCTGTCACAGTTCCATCTTTTTTGAAAGCAGGCTTTAGCTTACCGAGTGTTTCAACTGAAGTGTCCTCTCTGACAGTTTCATCCGTATCAAAGATCAGCGCCGCACCCTTTTTTTGTGGGATCCCAACCGGAACTATTTCGTCTTTAAACTTGCCGGCATTAATTGCTGCGGCCGCTCGACGATGCGAGTTAACGGCGAACTCATCCTGTTCAGCTCTGCCAACTTTATACTCTTCGGCTACGACTTCGCCGGTGCAACCCATGTGGTAATTCTCAAAAGCACACCAGAGACCGTCGTTGATCATCGAGTCAACCAATTCGCCATTGCCCATGCGATAACCTTCTCGCGCCTTGGGCAGCAGATACGGCGCGTTGCTCATTGATTCCATGCCGCCAGCGACCACTACTTCCACGTCACCCAGTGCAACTCCCTGTGCAGCCAGCATCACGGACTTCAATCCGGATCCGCAGACCTTGTTGATAGTGACGGCGGATACTGTGGAGGGTAGTCCTCCATTTAGCGCGGCCTGACGAGCGGGATTCTGCCCAAGTCCGGCCTGTATCACGCAGCCCATTATCACTTCATCCACTTCTTCGGGTTTAACGCCGGCGCGTTTGACGCTTTCGCGGACGACAATGGAACCGAGTTCTGTTGCACTGAATCCCTTTAAAGAACCCAGAAATTTTCCCACTGGTGTTCTGGTAGCACTGATAATTACTGGCTCATCAATTTCCCGCATAAAAACTCCTATTTTCTTTTCAAGCCAAAAAGCGCGCTTGCCTAACTAATGGTAAGTCGTTAAAGACCACTCGTCTAGTCGGTGATTAAGGTTTGGTTCTATTTTGGCTTCGGGTGCGGGGCTTAATGGTGAAATATTTAGCTATATATCTCGAATTCCAGAGCGCAAGATCCAAAGCGCAAAGTGCAAAGTATGAAGTTCAAACTCAAGCTTTACAATTTAGCTTTCAGTAATGTTAGACTCGCGATGCTATTCAACTTTTAAAAACTTTTTTGAATTCCCGATTGTATGCAAGCACTGATTCTCGCCGGTGGTAAAGGTACTCGGCTTCGTCCACTAACGGTCTATACACCAAAACCGATCGTCCCGATTTGCAATCGCCCTTTCCTACTCTATCAAATCGATACGCTTCGACGGGCTGGTATTACGGACATCACTCTTTCTCTTTCTTATCAACCCAATAAGATTGAACAACTGCTCGGAGACGGCTCGGACTTTGGAGTTAACTTGAAGTACACCGTCGAGCCTCAACCGATGGGTACTGCTGGCGCTTACAAGTTCGCAGAGGACTTAATTCGAGAACCCACGGTTGTTTTCAATGGCGATATTCTGACGGATCTGGACCTTAAGGCAGTTATCCGCGAACACAATGAGCGCCAGGCTACCGCCACAGTTGTGCTGACCCCGGTTGAGAATCCGCAGAGCTACGGATTAGTAGAGACTGAGCCGGACGGCAGGATTCGCAGATTTCTTGAGAAACCGAAGGCCGAAGAGATTACGTGCAATACGATCAATGCGGGTACGTACATTCTCGAACCCAAAGTGCTCGATTTCTTGCCGTCAGGTGAAAACTACTCTTTCGAATACGGTCTCTTTCCTGATTTATTGAAGCGGAAAGAGCCCTTTTTTGCACACATTCCGCCGCGAACATACTGGATCGATATTGGTACGCCCGACCGATATCTTCAGGTTCATTCGGACCTGCTCAGTAGCAAAGTAGGAAGGATTCACATTAAAGAGCGTCGTGGGCAGTTTGATGCGGCGACCGTTGCGGAAATTGATGAGCTCTCGCTTATCGGAGATGACTGCCAGATCAAACCGGGCGCACAAATCATCAATTCGGTATTAGGCCCGGGCTGTTTTGTTGAAGAACGAGCGCGCGTCGAGAACTCTGTCCTTTGGCCGCACACGCGAGTTGGTACCGCGGCGCAAGTAGTGGCAGCAATTGCCGGACGTGGCTGTCATATAGGCCGTTCAGCAATTGTTGGACCAGGAACTGTGCTTGGCGATAAGACATCTCTAACTGATTACACGACTACCGGAGGGCGCTCTGTATGAGCTCGCCCGTGCAGATCAAATTCGGCACTGACGGATGGCGAGCGATAATTGCTCGTGAGTTTACCTTCGTCAACGTCGAGCGCGTGGCCCAGGCTTTTGCAGATTACCTCTCCGCACAGGTAGCACAAGTTGACGAGAAACAGACCGCAGTCGGCGCCCCGGGATCAGGCTCTGACTCAACATCGAAAAGTGGGAAGGCTACTCAGCCCTTTGTTGTAATTGGATTCGACAGACGGTTTCTATCTGAAAAGTTTGCGCTCAGATCGGCTGAGGTAATAGCGGGTAACGGATTTAAGTTTGCACTTTTCGATGAGGCTCAGCCGACGCCGTTGATCTCGTGGGCTGTGAAAGATCTCGCGGCCTCAGGTGGAATCGTGATCACGGCTTCTCACAACCCTGCGAATTTCAACGGTTTCAAAATTAAAGCTCCATGGGGTGGCAGTGCTGCTCCCGAAACGACGTCTGCCGTTGAGAAGTTGGTTGATCACACTAAGCCCAAGCGCCAGCCAGTTTCGGCGACCGGAAACAACCTGCTGGAGCCAACAATCACGAGTTACCGGGAACAGATCAATTCGTATATCGACCTTGATCGAATTCGCCAGGCGTCTGGCCGCGTAATCGTGGATCCGATGCATGGGTCGGGTGGTCTATGGGTGGAGAGTTTTCTGAAAGGTGGCCAGCTTGAGGTTGAAACTATTCGTGACTTTCGCGATCCACTTTTTGGTGGAGTAAATCCGGAACCAATCGATCAGAATCTTGGACCACTAAAAACTCGCGTGCTCGAAACTGGTGCTCTGGTAGGACTGGCCACGGATGGTGATGCCGATAGAGTTGGCGCAGTCAATGAACTGGGCGAAACAATGACGATGCATGACGTCGTCCCTCTGCTGTTGCTGCATCTGGCGAGAGAACGAAAGATGACGGGCAGCATAGCAATGACAGTTTCTCAATCAGTTTTAACTCGACGCATCGCTGATGCTATGGGTCTCAAGCTTTATGAGACTCCAATCGGTTTCAAGTACATTGCTGATTTGATGTTGAAAGATGACATCTTGCTTGGCGCAGAGGAGTCTGGTGGGATTGGCGTCAAGGGTCATATTCCGGAGCGCGACGGTATTCTTAATTCGCTGTTGTTTCTGGAAGCGATTGTTGCCTCAGGTAAACGGCCATCCGAAATGCTGGCCGAGCTTCACCAAGAGTTCGGTGAGTTTCATTTCGGTAGAAAAGATCTGCACATGGATGTCTCGCACGGGCAGGAATTAGTTGCACGATTGGCAGAGCAAGCACCTGTTGAGATGGCCGGCTATAAAGTTACGAGTGCTAATACGATGGATGGAACGAAGCTGATGTTCGACGACGAATCATGGTTGCTGTTCCGCCAATCGGGTACAGAGCCTGTGCTGCGGGTTTATTCAGAGGCGACGTCGATAGCCAAAATGAATACGCTGTTAAGCGCCGGAGAAAAAGCTGCCATTCGGCCATAGGTCCTATCCGTCCTAGAGGTCCTATTTTCCTATTGGTCCAATAGGTCTTATAGGTCGTATTTTTCCTATAGGTCCCATAGGTCTTATAGGTCCCATTTAATTCATGCCTGAACTTCCTGAGGTAGAACACGTCGTCAGGGCCCTGCAAAAAGTTGTTGTGGGCCGCACGATTCTCGCAGCAGAACTAAAGCTCAAACGGATCGCGCCAGAAATTTCACGGCCTGCATTCGATCGCCAGCTGCGAAACGCTCTCATCACAGGCGTTGGCAGGCGTGGCAAATATATCCTCTTCGAACTGGATTCCGGGGCAATGCTAACTACGCATCTGCGCATGACCGGCAAATTCCTCTCTCTAAACACCGACGATAAGCTTCCGCCTTACGCGCATGTTGTTTTCTATCTCGATAACGAAAGCCGGCTTGTCTTTTGTGACATGCGACAGTTTGGTCGGATGCGTTTGGTGAAAGATCGCCAGACACTCCCAAAAGAATTGGCGGCCCTTGCCCCCGAGCCGCTGTCGCAGGAATTTACTGAAGACTACTTCTTAAGAACGCTAAAAAAGTCTCATCGCAGTTTGAAGCAACTGCTATTAGATCAGACCCGAGTACTTGGTTTAGGGAACATATATGCGGTCGAGGCTCTTTTCCTTGCAGGTGTTAATCCCCGGAAAAGTGCTCACCAGTTATCGAAGGAACGCGGCAGAAAGCTGTACAAGGCTATTCGACAGGTACTGGCAGAAGCAATCGAAGCCGGTTCAACTTTGAAGATCGATCTGGCTGATGGAAACGGGAGTTACTTCGGGAGCAGTGAACGATTCTGGAGGGTTTACGAGCGCGAAGGCGAACCCTGTATTAAGTGTGGGACAAAAATTCGTCGTATCGTCCAGGGCGGAAGATCAACTTATTTTTGTCCGAAGTGTCAGAAGAGATAGGACCCATGTGACCTACAGGACCTATTGGGGATAGGACCTATAAGACTAATAGGACCTATAAATTCCCCACAATAAAATCGGTCATCATCTGACGCATTTGCTTCAACAAAAGCGGATCAGTCACGCCATGCCGCGACTTCGGATATAACATCAACTCGAATTGCTTCCCGGCTTTCTGTAACTCATATGCAAATTGAATCGTGTTTGCCATATGCACGTTGTCGTCAATTGCACCGTGAATCAGCAATAACTTTCCCTGCAAGTTCCTGGCAGCATTCAACGGGGCACTCTTTTTGTAACCCTCAGGATTGTTTTGTGGAGTTCCCATGTAACGCTCAGTGTAGATACTGTCGTAATTTCTCCAGTCTGAAACGGTGCCTCCTGCGATCCCGATCTTGAATGTCTGGCTATGAGTTAACGCGTAGCTCGTCATAAATCCGCCGTAACTCCATCCCCACATTCCAATACGCGTTCCATCTACGTAAGGCTGGCCCTTAAGCCACGACAAGCCATCCTCCAGATCTCGAAGTTCCAATTCTCCGAGATTCTTATAGGCGGGCCATGTAGATTCGATTCCCTTCCCGCTCGCAGTTCGATTGTCACAAACCCAAATGATGTAACCTTTCTGGGCCAACAACTGATGCCACATATAAGTTGTCGCTCCCCACGCGTTGCGCACCTGCGGGGCATGAGGTCCACTGTAGGTCATTGACATCACGGGGTATTTCTTTCGCGGATCGAAATCGGGAGGCTTGATCATCATCGCCTCCATCACAAAACCGTCCCGCGTCTTGACCTGAAGCAACTCTGCAGAACCGAGCTTAAAATCCTTAAGAGCGCCAACCTTATTTTCGTTTACAACCCGGACCAGCTTCCCATCGCTGTCAAAGAGGCTCATCTGAGCCGGAGTGTTCACATCACTTCTGGTATCGACGAAATAGTTATATTCAGGGCTAAAGTTAATACGATGAGAACCCTCACTTGAACTCAACCGCATCATTCCGGTTCCATCAAGCTTGATTCTATAAAGTTGTGGCGCAATATGACTGTGTTCGGTGGAGGAAAAGTAAATTACGCCTTTATCCTCATCGACTCCTTCTAAAGGATCAGCCTCCCACTCTCCAGTGGTTACCTGACGTAATAACTTGCCTGTTTGATCGTAGTGGTAGATGTGTTGCCAGCCCGAACGTTCACTCAACCAGAGAAATGTCCCGTCTCTCAACCACGTTGGATTTTCGATTGTCGCTACCCACGCCTTGGTCGTTTCGTGAATCGCTGTGTGGCTCTCACCGGTCTTCGCGTCAGCGAAATTCAGGTCGAGAAATGTTTGTTCTCGGTTCTGAGCTTGATAGACGACATTCTTATTGTCCGGTGCCCAGGTTACTCGCGTAATTAACAGATCCTCGGGCTGATACTTGTAAGTGTTCACCCAACGAGTGTCGCCACCAGCCACCGGAACAATTCCTATCTTGACGATGGGATTGGGATCGCCGGCTTTGGGATACGACGTAACCTCAATCTTCTGATCCAGAGGAATATGGTCCACGACCGTGAACTCCGGAACGGGACGCTCGTCGATCTTCAAAAACGCTATAGAACTTGAATCCGGACTCCACCAGTAAGCGCCAAAGTTGCCGCGACCGTACACCTCTTCCTGGTAAACCCAATCCAATCTGCCATTGAGAAGTTTTGGACCGCCATCACTCGTCAGAGCACGCTCACGTCGCTGCATGCTGAGATCTTCAACGTACAAATTGTTTCCCCGGATGAAACTCACCATTCGACCGTCAGGACTGAAGCCTTCTCCAACTTCTTCATCGGGAGTACTGGTCAATCGAATAGCTCGATCGCTGCCCAGTTCGTAATAAAAAAGATCCTTGGCCCAATTAATTAGGACTGCATTCTCGCTGGGATTGAGATTATAACTACCCCGACTTGCAAGCTGTTTGGCGTCTTCCGCTTGAATCCCTGGAAGAGCAGCAAATGCTGCTTGCATCTTGGCCGCATCGAAGAAAGCCATTGCTTCGCCGGTTGCCGCATCGACCTTCTGAATTCGCGGTACATCCGGACGCGATGCTTCATTGCTGACAAGATAGTGCTTTCCATCCTTTAACCAACGGATGGTGGGATTGTTGCCGCTGAAGTTGATCTTCTTAACCGGATCGAAGATGTCATCAACGGTCAAAAGCTTTTGTTGTGCATTTAAGAAAACTGGGGAAAGAATTATTACTAAAACAGTTAAGAGGAATGAGAAGCGCATTCTCAAAGCATTCTCCTATGAATCATATGTAATCTTACGCAGAGCGTCCGTCTGATCGAAACAATGCGCAATCGCTGAAACTAAGATTCCTTTGGCATAATCTTCTTGATTAGCGGCGTTAGGACTGCCAGCAAAAGCGCAGCTGCCAGAGAGATTGCTGCAAAAGTTCCAAACGCACGAGCCAGAACGTTGGGACTGCTGCCTTCAAACAATCTCGTTGTGAGCCCGGCGATGTAGCTACCGATGGCGATTGACAGAAACCAAACACCCAGCATCATTCCCACCATCCGTGCGGGCGACAGCTTGGAAATAGTGCTCAAGCCGACTGGGCTCAAACACAACTCGCCGAGAGTCTGGAAGAAATAGACCGCTACCAGCCACAACGGCGAAACCAGTCCCTGACCCGTCAGAGTTGAGGCGAATGCCACAACAACAAATGCTGCCCCCGCAAGAAAAAGCCCGAGCGCAAACTTCGCCGGACTCGAAGGTTGGCGGTTGCCCAGAACTTGCCAGATGAAAGCGAACACCGGGGCCAAAGCAATAATAAAAATTGGTTGGACCGACTGGAACCAACTGGACGGAAACTGCAGTCCGAAGATCGAATTACGCGTCAAGCGATCTGCAAAGAGGGTCAAACTGGAACCTGCTTGCTCGAATGTCATCCAGAAGACAATCGAGAACATAACGAGAATGAAGATAACAAATACGCGTTTGCGTTCGTCGCTTTCAAGCATTCGCGTGGTCCCGGTAAGGTATCCGGCAAAATATCCAACAACGCTCCAGAATGGCACTGAAATCCAACCACCCTCTCCAAACTTGTAGCCGAAAGCAACTCCTAGCAACGCTCCAACCACCGCGAGGATCGCAGTGAGCGAATCAAATTTTGCGGTGGTGCTCTCTTTTACCGGTGCGACCTCCGGTTTTCGACCGACATGGCTCAGTCTGTTGCCACCGATCAAATACTGAATCACTCCCAGAGTCATTCCGACCCCAGCCGCCGCAAATCCCCAGTGCCAGCTCTTATTGGGATTCATTCCCAACGAGGTGATTAAGCCCCGAACCGTTGCGCTCTGTGCAAGAAAACCAGTGATGAGGGGAGCGGAGAAGGCGCCGAGATTAATTCCCATGTAAAAAATCGAGAATCCTGCGTCGCGTCGCTTGTCTTCGGGCGCATAGAGTTGGCCCACCATCGCACTGATGTTTGGCTTCAGTAGTCCGGTGCCCATAGCGATCAAGACCAGACCAGCATAAAAAGTCGCAATAGAGTCGACCGCCATCGAGTAGTGGCCACAGGCGATAATTATGCCGCCAAGAAGGACAGCTCGCCGCGCACCCAGAAATCTGTCTGCCAACCATCCGCCTATCAGTGGCAGGTACCAAACTGACGACACGTAGGTCGCGTAGATAATGCCCGCGAACTTCTCATCAAATCCCAGTCCTCCATCCGCAAGCGATTTAGTCATGTAGAGCGTCAGGAGGGCTCTCATTCCATAATAGGAAAAGCGCTCCCACATCTCGGTGAAGAACAGAGTGGAAAGTCCTCTTGGATGACCTAAAAAACCGTGCGTGTTGGGGTTAACCGCAGCTTCGCGAGATGAGCTCATCAATGCGTTCCTCGAGTTGGTCGAGATGGACCGGCAGGTCAGGATACTATCGCTTCAGATCTTGGGGAGGCCTGAAAAGCCGGCGTTCAAAATTTCTGATTTAGGTGAACGTAGAACGGAAGACCGCGTGCATTCAGCCAAAATACTTAGACAAGTGTCAAGCAGGGCCTCATCATTTTCCATATATCAATTTCCATTTCTCATTTACCATTTGGTTTTCACTCAGCCAGAATTAGGAAAGCAGCGCGTGAGTTACTCGTCGTTGAGAAAGCACAGAGCCTCACACTTACACGGGCTTGCACAAAAAGTAAGACGTGACCAATTACAGTACCGCGAGCGAAGCGACCGGATGTCTGACTCAATCTTCCCCTGTGACTATCACGATCGCGTAGTTGAGGAGACATCCGGTCGCTTCGCTTGACGCGGTACTGTAGTTCTGCAAATTCGACCTAGCCTCACATTCCCAATTGCATGATTCTGGTGAGGCAAACAAAATGGGAATGATATATGGATGGGTTTTGGTATTCCGGTCCGATCGAAAACTTAATATGGAGCTAGAGCATGATCAAAGAATCGCCGTTTGCCTGTGATATGACGGCAATCGCACCTCATCAACGTGACCCACACATCGCCACCATCAAAACATTATTCAATGCCGTTATCTCTGTTGATGAACTAGCGAATGGCTATCAGTTTGAGTTGCCTAATCAAACGGAGATATTGGGATTGTCGACGGAGTTTATTTCTCTAGAACGATTGTGTTGTCCGTTCTTCGGCTTCACTCTGGACGTTGAACCCGAAGGTGGCAAATTACGACTCAGTCTCACCGGTCGTGAAGGTGTGAAGCCGTTTATTCTGGAGGAGATTGGCGCATACCTGACTAAGTGATATTTATGAATTGAGATTTGATAATTACTACTAAATAGATGTTGGTGTGCACCTCAACAAAATAGCAATTTCAAATCTCAATTCATTGATTGGTCATTATTCTGTCGCTTGCAGGTGAAATGCCAGGATCGCTTCTTCTGGTGCAAGAATCGGGTGATACGATTTGCCGTAGCGTTCTGTGATTACTTTGACGTAGTGCCTCGTCTCATCATAAGGCGGAACTCCATTGAACTTATCGACCGCACCTTCACCCGCGTTGTACCCAGCTAACGCTAAAGAAACGTCACCGGAGAACCTCTTGAGCAACCAACTCAAGTATTTTGTTCCGGCGGTGATGTTATCAGTTGGGTCGTTGACATCCTTGCAGCCAAATCTCTTTGCTGTTGCTGGCATTAACTGCATTAGGCCTTGTGCTCCCGCGTGAGAACGCGCCGTCGTTTCGTAGTGCGATTCTTGCCAGATCACGGCATGAATAAAACGCGGATCAACCCCCTCACTTTCCCCAACTTTTAATATTATTGCGTCCAGGTTTGGATCGCCCGAGGTCGGAATGTCCGATGGGACTCCAAGGGTTTTCGCACTGACTAGAGGCGCTAATGCATGGCTCAAGAGGACGTCGCTAAAATTCGAAAATAAGAACAAACCGATAAGAGCTAAAGGGGTGAACTTGATTGAGCGCAGAAGGGTAACGTTCCGGGGCAACTTCATTCGTAAAATTCTCCAAGAGTTAAAGGCTTACAATCACGCGCTCGAACTACGTCAACTGGGCCGATGTGCAAACGCGCCAACACTGAGCAAAAGGGTGGTCGCGCACTTCAATTTTGCGCTCCCATACTCTGATGGGTTGAGTCTTAAAATCAGTTGCCCTTTTTTTCGCATTATATTCTTGTAAGTATATGATTTCAAATGTACTTAATCGGTTCGATAATCGGTCTGATTGAAGGATTCCATCATCCTGACGCTCAAAAGCGGACATAACTTCGTAACAGTAATCCCACTTTTGAGATTCTGCGCCGTGGTCAGTAGTCCGTAATCCGTAGTCCGTTGTCCGTAGTCAGTGTTATCCGAATCATGGACGGACTACTGAGAACTGACTACTGACCACTGACAACTGACTACGGACCAAAAGCGTTCTTGACACGCTGAGAGGCGAGGCGTATAAGCGGAAGCGACAAGCGTGGTGAGTTAAGGCGACTTGCGGCCACGTAAAATAACCAGCTAAACAGCTCGGGAGACTGAAACCTTTACCCGAAAAACTTCAAACGAACTTGAAGTCCCGCGTTGTTTGGCGCGGGACTTTTATATTTGTCAGTATGGCCAGTGGCCGGTAGTTAAGAGAAGATAGGTCCAATAGGTCGAATAGGTCCTATTTGCTCCAATGGTCGAATAGATCCGATACAACGACTGGCTTTCTGACAACTGACTATGACAATGGAACCTTTTAAAGACCTACTCGAGACAGATCGGATTCACGTCTTCGACGGAGCAATGGGAACAATGCTCTATGCGAAAGGCGTCTACATCAATCGCTGTTATGACGAGTTGAATCTAAGCAATCCCGAACTCGTTCGAGACGTACATTCAGAATACATTCGCGCCGGCGCCGACATCATCGAGACCAATACATTCGGTGCCACAGCTTTTAAACTGCAGCAGTACGGGCTCGAAGCCAATCTTCATGAAATAAATGCCATTGCGGCTCGGGTCGCGCGTGAAGCAGCTGGCGAAAGAGCTTATGTCGCCGGAGCAATTGGACCATTGGGCCTTCGCATCGAGCCCTATGGCCCAACATCTTTCGATGAAGCGAAAGAGATGTTCAAAGCTCAAGCGATTGCCTTGCTTGAAGGTGGCGTAGACCTCTTCTGCCTCGAGACCTTTTCAGACGTTTCTGAGATAAGACAAGCCATCCGTTCAATTCGCGAACTTTGTGACCTGCCGATCATTGCGCAGATGACTATCATGATTGATGGCAATACGCAGTTTGGCACCACTCCCGAGGTTTTTACCCAGCGGCTCGACGAATGGGGCGCGGATGTCATTGGTCTAAATTGTGGTGTTGGACCGGCAATTATTTTAAATGCGCTCGACAAGATGCGCGCAGTTACTAAGAAAAAACTCTCGGCTCAACCAAACGCCGGCCTTCCTCGCGATGTTCAAGGGCGCCAGTTCTATATGTGCTCGCCTGAGTACATGTCGAAGTTCACCAAGAGGTTTATCCAATCTGGAGCTAAGTTTATCGGTGGTTGTTGTGGCACTACGCCCGCTCACATCAAATTGATTACTGATGCGGTTCGCGCGGCGTCGCCCAGAGCACAACGGATTGCCCTAAGTAACATAGCACCCGCACACGTCACCGAGATCACTCCAGGAGATATCAAAGTTGTTCCACCTGAGGAGCGATCCAGATGGGGACGAAAGATTGCGCAGGGGCAATTTGTCACCTCAGTTGAAGTGCTGCCGCCTAAAGGAGTTGATTCGAAGAAAACTCTGGATTCAATTCGTCTGCTGAAGAACGCCGGAGTTGATGGCGTCAACATTCCCGACGGTGCGAGAGCTCAATCCCGAATGAGTGCGCTCGCTACCGCGGTTCTCGTTGAGCAGCAGATTGGCATCGAGGCGGTTTTACATTACTGCTGTCGCGACCGAAATTTGCTCGGAATGATGTCAGATTTATTAGGCGCAGCGGGTCTGGGCCTTAGAAACATTCTGGTCATAACTGGCGATCCGCCGAAGATGGGACCATATCCGGATGCGACGGCTGTCTTCGATATCGATTCAATTGGTCTCACCAACATGGTCAATAAGTTGAACCATGGACTTGACCTCGGAAATAATCCGATCGGTGAGCCGACGGCTTTTTGTATTGGTGTCGGCGTAAATCCTGGGGCGTTAAATCTCGACGAGGAGATCAAGCGTTTTGAGTGGAAGGTCGAAGCCGGTGCTCAATACGCAATTACTCAACCAGTTTTCGATACAGAACAATTGCGCGATTTTCTGAGACGCATAGAACACGTCCGTATTCCTGTCATTGCGGGAATTTGGCCGTTGGTTTCGTACCGTAACGCCGAGTTCCTGCATAACGAGGTTCCTGGCGTTCGAGTGACGCCAACCATCATGGAACGAATGCGTAACGCATCTGCGGTCAGTAAGGAAGCCGGTCGGGATGAGGGACTAAAAATAGCCAGGGAATCCCTGCTCGAGGTTCGAGACATCATCCAGGGAGTTCAAGTCTCCGCGCCATTTGGAAATGTGAAGTACGCTTTAGAAGTCTTTGGTGCGCTCGACGACTTCGGTCAGCTCGAAGTCATCTCGAAAACTTCGTAGGCGTGGCAATACCGGACCCGGGGGCGAAGCGACCGGATAGTACACTCACCCAACTGATCATCACGACCTAGCTGTAAAGTTGAGTGTACTATCCGGCCGCTTCGCTCGAGGAACTGTACTCATCGCACGACACTCGCCAACATTAGAGTTTTGTGCAAAGCCTAACCTTTAGCTTTTTTCTTCGTCCTCTTCTTCACCGGCGTCTTGAAGCAACTCTTGTCCGGCACAACTTCACCAGGATCCACAGATGGACTCACGTTAGGCGGTGCAGCGCCGGGTGGCACGATCCAAAACTCAAAAGTCGGGATCTCTTTGTAACCGGCCTCGACAGTAACGATTCGCGACGCATTGATCTGTTGGTTAACTAAATAAGTCTTAACCCGGTCCGCATTCTTGCGCGCGGCAGTGGTGCATGAGTGTTGTCCCCCATAGCTCAAAATGTAGACTTGAGCATCCGGTTGGGTCTTGAGCTCGCGCGCAAACTCATCCAGCCGATCTTGTTCGTCTGCCGAAAGGCCACTTCCGTATTCATCGAACTTAATTGCTTCGCTCGACTGCGCATTGCAAGTTAGTGCTGTTAGCACGACTACGAGAAAACAAAAAAGAAACTTCATCTTGTGGCCCTCCAAAGTCTGACCTTCCGTTTGTAGGAGCGGCACTCCGTGGCCCCCTTTGCAAAATGAATTCCCTGGTGGGTTAGATCCGGGAAACACTAGACCAGGATTCGTCTTAATGCTTCCTCAATAGTGGTAAGCCTGAATTCAAATTGAGCGTTGTTTAGCTTCGTGGGCTCAACGCGCTGGCTCGAAAGCAACAAAGCGTCAGCCATCTCTCCAAAAGCGAGTCTTACTCCAAAGTCGGGAATTGGGATCAGCGATGGCTTGCCCAGCGTACGACCCAGTGCTCGGGTGAACGCTTCGTTCGTCACCGGGTTTGGCGCAACAAAGTTGACTGGACCACTCAGCTCGGTTTTATTCATTACAAATCGCAACGCTGTAACCACATCATCCAGAGCGATCCAGCTCATCCACTGTTTGCCGTCACCGACTCTTCCACCTATTCCCATTCTGAAAGGTGTCAGCATCTTCGCTAAAGCGCCGCCTTTTTTATCAAGGATTATTCCGAACCGAGTACACAGCGTTCGAATTCCCTTTTCGACTGCAGGACCAGTCGCCTTCTCCCATTGGACACAAAGTGTTGCTAGAAAGTCGTTACCGGGAGCGCTGGATTCAGTCAGGACCTCTTCTTTTCGATCGCCGTAATAGCCGATGGCGGAAGCGCATAAAAAACTCTTGGGCGGTTCATTTAGTTGGGCCAGGGCTTTACTCAATGCAAAGGTTCCTTTGACTCTACTGTCGAAGATGCGTTGTTTCTTGTCATCTGTCCAACGCCCTGAGGCAATACTTTCACCGGCAAGGTGAACGACCCCGTCCAGTCCCTCGAGTGCTGATGAATCAACAACTCCGGAATCCGGTCGCCATAGAATTTCATTCTCGTTAGTAGCGGTCTCGCGAACTAGACGAAGCACTGTATGTCCGTCAGAGGTAAGTGAACGACTTAAGGCTTGTCCGACTAATCCGTGCGAGCCGCTAATCAATATTTTCATCTCGTCCACTCCGAATGCGTTTTAGGTACGAAACATAAAATATCCCTGTCTTGCCGATTTCGCCTATAGAAAAATTCGGCTCTTCGGTTTCAGCAGAATCGTAAAAAACAGGAGCTGTAAATTTATCTTGAGTTTTTAACAATGAAGAGTAGAATGCGGCGGTCTCACTTACGACCGTTTTTCGAGGTACCTCAACCCTCGTAATCCTTTTGAGGTGATTTTATCGTTTTAACGAATTGATATTTTTGTGCGAGTGTCTCCGGACCTGCACAACTTAAGAACAGGAGCAACCTCACATGCTTCCAAGACTCTTACTGCTCATTCTGCTCGTTGTTGCGACCGCAACTTTTGCGCCGCCGCTCAGTTCAACTTCCACGGTTCTTCTCCGCCGAATTACTTTTACTGCTGAGCAGACGCTCAACTTGAATGCAATATTGAGTCGCCGGGCAAAGATCCTTGCATTCGAATCGACCGGTGATCTTGCAGCGGTGGGCGGAGTTGCTTCCTTTCATTCAATGAGAGCGACTATTTCCAATGACAGTGTCGCTTTCAGTGAGTTTGCAAAAGGTCGTTCCGCCGTACCCGGTCTTTCAACGGATGGCTCACTGGTCGTATTTTCGTCGAGTGAAGATCTGACTAACGAAAATTCGGACCACAATTTCGAAATATACCTGGCGAGTGATTCAGGTGTCAGACAGTTAACTCACACTGCGCCTGAAAATGAGATAGACAGGCTAGTCGTCGGAAATTTTCAACCCTCGATAAACGGTGACGGCTCGCTGATCGCGTTTTCCTCCTCAATCGGTGGAAATTCAAATAGCCGCAATATTTGTTTGGTCGAGACGTCCAGCGGAAAGGTTCAGCTGCTCACTAACAATCCAGCAGGCGCGCTTGCTTATAGTCCGAAAATCAGTGGCGATGGCTCGTTGATCTATTTCATCAGAGAAAGTGTGGAGGGCGCCCGAGACCTTGTTTTATTTGAACGAAGTACTGGCCAGGAAGTCGTGCTTGAACAGAATTTAACTGATCTCGCACTGTCAGACGGACCCGCACTTAGTGACGATGGGACGCGTCTCGTCTATTCAACTACCACCAGCCAGAATCAGAGTCAGGTTCATCTCTACGACCGTCGTGCAGCAGCGTCCCGCCAGTTAACTCATCTTTCGACGCGCGCGACAGACGTGAAGCTTCAACCAGCGATCAGCGGTGATGGTTTACGAGTAACGTTCGCGACTCGCAGAAGAGTCGTAAATACGAGCGACGGCAGTGTTGAGCTCTATCTGCTTGATTTGCCGACTAGTGAAGTTCAGCAGATCACAAATGCTCCTGCCGGAGCGACAGCAGAGATAGTTTCATCGCTCAATGAAGATGGCAGTCTGGTGCTGTTCAACTTTCCACGCCTGCTTTCTGGCCCGGTCAGCGAAAGCGACTTTGGTAACAACAGTGAGATTTATCTTGCGACGATAGCCCCGCGTCCCGACTTTGGGAAGATCGAAGTTCAAAATGGTGCGGCCAAGGGAAATGAACGCGGAGCAGACAATGCTCTTGCTCGTGGCAGTTTGGCAATTGCAAAGGGAACGAATCTCGCCTTTGCCAATCGCCAAATCAATTTCAATAAGGACGAACCGCCGACCAATATTCTTGGCACCTCGGTTCAGGTGAACGGAATACTTGCCCGTCTGCTTTACGTTTCGCCAGATGAGGTTGTTTTTGTGGTACCTGAGAACCTTAATCCGGGCGATGCAGAGGTTATCGTGACGAATGGGGATGGATTTCGATCTAAGTCGATGGCGACCGTCGTTGATAGTAGTCCTGGTGTTTTCACACTCAGCGGAGACGGCAAAGGAGTCGCTGTTGCGCTCAACGCCGACACTTTGGTGGCTGGTCCGTTCGATCCTTCAGGCGGGAAACTGCGTATTACGCTCTTCTGCACTGGCCTACTTCATGCAAACAACATCCAGGTAACTTTCGCGGGCCTTGCGGCAACTGTCGAGACTGTGATGGCGTCAACCGCACCCGGCATAGATGAACTTCATTTGCTCGTCCCTGAATTGTTGCGGGGAGCTGGTCCAGTTAACGTCCTCATCGATACGGACGGAGCAGAAAGTAATCCGGCTACCGTTACATTCGGTGGTAGCGCGCGTCGCGACCTGATGATCAATGAGTTTCTCGCCGATCCGCCTGATGGTGAATCAGGCGATGCGAATCAGGATGGTGTTCGGGACAGCGCCGACGATGAATTCGTGGAGATTGTTAATACGACTTCACGCGATCTCGACTTAAGCGGATTCCAATTGCAGACCCGGAGCCTGACAGGCGCTACAGATGTTTTACGGCACCGTTTTGCGGCCGGCACTGTCGTATCTGCCGGTACAGCCCTCGTAATCTTTGGAGGTGGGAGCCCGATCTCGTCGGATCAATCTTTTGGAGGAGCGCAGATCCTGAAGGCGTCCTCGCGTGGGCTCTCATTAACCAATAGCGGTGGTGTCATCACGCTACGCGACGCTAAGGGCACAATCATTACGTCCGTAACATATGGAAGTGCTATCAATCTCCCCGCCGACCAGAATCAATCGTTGACGCGCTCACCGGACGTCGATGGTCCATTCACTCTTCATAGTGTCGCTGATGCGCGCGACCATAATCGATTCAGTCCCGGCACAAGAGTGGATAAATCCGGTTTTGCAGCGTCACCGGCTGTAGCTCGCATCTTGCTGAGTCCGACCAGTGCTCAGTTGACGATTGGGGGAACTCTGCAATTCTCAGCTGTAGCTCTCGACATCTCGTCCGCAGCATTACAGGATGTAATCTTTGGCTGGCATTCGAATAATCCTGAAATCTTACAAATCGACGGTACCGGGTTGGCCAAGGCGATTTCGCCAGGTACAGTTGCAATTACCGCTACAGCTCGAGGGATTGAGTCGGAACTCGCAACTGTGACGATCGTTAGCCCGAGTCCGTCACCGACCCCGACTCCTGTACCCAGTCCCACGCCAGCGCCAACTCCGACTCCAACACCAACTCCGAGTCCCAGCCCAAGCCCTAGCCCCAGTCTGAGTCCAACACCAACTCCAACGCCGCTTCCAACAGCAACACCTTCCCCGAGTCCAAGCCCTACTCCAACGCCAAATAGCTCCCCGAGTCCCTCACCATCGCCGAGCGCACCTGCTGCAATCGTCATAAGCGAATTCCGCACTCGTGGTCCAAATGGAGCCAATGATGAGTTTGTGGAGATCTTCAACAAGGGAACGCTTGCAATTGAGGTCGGCGGCTGGAAACTGCGTGGCTCGAGTAGCAGCGGAACCATGACCACACGCATGACTATCGCGACCGGCACAATCCTACGCGCCGGCAGTCATTTCCTGGCGGTCAACTCGTCCGGCTACAGTGGAACTGTTAGTGCTGACCAGTCATACACCAGTGGTTTTGCAAACGACGGGGGCATCGCGATTACGAGAGCCGACGATGTCCCGGTCGACCAGGTAGGAATGAGTGCAGGCTCAGCGTTTCGCGAAGGAATACACCTTGCTCCCTTACCGAGTGATTCCAATCAGAGTTATGAAAGAAAATCTGATGGTTCAATTGTTAATGGTTTAGATACGCAAAACAACTTTTCTGACTTTCAACTATTGACGCCGAGCAATCCTCAGAACATGCGGTTCGGCGAGCCAACTCCAACACCCAGTCCAACTCCAACTCCAACTCCTACTCCAATTACCAGTCCGTCTCCGAGTCCCACAGCGACCCCGACAGTTACTCCCACTCCGGTTCCGAGTCCTTCCCCGACCGGAACACCGACACCGACGCCTTCTCCTTCTCCATCTCCTTCTGCTACGCCAAATAATTCCGTGGTGATCAGTCAGGTCTTTGGTGGTGGCGGGAATTCCGGATCCCCACTCCGCAACGATTTCATTGAGATCTTCAATCGCGGGACTGAAGCGATCGATTTATCACGGTGGTCGATTCAGTACGCTGGCGCAACAAATTCAAGCTGGTCGTTAACTCCGCTGACTGCCGTTGTGCTCGCTCCTGGCAAGTACTACCTGATCCAGGAAGCCTCGGGCGGTGCAAACGGAGTTCCATTACCTGCCGCCGATGCGATTGGATCAATTGCCATGGCGGCTACCGCGGGCAAGGTTGCTTTGGTGCGAACAACCACTCCGCTCACAGGTTCCTGTCCTTCAAATAGTACGATTGCAGATCTCGTGGGATACGGGTCGTCAGCTAGCTGTTTTCGAGGTTCTGCTCCGACCATCGCTCCAAGTAACACTAATGCAGTCTTGCGTGGAAGTGCTGGCTGCTCTGATACAGCCGACAATCGCGTCGACTTCATGGTCGGACCACCTGCACCTCGAAACACATCATCACCCGCGAATCATTGCGAATCTGTGAACCTTCTGAACTGGCGCAGATCAATCGCATCGCTCTGGTCGACTGAAGTCGCGATGATTTGGGTGAACCTGGTGATATCTGCTTTCAGTACTTGAAAGCACAAATGTGGCGGACCCGACTATGTGAAGACTTAGAGAAAAAAAAGATCATCCACAGATTGCGTCGATTGCCCAGATTCCTTCAGAGAAAGCCACGGCACAAAGGCGTTCTAATTAAGAAGCTGTGTAATCTGTGGATCATATTCTTGAGTTTTCACAAGAGTCTCTGAAGCCGGCTCAGGACTTCATTAATCAAAAATCTTCCGTTGTCTGGTAAGCTAAGCGCGCTATGTCGTCGCTCGCC
>Ga0163162_10001812_pt1 | contig 20074 bp, 19 predicted proteins | sample S55metaG_FD_115310 | JGI IMG/M metagenome (GOLD analysis project Ga0163162, IMG submission 115310) | Switchgrass rhizosphere microbial communities from Kellogg Biological Station, Michigan, USA - S5-5 metaG | ecosystem: Host-associated > Plants > Roots > Rhizosphere > Soil | place: USA...
CGCGGATCAGTTTCTGGCTGGCGGCGATGGCATCCATCGTCTTTTGGAAGCCTTCCCACACCGAAACCGTACAATTAGCGGTGGTCAAGCCGCCTTTGCGCATGTCCTCAAACAGCTCACGGTCCCATTTGGCGATGACCAGACCATCAATCACGATACTGTCGTCATGTACTTCGCGCGCATTCATGCCGAGTCTCCCTTTTTAATAGATGCGTGAGCCAGTCCCGCGCATCGTCGCTCAAGCATCAACCCGGGTGGCGAATACCTTTTAAACCACGCGTTGGTTCCACACCTGGCCCATCGTGCAGAGAAATTCGCGAGGTCTCTGGTAAGCCCAGACCTCCTGCGAGTGCCAACAAGGCAATCACCACCAGGTAGAAGGCCGGCGCCAGACTGCTGCCGGTCTGGCTAATCAGCCATGTTGCAACCAGCGGCGCGGTACCGCCAAACAACGTATAGGCAATGTTGTAGGTGATCGCCGATGCGGTGTAACGGGTGCGGGTGGGGAAAACTTCGGAGAGCAGCGCGGCCGTAACCACGCCCGACAGCACCGCGCCCACCGCGAGCAACAAGACCCCGAATATCGCCGCTGGCACTTGACCGGCGCTAGCCAGCCAGTAGGCCGGAAAAACGGTCAGGATCACCCACGCACAAGTCGTGGCGACTGTCCTGCGCCGGCCGAATCGATCCGAGAAAGCCCCTGCCGCCGGGCAGACACCGGCCGCGAACAGCAACGCCACCGTCGAGACCATCAGTGACTGCCCACGGCTAAGATGCCCCACCACCTGCAGGTAGGTGGCGAAGTACGTGGTGAACATGTAGAAGGAGAGTGCAGTCAACGAAATGAAGGCGCCAAGCCGTAGGATGGTGCCCCTCTGCTGCTGCAAAGTTTCGCGAAGCGGGGAATGGGCATGGGTTTTATCTTCGGCCATGGAATGCCGGAACGCCGGGGTTTCCTCCATCTTCCAACGCAGGTAGAGGCCCACTAACCCGAGCGGTGCAGCCACCAGAAACGGCACCCGCCAGCCCCACGCGCCCATTGCTTCGGCCGACAGGCTCGCTTCCAGCAGATAAGCCATGATTGCTGCACACGCGAAGGCCGAGAAAGTCGAGACGGGAATGAAGCTGCCATACCAGGCACGTTTGTGATTCGGTGCATGTTCCATCAGGTAGGCGCAGGCACCGGCGTACTCGCCACCAGCGGAAAATCCTTGGACACAGCGGGTAAGCGTCAGCAGTACGGGAGCCATCAGCCCTATGCTCGCGTAGGTCGGCAGTAGACCGATCACCGTGGTGGCACCAGCCATCATCAGCACCGTGACCGACAACACGCGTTTGCGTCCCAAGCGATCACCGAGCGTGCCGAATACGATGCCACCCAGTGGCCGCAAGGCGAAGGCAACCGCGAAGATGGCGAAGGTTTGGAGCAAGGCAGTGCTGGAGTCCGCACTGGAAAAGAATTGTTTGGCGATGGTGGTGGCGAGAAATCCGTAAACCGCGAAATCGAACCACTCTACAAAGTTACCCACTGCGGCCGCCGCGATGACCTTACGCAGTGTGGCCGATGAAACATGGCCTGTTTCGCTCATTGTGGTGCTCTCCTGGATTATTCTAATTAAATAAGATGGGCAGCCAACAATTGGGAACAAACTAGGTACAGGATTCTTGTTGTGGTGGTACTTGTTGCGCTACTGCAGTCAGCCATTGTCGACCGGCAGGCGAGCGCTTGTGGTGATAAACTTGGTGCCATCATATGCAGACTGCCTCGGGGCGACCAGACTTCCTGATCACCTAGGTAATCGGCGTTATTGCATTCATCAATTTGCGAGAGAAACTGTCGTTATGCGTGAAGAAGATTGTCTGAATCCCGAATATCTTCTTCATCATTTACCGGTCGCTGTGATCATTGCCCGCAATCGGGTGATCCTGAACTGCAATGCCTTGGCGCGGACAATGTTTCGCGCCAGTGATGTGCAAATCATTGGGGCCTCGTTCGCGATGCTGTACCCCAAACAGAAAGACTTCGAAACCGCGGCGGAACATTTCGGCCCCCTGCTTTCGCGACATGCCGACTTTCATGATGACCGTTTAATGCGCCGTCTGGACGGCACGCATTTCTGGGTGACCGTTCGGGGTTACGGCTTCAACGAAAGTAATCCTTATGAACTGGCTGCTTGGGTGTTCACTGAAGTAGATACTCGGAAACAAGAGGAACTGAAGGAGAAAGTGATCCTCACCTCTCGAGAGCGGGAAGTGGCTGCGCTGCTGGTAGACGGACTGACCAGCAAGGAAGCTGCGAAAAGCCTGGGCATCAGTCCCAGAACCGTAGACATCCATCGTGGCAGCCTGCTTCGTAAATACGCGGTAAATTCCACACCTGATCTGATTCGACAGATCGTCAACTAGCCTGCGCCGACAGGCATTGCATCACGTACCGGCAAACCGTCGGATCCAGATGCGCAACGCCGACATTTCTTGTAAAGCGTGATGTATGAGAAGGCCATGTCAGGATACCTCCTTGACTTTCTGACCGGCGACAGTGGCGCCGGACTTGCTCGACACTGGGTGCAACAGCACGCAGAACGAATGCTTCTGCGCCACGCTGTAGAAGTCGTGGGCAAAGTCGTCGAGGTCGACGGCAGTCAGTTTCAGGCGACGCAGAAAGTAGTTGTAAACCAGCACCGCCGGTACCGCAACAGCGATCCCGACACCCGTGGCGAGCAGCGCCGCGCCGATCATGAGCATCCGATGCCCTGGCCCCAGGGTGTTGAGCATCTGCTGGCCGTCGTAACTCAATTGCTCTGGTGTCGCAGTGGGTTCGAGCGTGACCTGACTGGACGCCAATGCCTGGCAGCGGCGAGCCAGTCCCGCGCCGTGCGCAGGACCAGCAAGTCGATGCTTTCCATCACGCTCTCCTCTAGCGCATGTGCAGGATGATCGGGCTGCTGCTGGCCGGATCCGTGTGTTCACGCAGCTTGCTCACTGCCTGCGCTTCGACGGCACTGCCCTGATTGCCCCAGGTGCCACGCACGAATGTCAGGACCTCAGCTATCTGCTGATCCGACAACTGCTCACGGAATGCGGGCATGCGATAGGCGTCCGGCACACCGGCGGCCACGACACGCTGCGAACCATTCAGGGTGATGTTCATCGCCGAGGTGCTCTCTTTGGCCAGTGCAGAGGTGGCGCCCGCCAGCGGCGGCATCCATTCCGATTGTCCCTTGCCGTCCAGGCCGTGGCACGAGGCACAGCGCGTCGCGTAGATCTGGGCGCCAGGAGAATCCAGACGCGTCGCTGCCGAAACCTCTTGATACTGCCACGGCGTTCCGTCGCGCTGGCGGCCCCCAGGCAACGACTTGAGATAACGGGCAATGGCCGTCAGATCTTCGTCAGTCATGAACTGCGTGGAATTGTTGAACACCTCGGTCATCGAGCCGTAGACCACCGCGTGCCTGTTGCGACCGGTCTTGAGGAACTGCACGATCTCGTGCTCGCTCCATCGGCCCAGGCCTGTGTTGTGGTCATCACGCAGGCTCGGCGCATACCAGCCATCCAGCAAGGCGCCAGCGAGGAATGGCGTGCCGGATTCATCGAGTGCCTTCTCGTTGAACGCCATGCCGCGGGGCGTATGGCAACTGCCGCAGTGCCCAGCGCCCTGAACGAGGTAAGCGCCGCGGTTCCATACTTCATCCTGCGTCGGTTTGGCAACGTAGGGCTCCGCGTCGACAAACACACCGTTCCAAAGTGCAATCGGCCAGCGCAGGTTCAGTGGCCAGGGAATTCCACTCTGGATGTTCGCCTGTTTGACCGGCGCCACGCCTTTCATGAAGAACGCATACAGCGCACGCATGTCTTCATCACTGAGCTTGGCGTAGGACGGATAGGGCATCGCCGGATATAAACGGCGGCTGTCGGGTGCCACGCCGTGGCGGACGGCACGGTCGAAGTCCGCCAGGCTGTAGTGGCCGATGCCGGTTTCAGTGTCCGGTGTGATATTGGTCGCATGGATCGCTCCCAGCGGGGTGGCCATTTCCAGGCCGCCGGCGAACGGTGCTCCGCCTGGCACGCTGTGGCAAGCCACGCAATCGCTGAGCCTGACGACATATTCGCCACGGGCGACCAGCACCGGGTCGATGTCGGTCAAAGAGATCTGGTGGCTTTCAAGATGCGAGGCGGGCTCGCGAGTGACATACCAGGCCAGCAGGCCTGCCGCGACCAGGCACGGCACCGCCAGCCAGCCAGCGGTTCTTGCGAATCGGCTGTTATTCATGGACGCTCCGGCGCTGATCAGGTGAAGGCGTGTCGGCTCATGGGTAGGCTTCGAACCCGCTGCCCCGTCAGCGTTGCCACCGCGTTCGCGACGGCTGGCGCGACGGCGGGCAACGGCGGTTCGCCGATGCCGCCCATTTTTTCCCCGCTCTCGACGACACGAACGTGTACCCGTGCCATCCGCGCAGGCGGCAGGATCGGATACAAGTCGTAGTTGCGAGCCCGAGGTTTACCATCAATCCACACTGACTCCTCCACCAGAGTCTGAGACAGTCCCAGCGCCACGGCGCCATTAACCTGAGCTTCGATAATCGCCGGATTGACGATGCTGCCGGGGTCAATCGCCTGCCAGATGTCGTGCACCTTGACCTGGCCGTTCTCAATAGACACCTCGGCGATCACGGCAGTCTGCGTACCGAACGGCGAAGCCATCGCCACGCCTCGCGCACGTCGGCTGCCATCCTCGGCGGTAAACGGCCCGCGCTTCCAGCCTCCCGACAGTTCACCCACCGCTTGCAGCAATGTGGTCAGCCGCTGGTTGTCACGCAGCAAATGCAGGCGCAAGTCGAACGGGTCCTTGCCGCCCTTGTCGGCCAGTTCGTCAAGGAACGATTCATAGAAGAAATCGTTGAGGGAATTGCCCACCGAACGCCAGTAACCCAACATCGCCGGCCCCTTGACGTAAATCTGCGCGATGCGCTTGTTGGGGATCGCGTAGGACTTGCCTGACAACCCTTCAAGCGCAGTGGGGTCGAGTTTTTCACCTTGCTTGCCGGCGATGGCTTCAGTGGGACCTTCTGTGGCACTGATCGCTTCGATTGCCAGCGGCCAGCCGTCGTTGTCCAGCGCGGCGCGGAAATTCACCGCTGCAACGGGGCGGAGCACATCACGCAAGAACTCTTCTTCTCGACTCCAGATCAGTTTGACCGGACGGCCAACCGCCTTGGACAGCTCAATCGCCTGGGGATAGGGACTGGCCGAGTCGTAGAGGAAATGCCGGCCGAAGAAACCACCCAGCAGTGGCGAATGCAAAGTGATGCGAGACGGATCCAGCCCCGTGCGTTTGGCGATGTCCGCGCGGAACATGTCCGGCGCCTGATTAGGCAGCCAGACCTCCAACGAACCGTCCGGATTGAATCTGGCCAACGCAGAAGGCGGCTCCAACTGGCCGTGGTTCAGGTATTGGTTGTGGTAAGTCGCGTCGATCCGATTCTTGGTATCAGCAAGAATCGAAGCAACGTCCCCTTGGTTTTCGTCATCCCTGGCTGGCCCCTTTTCGTCAGCGAGTCGCTTGAGCCAGGCATCGCTGAAAAAGTCTGCGGGCATCGGCCGTACTTTGCTGTCGACCGTTGGCTCTTGCCAGTCGACCTGGATCGCCTCGACTGCACGTTTTGCGTGCCACCAACGCTCGGCGACCACTGCCACGGCACCCGGCAGACGATGCACGGAATGAACGCCTTTCATCGCCTTGATCTGGTCTTCGTTGCGCAGGTTGCCCACCGTCATTCCCAAGCGGGGGGCATGCTGAACGGCGGCATGCAGCATGCCGTCGACCTTCAGATCGATGCTGTAGAGCGCCTTGCCCGTGGACTTGTCATAGGCATCGACGCGCTTCACGGGCTTGCCGATCCAGCGGAACTGGCTCGGATCACGCAGTTGCACGGTGGTTGGATCGGGAACCGGCAGATCCATCGCGCGCTCGGCCAATGCTCCGTACGCCAGCGAGCGGCCCGACGCGGCATGCACAACCTTGCCAGGTTCGGTCGTCAATTCGCCCACGGGCACCCCGAGCGTCTGCGCGCCGGCCTGCAGCAGCATGGCGCGGGCAAGGGCGCCGAGGCGGCGCATGACCGGGTAGCTCATGCGCACCGACATGCTGCCGCCAGTGATGCGCATGCCGTTCTCCATGACCACATAGGCCTCGCCGGGCGGCGCGGCTTCGACCAGGAAGGTCGCCGGGTCGGCATCCAGTTCTTCACCGACAATCTGTGCCATTGCGGTGAACGTACCTTGCCCGCCTTCCATGAACGGGCACAGCAGACGCACGCGGTTGTCCGGGCGGATTTCCAGAAACGCCGGGACCTGCGTGCCGCGCTCGGCAGTCGCAGCAGCCGCAGCAGCCGCAGCTTGTACGCGTGTCGAACCGAGCGGCAGGCCGAAGCCGAGCACCAGTGCGCCCACGGCGGTACCGGTCAGAAAACGCCTGCGCGACACGTTGACCGGATCGTGCAGAGCCAGCGCTGATACTTCCTGGGAAGAGTCGATACGAACGTCCATCATGCGTCTCCCTTGCCGGCAAGCTCATGCACGGCAGCATGAATGGCGTTGTACGTGCCGCAGCGGCACAGATTGACCATCGCGGCCTCGATCTGCGCGTCACTCGGCTTGGGGTTCTGTTTGAGCAGCGCCGTGGCGGCCATCACCTGTCCGGACTGGCAGTAGCCGCATTGGGCGACCTGCAGATCGACCCAGGTCGAGACCACCCGTTTGCCCACAACATCGGCCTCGATGGCCTCAATGGTGGTGACCTCGCGGCCGACCACGCCGGCTACCGGAGTGACGCACGAGCGCACCACGTTGCCGTCCACCAGCACGGAGCAGGCGCCGCATTGCGCCAGGCCGCAGCCGTACTTGGTACCGGTCATGCCCAGGTCATCGCGGATCACCCACAGCAAGGGCGTATCGGCGTCGGCATCGACCTGATAGGTCTTCTGGTTGATTCGTAGTTCCATGGTTCACCCGCTTGATCATCGGTTGACGTGCATTTTTATAATCGGTGAAACGCTGTGAGGCGCATCACTGGTAAAGCGTGTCTTTCGCTCAACTTGCTGCGTCGCCGAGCGCTTCTGCCTCGAATGGCTCTCCACGCAGCAGCGCATCCGTGTAGTTGACCTTGAGCCAGTCAATGGCTTTCGCGATGCGATAACCCTGGCCATCGACAGCAGTGATCTGCCGCAGCCCTGCCCCTTGATCGGTATTGAGCAGTCGATAGTGGATTTCTCGCAGAATTAGCGGCGCCAGCACCGGGATCGCCTCGGGTTCATCGAGTAATGTCAGCAGGCGATCGAGCGCGCCTTCCAGAGCGCACGACAGGTTGCCAATGCCAGCGCCTGACCCCATGGATGGATATCGCTTCGCAGGCAAGCCAACCTTGGTGATGACCTTGGCGAGCAGGCTGACATCCCGTTTCAGTACCAGCCCGGCACAGGGCTGTTCGGGGCTGGCAAGAAAAACTTCAGAGTTGGCTGGTAGATCCAGTGACGTGACCAGAAACCGCGAAGGGTCGTAGCAATAACCCTCACCACCGACCCGCGACCGCTTTTCCCCACGGCCGACCAGAATCAGGCTCGGCTCAATCATGCACAAGGCAGGGGGCGTCGGCTGATCGCGACGAAACAGCGACAGGCCGGGAAGAGATGTGGCGAAGTCACCTGATACGCTCACGCGCGGGTCAATATTCAACGCCAAAGGTGATTCATGGCGCAGGGGGGTATGGATCATGTTGGGTCGCTCCTGTTGACCGAACTCTAATCCGCTGAAGAGGCGTTTCCTATCCACTACCCTGCATCCCCATAGGATTAGGCAAGCATTCAAGCGGAATGCACTAGTGCAGAGGCAGATCGACAGGGAGAGTGTGTCGACTTGTTACAGGAGCGCGCCCAATGCAAACCTTCGCCTACGGCACCGCCCCGAAAAAAAAACGAAGACTCATAGAATCAGGCAAGTAAACCAGCGTAATACACTGTTATCAGTCCGAGCAGAGCGGGAAAATGTTCATCCGACACACCATCGAGGACTTTCCCATGTTTGTACACGCCTATGGTGCTCATGCGGGCGACAAACCCCTTGAGCCTTTGCAGATCACTCGCCGTTCCCCGGCCGCCCATGACGTTCAGATTGATATCGCCTTCTGCGGTATCTGCCATTCGGACTTGCATCAGGTGCGTGCCGAATGGGCAGGCACGCAGTTCCCCTGCGTACCAGGACACGAAATTGTGGGGCGTGTATCGGTGGTCGGCGCCCATGTAGCGGAATTCAAAGTCGGCGATCTGGTCGGTGTCGGTTGCATCGTCGACAGCTGTAAACACTGTGACGACTGTGAATCCGGCCTGGAAAACTACTGCGATGGCATGATCGGCACCTACAACTTTCCGACGCCAGAAGCGCCCGGCTGGACGCTGGGCGGCTACTCGCAAAACATTGTGGTGCATGAGCGTTATGTCCTGCGCATCAGTCACCCGGAGGAGCAATTGGCCGCCGTCGCGCCACTGCTGTGCGCGGGCATCACCACGTATTCTCCGCTGCGTCACTGGAACGCCGGGCCGGGTAAGAAAATCGGTGTGGTCGGCATCGGTGGGCTGGGCCACATGGGCATCAAACTGGCCCATGCGATGGGCGCCCACGTTGTGGCGTTCACCACGTCCGAATCCAAGCGCGAAGCGGCGAAGGAGTTGGGCGCTGACGAAGTTGTGGTATCGCGCAACGCTGAGGAGATGGCCGCGCATACCAAGAGCTTCGACTTCATCCTCAACACCGTCGCAGCGCCCCACGATCTGGATGCTTTTCTGGTGTTGCTCAAGCGCGACGGTGCGCTGACGCTAGTCGGTGCGCCCGCCTCGCCGCATCCATCACCCAATGTGTTCAACCTGATCATGAAGCGCCGAACGATCGCCGGCTCGATGATCGGCGGCATCCCTGAAACGCAGGAGATGCTCGATTTCTGCGCCGAACACGGCATCGTCGCCGACATCGAACTGGTTCGAGCCGATCAGATCAACGACGCCTACGAACGGATGCTCAAGGGTGACGTCAAGTATCGCTTCGTGATCGACAACGCCACATTGGCTGCCCAAGCCATGTGGATCTCTACGACCGGGTCAACCTCATTCCATTCGCCAAGTTGACCTCGTTCTTCAAAAGCAACCTGAAGTAGCCTGATCGGCGCCCTGGTCGGGCACCGGCTCTCTCTCGCGGTCTCGTTCACGGGGCCACGACGCTTCGCGCATTACAGGATTCAATCAATGACCAAACACTCTCCCGTCCCCCGGAAAGCTGAACAATCGTGGGGCGCCGTATTCGCCATGTCGCTTGCAGCCTTCGTGCTGGTGGCGTCGGAATTCATGCCCGTCAGCCTGCTGACGCCGATTGCCGCCGATCTGCAAATCACCGAGGGGCAAGCGGGCCAGGGCATTTCTGTCTCTGGGCTGTTTGCGCTGTTCACCAGCCTCCTGATCGCTTCGGTGGCGGCGCGGGTCGACCGCAAACCTCTGCTGTTGTCCCTGACGGTGCTGATGATCATTTCGGGAACAGTGGTCGCTTTCGCGCCGAATTACTGGGTATTCATGATCGGTCGCGCGTTGATCGGGGTAGCGATAGGCGGCTTCTGGTCGCTGTCGGCCGCAACCGCCATGCGCCTGGTGCCTGAAGATCAGATCACTCGCGCCATGGCAATCGTCAACGGCGGCAACGCTCTGGCAACAGTGATTGCAGCGCCGCTAGGCAGTTTCCTTGGCGCGTTGATCGGCTGGCGCGGTGCATTTTTGTGCGTTATCCCGGTCGCGGTGATCGCCTCTGCCTGGCTTCTGTTTAGCCTTCCGGCGATGAAGTCACAAAGTGGTTCGGGCACTGGGAATGTCTTCAAGTTGATGAAAAGCCTACCGGTCGCGTTAGGCATGGTGGCGGTCAGTGTCTTTTTCATGGGGCAGTTTATGCTGTTTACCTACCTGCGGCCGTTCCTTGAAACGGTCACGCACGTCAGTGTTTCCACGCTGTCGCTGATGTTGCTCGTCTTGGGTCTGGCTGGGCTCGCGGGAACCTTCCTGATTGAGGCCTTCTTGAAAAATGGCCTGCATCGCACCCTCATCGTCATTCCGATATTGATGGCGGTGATCGCACTGGCGCTCGTTTCATTCGGCAGTTCGGCGGCCACCACCACTGTCTTGTTGGGTCTCTGGGGACTGGTTGCAACGGCAGCTCCAGTGGGATGGTGGACATGGCTGGCCAGAACATTGCCAGAGGCTGCTGAAGCGGGAGGCGGCTTAATGGTGGCGATCATTCAACTGGCCATTGCCTCGGGTGCAACCGTTGGCGGGCTGGTGTTTGACTTGAGCGGCTATCGCGCAACCTTCGAGTTGAGCGCCGCGTTGCTGGGCGTGGCGGCTGTGCTTGCCTTCCTGGCTGCACGCTCTGCCACGCGAGAGCCGGTTGAATCGGTGAACATCGCATAAAAAACCACAAGACACGCCAAGGCGTCTCTTGTGGTTCCGGTGGAGCAATCGTTCACAGGCTGGACGGTAAAATCAGCGTGCGCTGTCGATGATTTGGCCACCGTCCGGTGTCAGGCTGTATCCCGTCAGAAATTGCCCCTCCTTGCTGGCGAGGAACAGCAGCACTGGGGCAATGTCTTCCTCCGGCGATCCATAACGGCCAAGTACGTTAGTGGGCGCAGGCACATCGGCCGCCGCCCCCCAGGTGTCTGCGACCGGCATGACATTGTTTACCGTGATCTTGTCAGCGCCCCACTCCCTCGCCGCAGAGCGAGTCAATGCACGCACCGCCTCCTTCGCCATGTTGTAGGGGGCATAGCCCTGCATGCCGAGAACACCGGCCAGTGACGCAAAGTTAATAACCCTGCCCTCGCCGCTGGCTTTGAGGTGGGGATAGCACGCCTGCATGGTTCGCAGATAGGCAATCGGCCCCATCTCAAAATTACGCTGCAACTGCTCGGCCAATAGCTCGACCACCGATGAAAAAGCCACCGAGGGGTCGAATGCATTATTTACCAGAATGTCGATCTGGCCATAGGCAGCGATCACCTTATCGACGGTGGCAGTGATTTGATCAGGATCAGCGATATCGCAGACAATTCCGAGAGCTATGCCGCCTGCGACCTGGATATCGGCAACCACCCGGTCGACATTTTCTGCCGTGCGTGAAACGACCGCCACCTTCGCGCCTTGCACCGCAAAAAGCTTGGCGGTGGCTCGGCCGATGCCACGGCCGGCACCGGTGACAATGGCCACTTTTCCACTGAGTCGAGTCATATAAATCTCCTTTATTCAAGAGGCGCTTGGATTACCGCCGTCGGCGGTGCGTAAGGCGACGGAAGATCGCGAACAGCGTTTTGTGTCATGAAGGAGGCGGCCAAGAGGATGAGTGCTACGACTGCCGGGAGAGAACCTTTGGGTTTGCGAACACCCAGGTGTGCTAGGGCGGAGAGCAGCAGATGATAAAACATGCCGGCATAAGCCAGATCACTGAGCGCCACGTTAAAGCGCCAGAGAATCGTGGCAGGACCCAGTACTTTGACCACGATCATCAAAGGCACAAGGTGGGAGGCTGAATAGCCCAACTCCGCTTGTGCGTTTCGTACATAGTCTCCTTTGGCGATGTACATCGAGGCAGAGGCGAAATAGAGCAGCGAAAGCAGCGCCGTGCTAATCCAGTAAATATAATTTTCGATCATGAGGTTTTCCTAAGCAGGTATTGTTACGTCGACTTAGGGCAAAGATGTCGCCTAACATGAAAACCCACAAGTAGGATGAAATACTGGTACTTAGTATGGAAAACCAGACTAATGATGACGCTCAGATCAACATGCACGAGGAAATGCGCCGCGCATTTTCGCTGCTTTCAGGCAAGTGGAAGCTTGAAATCATGTGGCTGCTAAACCAGCGAATCTACCGCTTTGGGGAACTGCGCAAGGCGATTAGCGGCATCACGCAACACATGCTGACGGCGCAACTCCGAGAGCTTGAAAACGATGGCCTGATCTCGCGAACAGTCTTCGCGGAAGTACCTCCGCGCGTCGAATATGAGATGACAGCCATGGCGAGTGCACTCGGGCCGACGATGGCGGCACTCGCCACCTGGTGGAGCGAGTACGGGAAAAGCGTCCCCGTGAAACCAAATCCACGTGGCCGAAAAGCTAACAGCACCCGCAAAGGTGATGGGGCGGTTTAAACCTGAGCGATTCACTGCAGCCGAGGTGATGTGCGACGTGCCTCCTGCGCCTTGAAAGCCAGCTGATTCAGAACCTCCAACGCTTACTCCAAGGTCAGTTAGCTATCTAGTCTATTTGCGTAATCGAATTCCAAGCAGCCTTCGCGAGAAAGTCCTGATACTGCTTCGGGCTTTTTTTGACCCTCCCGGAAAGCCAGGCACGCGAATAGCTTTCTGTCGCTCCGATGATGAGTGACGGTAAGAGTTCTACAGGAAGATGACTGAACTGCTCCTTGCGGCCCTCGACACTCATCCAGTCCAACAACTGCCTGTTGCGTTGTTTATTGCGTTCAAGCAATTCACCGTTGAAAGGCCCATTTGAGACGGCGTAGCGACTTTGGAAAACAAAGCGAGCCCAATCCGGTTGTTCATCGACCCATTCAGCGTAGCTATAGATCAGAGCCGCTACACCCGCTTGAGCCGTCTGTGCTTTCTGCAAATAGCTATCTCGGAGCGCTGCCTGATCCTCTAGCGCAGCGAAAAAAAGAGCGGCCACCAGTCCCTCTTTACTGCCGAAGTGATGATAGATAGCGCCTACGCTCGTTTCGCATTGAGCCCGAATGGTTTCGATGTTTGTGGCTTCGATGCCTACCTCGTTAAAGCAGGCAAGTGCTCGGCGCAGGATAGTGCGCTTGAGCTCGCTACGCCTTCCCGGATAGATACGCTCGATCAGATCAGTTGAATGCATGAGGGGAAACGCCAAATGAAGCGGAGTCTATAGGGTGAACGCACCGTAAAGAAAGCTTGGCTTGACAGCTTCCAGACATACAGAATATTGTTCCGTTACAGAATATTGTTCTGTATTCAGCCAAGAGGGTATCTCATGAGTCAAGCTCTAAGCATGTTCAATAGCGTAGGCCCCGCCGCGTTCAGCAATATGGCCTGCCAAATGGCACCTTACTTCAGCACGATCGCCCCTGAGATTTCAGAGCTCAGCCCAGGCCATGCAGTCGTTAACGTGCCGTTTCGCAAGGAAATCACCAACCATCTGGCATCTGTGCACGCGATAGCCCTGTGCAACGCAGCCGAGCTCGCGGGCGGAATGATGACTGACGCTTCGATTCCTTCAGGCGCCAAATGGATTCCGAAAGGCATGACCGTTGAATATCTCGCGAAAGCAAAATCGAGCATTCGAGCTGTAGCTGATGGCAGCGGTATTGACTGGAAAACCGGCGGCGACAAGTTCGTTCCGGTTGATATCTTCGACGAGGGTGGCGTGAAAGTTTTCACTGCCAGAATCACGATGAATGTGAAAATCGCTTAGGCCTTTTCTATAGGCTCGGCGTTATGCCGAGCCAAATCGCTCCTGCTGCGAGCATGAAAAATGCGTCATAGTTTCAACAATTAACTGTCACCGGTAGAGTTTGAATAGCGCTACACAGCGAGCTTGGGGAGTGTCTAGAAAACCCGGAGCGATTCAGGGCGTTACACGCCCCCCTAATAATGGGGATGAAGGCGGACTCTGGATCTGCATTACAGAGACACCTCCCGCCGTCGTCAGAAAATGTCGGCGCGTCATGCACAGATTCGACAGGGCAAAGACTTTCACCAATTGCGCTGTTTTCTTGGGCAGCCATGGAAGCGCACCTTCACTTCATCCAACTCGCTATTGCGTCTGGCGCACCGTTGGCGGGCTAGTCTTCGACTCGAGCAGCTATCAAGCGACCTTCGAATTGAGCGCCATGTCTTGCGGTTTCGGTGGGGATACCTTCGGAAATTGGACGTGAGCGTCAGCGTGCGCGGTCATTACGGAGACAACGGAATCAAGGCGGATTTCACAGAGGGCATATGCATGCTCCTCCGTGCAGATACAAAACGTGCTTTGCTAAATCATCGGGAGCGGAGCAACCGATACACCTCAACTCTATCCACGATTCGATCGTTCTACCTGGACGTTCCCCATCATTCGATGTGTAAGCCTGGCCGGGCCCATCTTGCGCACTTTTTAAATACCTTCGAACAACGCTTCGAGAGAACCGCAAATTCGTTTTCGCCGGGTCATGCGTAGGAGCGCAACAATCACCCGAATTTGAAAGCTAGGCATTCAGTGATCGGCGCTGATGTTTATCTTCGCCCATGCTACGTGATTGCAACCCAGAATATTGTCAGGTCCGCGACAGTCAGCAGGAACCTTTGCACAAGGTCGCGGTGTACTTTCCGCTTTAGGTCCATCGTGTATAAAACACCGGGCAAACCCTTACCACCATTCCGGAAGCTTCATCTCAGGGATCACCTATAGCGCTCAGCGCCTCGCTCACTCTTGCACACTACAAAAGGAGGAGCCTGCAATGCGAGGTGCATTTCACTTCCTGGCCCGCATACCGAGCAACTGCAATGCCCTTATCAAGGTCTGCCGACTAAAACATAGTCGATGAATGCGCGAAGTTTGGGCAGCACATTTCGCCGACTGGGATAATAAAGCGCCAATCCGGGAAAGGTCACCGAGAAGCTTTCGAGTAAGACTTCAAGTGTTCCAGCGTGGATATTGCGCGCAACGAGAGATCGCGGAAGCATGAACAATCCGACCCCTCGCTCCGCGGCGTGAATACAAGCGGCCACATCATCCAGTATCAACGGACCACGAACGCGCACTACGTGTCTTTCGCCCGAGACGCTGAATGTCCAGCTATCCAGCACAATACCCGCCTGCCGATAGGTGATGCACGGCAGGCTTAAGATATCATCAGGTAGCAGAGGCCGCGCATAGCGCGCAATCAGGGACGGTGAGCCGACAACAATGCTGGGTTCCTCAGCGGTCAGAGGTACCGCAACCATATCAGCGTGTACATATGAACGCGGTCGTACTCCGGCATCGCAACCTTCATCAATGATGTCCACCAGGTGATCATCACCGACAAATTCAAGCTGTATTCCCGGGTTCGCGCTAAGGAACCCAGGCACGAAGCGTTCTGTCAGCATAGGAACACTTGCCCTGGGAACACTGATTCGAAGCAGCCCGGTTACAGACTCACCGAAGTTACGCGCGGACTCAATTCCCAGAAGTACCTGCTGAGCAGCAGGCCGCACTTGAAGCAGCAGTCTTTCTCCAGCCTCAGTCAGTCCGACGCTTCTGGTAGTTCGTGCCAGCAGTGGCACTCCCACTCGCTGCTCGAATGCGCGTATCGCCTGACTAACAGCTGATGGCGTAATGCCAAGGCGGCGTGCAGCCGCCCTGAAGCCGCGCTCCTCGGCGACCGCCAAGAATACGAGAACCCCATCTAACTCACCGCGCCCGATTGTGTAGTTCATCTAAACAGTATGAGTAGGTGGCAGTGGATTATCAACCACGGCATTCAAGGGGAAAATAATGTATCAACCCCCTAGAAAGGATTGCTTCATGAATGCTGAAACCAAACAAAACCGCGCCTATCACCTCGAAAAATTTGGCGGGCTCGATGGCCTTGTCAACGGTGCCATAGCGATTCCGACTCCGGCCTCAGGCGAAGTCGTCGTCCGCGTACGCGCCTCCTCGTTGAATTTCCGAGACATCCTCATTCTGCAAGGACACTACACAGCGCCCGTACCGTCGGGCACCATCCCTCTTTCCGATGGTGCAGGTGAGGTGGTCGCCGTTGGCGAGGGAGTGACTCGCTTCGTCACTGGGGATCGAGTCGTGAACTCATTCTTCCCTGAATGGATCGACGGGCCGTTCACCGGAAAGTATTCCCAGTACTCATATGATGTCGACGGCTGGCTGGCAGATTACCGCGTCACGTCAGAAAACGCTCTGGCACACATTCCTGACAGTCTGAGCTTTGAAGAGGCCGCTACCCTACCTTGTGCTGCGGTCACTGCGTGGTCTGCGGTCAAAGGAGTAAGCGCAGGCGACACGGTACTGACACAGGGAACGGGAGGCGTCTCGTTGTTCGCCATCCAGTTTGCGAAAGCGCTGGGCGCGCGCGTCATTGCCACGACATCCAGCGATGAGAAGTCCGAACAGCTCAAGCTGTTGGGCGTAGCCGACATCATCAACTACAAAACCCATCCCGCATGGTCGCAACAGGTCCGGGCGCTTACCAACGGCAATGGCGTCAATCGCATCGTTGAGGTGGGTGGCTCGGGCACTTTCCAGGAATCGGTCAAAGCCATTGCGGTGGGTGGCCAGGTTTCGATGGTTGGTGTACTGGCGGGCTTGGAAGGCAGCGTAGACTTCATGTCCATGTTCATGAGCCAGGCGCGATACCAGCCCATCGCTCTGGGCAGTCGACAAGATCTGGAAGATTTGATCGCAGGCATCGCCGCACATGGAATCAGCCCTGTAATCGACAGTCGTTTTGAGTTTGGGAACGCCAAGCTGGCGTACGAAAAACTCATGACACGCGACGTCTTCGGCAAGGTCGTTATCAGCCACTGATGTGATGACCACCCAGTCAACGATAACTGAGGGGACCGATCATGACTGCTTATGTAATCTTCATCCGAGAAAAAACGGTCGATCAGCACGAGCTTGAGATCTATGCACAAAAAGCGACCATTGCTCTTGCCGGCCTGCAGTCCACGATGCTTTCAGCCTATCAACGGATTGAGGCGTTTGAAGGGGAATTACCAGAAGGCGTTGTACTTTTCTCGTTCCCGACATTCGAAGAGGCCACAGCCTGGTATCACGGCGACGCGTATCAGTCCATCGTTGGACACAGGCTTAAGGGGGCAATCTATAGAGGGTTTGTCGTAGACGGAGTAAGTTAAAACGCCTACCGAGGATATCCAGAACCCTGCGTCGGCCGTCGAAGGACACTAATCCAGGCTTACTAATCAGGAAATGAAGCGCGCAGGGGAACCTGCGAGCTTTTTCGCTAGGTCACGTGGCAGTCCCGGTCACCTGATCGCCCATCACCACACGCCGAGGCACTCGGCAAAATGGTGATGAGCTATGCGTCAGGCAGACTCAGACGACGACGCAATTGGGGAGCAGTAAGGTGCACTCGCCAACCCGGCCCACCCTGTTGAAAGGCCATGGCCGAGGCCAAATTACCCGTCTCGACCGGATCGCAACCCGCGTCGCTGACCAGTCCAGCAGCAATCTGCATAGCCTGTGGGTCATCGCTGGCGATCGGCATGCCGATCCGTCCGCCCATCCGAGTACCCGACGCCTCCAGCACATTCGCATCGACACAAGTGAATGCCCGCACTAGACGCGCGCCCGTAAGATAACTGGCAACGGTCTGTGCGACGCCTTTTTCTTGAGCCTCTCGATACACGTCGCTGCTGCTCGCCCCCCACGGATTCGTTGAATCCAGCACGACCTTACCAGCGTACAACTGGCGAAGATCACGTCCGACTTGGGGCACACTTACAAAGGGCACCGCGAGCAGCAGCACGGTACCAAACTCAGCGGCTGCGACAGGCTGGCCCACTGAGGCACGCGGCCCCAGCTCTCGTACCATGGCTTCAAGCTGATCGGGATTGCGCGAGGAGAACATGACTTCATGCCCGGCCTTCACCCACAGACGACCTACCGTTCCGCCAAGCGAGCCAGCTCCGATCACGCCGATCCGGAGGGGTAAGTCTGCACGGACGTGGTCGGGAATGATCCAGGACGCGGCTGCCAGGACTCCCATTGATTTCAGGATAGTTCTTCGAGAGTACGTCATCATCATTTCCTTTTTGTAGGGATATCAGGACTCACCCGCCTGCAGCCGGGCTTGTGTCTCGTCAGTCGCACGAGCCATCTGCGCTTCCTGCCGTTGGTGGGAGCGACCCAGCCAGATACTTAGTACGAGCCATACAACAGACAGCGGTATGGCAACGACGGCAAGCTGTCCCAGCGCGAGACCCAGTCCCATCAAGCCGGCGTAACTCCAGCTCGCCACTTGATCCCCACCGCGATACACAACGGTGTCGATAAAATTTTTCGCCTTATAGCGATCTTCACGCGAGCTTGAGGTGAAAAGAATTTCTCGCGCAGGTCTGGCGATAGCGAAATTTGCCGCTCGACGTGCAACTTGGGCGGCCACCAACGCAGCGGTACTTGGATTTGTGGCCAAGGCCGCAAAGCCAGCCACACTGACCAGCGGCAGGATGCACAGGGTTGCCACGATGCCCAAAGCACTGATCAGTCTTCCGGTAACAAACAGTTGGAGACACAGGGTGATCAAGTTAACCACCAAGTCGATGTTGGCGAAGAACGCGGTGCGGCCCGCCCGGTCGGGGAAGTTTGCTTGTGCGATGCTGGCCTGTTGAAAGTACAGGAAGGTCGACGTAATGGAATACAACAATATGAACAACGCCAGACCGGCCAGGTACGGCGACCGAACCGTATGAATGAGACCTGTCAGAACGCCCCCGCCCAGAGGTTTGTTCGAGTCTTCGTGATGCCCCGAAGGTTCAACCAGCCGGGCCAGGAAAGACAGCCTGCGAGACGTGAGCACGGCAAATTCCAGGAAGATGATGGCTATGGCGATCAGCCATAAGCTGCCGACGTTTTCGACCAGCAAAGAAGTGATCGTCGAGCCCAGTATTGCGCCGATAGTTGCTCCAGCGGCCAAGATGCCGAAAAGCCGCTTGCCCTGTTCGCTGTCGAAAATGTCCACGATGAGCGACCAGAAGACGGACACCACAAACAGGTTGAACACTGAAACCCAGATGAAAAAGGCGCGTCCAATCCAAAGTTGCCATTGCGGTCCAGTGAACTGCATGAGCAATGCAAACAACACAAGGTTTACCGCAAAAAAGCGATAGGACAAGGCAATGAACTGTTGGCGTGGGAGACTGCGTACTGCCAGAGCAAACAAAGGACTCACCACAAGCATGGCAATCAAAGTGCCTGTAAAAAGCCAAGGTAAATTGTCCACGCCTCCGGCCAGGCCCATCTCATCGCGAATCGGACGTAGGACGTAGTACGCAAGAAAGAGTGCAATGACGTAGAGCATCGACCACAGTACGGCGCGCGCTTCCTGAGGTCGGACACCGGTTACACGCTGCAAAAATATCGGCATGGTTCGTACTCCTTCTACTGCGCTCAGACAGGGAATGCTCTATCGAGTGCGGCCAGATCCTGATCGTCCAATATGAGCGTAGCGGCGCGGGCGTTTTCGCGAATGTGCGCTGCAGAACCGGATTCTGGAATCGAGAGGGTGAAGCCGTTGCGTATCGTCCAGGCAATGGCCACCGCCGCCGGGTTCCCCCCATGTTTTGTGGCCACTTCAGCCAGCGTAGGGTTCTTCAGCAAACGGCCATCACTCCCCAAAGGCGAATAGGCCATCAGCGGCATTTGATTCTGCTGGCTCCACGGGATCAGTTCACGCTCAGCGCCCCGATCGGAAAGGCTGTAAGACACTTGATTGGTGGCACAAGATTGCCCGTTCTCCACCTGATAAAGCTCCTCCATGTCGGAAACGCTGAAGTTGGAGACGCCCCAACGACGGATGCGTCCCTCTCGCTTCAGCGCTTCGAAGGCGTCGACGACCAGCGCCAAGTCTTTTACTTGTGCGCGCCAATGTAAGAGGTACAAATCCAGGTAATCGGTGTTCAAATGCTGCAAGCTGCGTGCACAGGCCTGACGTATTCCGTGGGCCGTCGTTGCGTTGAACGGAAGCACCTTGGAGACCAGGAATACCTCTGAACGCCGACCGGCGATGACCCGTCCGATCATCTCCTCCGAGTCTCCGCCACCGTACATCTCGGCGGTGTCGATGACCGTCATGCCAAGCGATAGTCCCACACGCATGGCTTCTTCCTCTTGCTCAACAGGACGCCGCCCCTGCCCAAGCCGCCAGGAGCCCATCCCCAGGGCCGGAACATTGCTGCCGTCTCGTAGACGCAGTGAGCGCGCCGTCGGCCGAGCGCCAGTTCCAGTTCCAGTTCC
>Ga0163162_10001814_pt1 | contig 20071 bp, 15 predicted proteins | sample S55metaG_FD_115310 | JGI IMG/M metagenome (GOLD analysis project Ga0163162, IMG submission 115310) | Switchgrass rhizosphere microbial communities from Kellogg Biological Station, Michigan, USA - S5-5 metaG | ecosystem: Host-associated > Plants > Roots > Rhizosphere > Soil | place: USA...
ATGTACGAGCGCGAGTGATAGCGGATGCGCGCCACCAGTTCGATGGTGTCCGGCAGTTTCACCAGATAATCGTTGGCGCCGGCGGAGAACGCCGCGCTCTTGATCAGCGGGTCTTCCTTGGTCGACAGGACGATGATCGGAATGTCCTTGGTCGCCGGGTGATTGCGGTATTCGCGAACCAGGCTCAGGCCATCGAGGCCGGGCATCACCAGATCCTGCAGAATCACCGTCGGCTTGATCCGCACGGCCTGCGCGATGGCCTGCTGCGGGTCGGAGCAGAAGTGAAAGTCGATGTTTTCTTGATTCGACAGCCCACGGCGCACCGCTTCGCCGATCATCGCCTGATCATCCACCAACAACACCATGGCGGCGTGTTCGTCGGTTTTAATGTCGTCGATCTGTAAGTCATTCATGGGCGGTCACCTGTGTACTGCGGGGGCCAGGATTGCGGATAAACCTGTTCATTTGGGAAAAATCTCCAGCAATCGTGGCGCTATCTTTTCCAGTGCACGAATTTCAACCGCGGCATCAATCGCCGCAGCAGCCTTGGGCATGCCGTACACCGCACTGCTTTGCTGATCCTGCGCGATGGTCAGGTAACCCTGCTGACGCATGAGCTTAAGCCCTTGCGCCCCGTCGCGCCCCATCCCGGTCAATAAAACCCCGACGGCGTCGCCATTCCAATAGCTGGCGACACTCTCGAAAAACACATCGATCGAGGGCCGATAGATTTCGTTGACCGGCTCGGCGGTGTAGGCCAGCGTGCCGTTTTTCAATAAGCGAATATGGTGATTGGTGCCGGCCAGCAGCACCGCGCCGGCTTGCGGCGGTTCGCCCTCGCGGGCCAGACGCACATCGAGGCCGCTGGCGCTGGCCAGCCATTCGGCCATGCCGGCGGCGAACACCTGATCGACGTGTTGCACCAGCACAATGGCTGCCGAAAAATCCTTCGGCAAGCCCTTGAGCAACACTTCCAGCGCCGCCGGCCCGCCTGCGGATGAGCCGATCGCCACCAACCGCTGGCACGAAGCTGAGCTGCGTTGGGCCGGTGGCGCCGGCCGCGAACGCGTAGGCTTCTCGCCGATCAGCCAGCCAATATTGAGGATCTTGCGCAGCAACGGCGCGGCGGCTTCCCGAGCGTCGCCGGCGCCGAGTGCCGGGGTATCGACCACGTCCAGCGCGCCGTGGCCCATGGCTTCGAAGACCCGATGCACGTTCTGCTGGCGGTCAACGGTCACGATGACAATGGCGCACGGGGTTTCAGCCATGATCCGGCGCGTAGCTTCGACGCCGTCCATCACCGGCATGATCAGATCCATGAGGATCAGATCCGGGGTGTTTTCGGCGCACAGTTGCACCGCCTCGGCGCCGTTGCGGGCGACCCAGACCACTTGATGCGCCGGCTCGAAGGCCAGCGCCCGGCGCAGCGCCTCCACCGCCATGGGCATGTCGTTGACGATTGCGATCTTCATGCCCGCGCTCCTCCGATGAGCTCGACCACTGCATCGAGCAGGGCGTCGTCATGAAAACTGGCCTTGGCTAAATAATAGTCCGCCCCGGCATCAAGGCCACGGCGGCGATCCTCTTCCCGATCCTTGTACGACACGACCATCACCGGCAGCGATTGCAGACGGTTGTCGCGGCGCAGCAGGGTGACCAGTTCGATGCCGTCCATGCGCGGCATGTCGATGTCGGTGATCAGCAAATCGAAGTCCTCCGAACGCAGTGCGTTCCAACCGTCCATGCCGTCCACCGCCACCGCAACGTCGTAGCCGCGATTGAGCAGCAGTTTGCGTTGCAGCTCGCGCACGGTCAGCGAATCGTCGACCACCAGCACGCGTTTGCGCGCGACTTCGGCGGCTTGATTGCCGTGACGGGCGATGCGTTCAAGGCGCCCGGTATTGAGCAGTTTGTCCACCGAACGCAGCATGTCTTCAACGTCGACGATCAGCACCACCGAGCCGTCGTCGAGTAACGCGCCAGCGGAGATGTCCTGCACTTTGCCCAGACGCTCGTCGAGTGGCAACACCACCAGCGTGCGCTCGCCAATGAAGCGCTCCACAGCAACCCCGTAAACCGCATCGCGCTCACGGATCACCACAACTTTAAGGGTTTCGCCACTGTTCTGACTGGCCGGGCGGTTGAGCAACTGGCTGGCCGCGACCAGGCCGACATGTCGCCCCTCATGCCAGAAGTGCTGACGACCTTCGACTTGCACGATGTCATCAGGCGTCAGATCGCACATGCGTTCGATGTGCGCCAGCGGGAAGGCATACGCCTCTTCACCGACCTCCACCACCAGACTGCGCACCACCGACAAGGTCAACGGCACTTCGAGGTGAAAGCGACTGCCCTCGCCTGCGGTCTGCTCCAACTCTACGGCACCGCGCAACTGGCGAACCATGTGTTGAACGGCATCGAGGCCGACGCCCCGCCCGGATACTTCGGTGACCGTGTCGCGCAGGCTGAAACCGGGCAGGAACAGGAAGGTCAGCAGTTCTTCCTCGCTCAACTGCGCCGCCGTTTCCGCTGGGGATAACTGCCGCTCGACAATGCTGCGGCGGACTTTTTCCAGGTCGACGCCGTTGCCGTCATCGCTCAATTCCAGCACCAGCAGACCGGCCTGATGCGAGGCGCGCAGGCGGATCAGGCCCTCTTCAGGCTTGCCCTTGAGCAGCCGTTGCTCCGGGGTTTCGATGCCGTGATCGACGGCGTTGCGCAGCAAATGCGTCAGCGGTGCTTCGAGTTTCTCCAGCACGTCGCGGTCGACCTGGGTTTTCTCGCCTTCGATCTCCAGCCGTACCTGCTTGCCGAGGCTGCGGCCCAAATCCCGGACCATGCGCACCTGACCGGTGAGCACATCGGCAAATGGCCGCATGCGGCAAGCCAGCGCGGTGTCGTAGAGCACCTGTGCACGCTGGCTGGCCTGCCAGGCGAATTCGTCGAGTTCGGCGTTTTTCTCGCTCAGCAGTTGCTGGGATTCGGCGAGCAAACGGCGCGCGTCTTCCAGGGCTTCCAGCGCTTCAAGGCTCAGCGCGTGTTCCTTGAGGTGCACGTTGAGGTTTTCCAACGCACGCAGGCCGTTGTTCTGCATGCGCTTGAGGCGTTGCATGGTCGCCAGGTGCGGTTTCAGGCGTTGGGTTTCGACCAGCGATTTACTCGACAGATCGAGCAGACTGTTCAGGCGCTCGGCGGTGACCCGCAGCACCCGTTCGCCACCCTCAGTGGTGCGTTTGTTTTTGTGTGGCGCAGGCTCCGAAGGTTCGACCGGGGCTTCCAGAATCGGCGCTGGCACAGGTTCAAACACCGGCGGCGCGTCAAGTTGCAACTCGGCCATCGGCGGTACTGCATGCGCTACCGGTGGTGTTGAAGGGTCAAGCAAACCCGCCATCAACGCCACGTAAGCTTCAATATCACTCGGCTGCGGTGCATTGGCCGGCGTGGCGATGCGCATCAGCAAATCGGTGCCCTGCAACAGCGCATCAATGTGCTCAGGCCGCAGCAGCAAGCGCCCTTCCTGCGCACTGACCAGGCAATCCTCCATGACATGCGCGACGCTGACACCGCTGTCGATGCCGACAATCCGCGCCGCGCCTTTAAGCGAGTGCGCCGCACGCATGCACGATTCCAGTTGATCGGCCTGGCTCGGGTTACGCTCCAGCGCCAGCAGCCCGGCGCTGAGCACCTGGGTCTGGGCCTCGGCTTCAAGGCTGAACAACTCCAGCAGCGAGGCGTCGCGCATTTGCTCGGGGGTCATGTCAGGCTCCGGGTCACGGCGGACAACAGCTGTTCTTCATCCAGCCAACGCAGACTGCGACCGCGAAATTGCAGGACGCCACGGGTGTATTTGGCACTGGCCTGGGCGCCGGATTGCGAAGCTGCATCGAGAATGCGCTCGTCGATGGCATGAATACCGTCAACCTCATCCACCGGCACCACCACCGGACCGCCGTGGGCAGCGATGATTAACATGCGCGGCATGATGCGTCCGCTGCTGACCGGTGCCGCGTTGCTATCCAGATCAAGCAATTCAACCAGCGACAGGCACGCCACCAGGGCGCCGCGCACGTTGGCCACGCCAAGCAACGCGCGCGAGCGCTGGTGCGGCAACGAGTGAATCGCCTGCAGCGGCGCCACTTCAACAAGGCTGCGCGTAGCCAGACCCAGCCATTCTTCGCCGAGGCGGAACATCAGCAATGAACGGCTTTTCACGTCCGTTTCAACCGCCGTTGCCACCGGGTCACGCTCGTCCTGCTGCAGCGCATAACGGTCGAGCAGGCGCGTGGCGGCGGCGGAATACACCGAACAATTGCGGCAATGAATGTGCTCTTCGAGCAGCGGACAGGATTTGTCGCCATGGATGCCGATGCGGTTCCAGCAATCGTCGATGGCCCGGGCGTCTTCGTGGGTGACGTTCAAGGTGTCGGACGGGATCATCGTTTACGCTCACTGTCAGCGGTGCGGCCGCTGCGGGCGGCGCGCTCCTGCAATCGTCTGGCACCGGCGCTGTCGCCCTGAGCCTGCAGCAACGCGGCCAGGTGCATCAATGCTTCGGGGTGTTGCGGCTCGAGGTACAACGCCTTGCGGTAGAAGCCTTGGGCTTCGAGGGTCAGGCCGGCCACATCGCTGAGCAGGCCAAGCCAATAAAACACTTGAGCCACGGGTTCGTGGCTGCGCAAATACTGCTCGCATGCGGCGCGGGCCTCGGCACTTTTGCCTTCGTTGGCCAGCGCGGCGATGTTCGCAAGCAAGGTCGCCGCGTCCGGGTTCGCGCTTTTGCCAAGGGTCGGCAACGGCGTCACCGCAGCAAACGGTCGAGTGCGCGCTGGCGCGGGCGGCGTGCTGCGTGGCGGTTGACTGACCGGCACCACGACCGGTTTCGGTGTCGGCAGTGGCTCGGGGTGCGGGTCGCTGTGGCGACTGAACGCAAACGACTGCGGGATGCCGATCGAACGCATGCCCAGACGCCCGAGCAAACTGCCCTCGGCCGGGCCGATAAACAGCACGCCATCGAAATGGGTCAGGCGCTTGAGCACTTCGAACACTTGCTTCTGGGTCGGCTGATCGAAATAGATCAGCAGGTTACGGCAGAAGACAAAATCAAAGGCTGGCTCACTGGCCAGCAGCGTCGGTTCGAGCACGTTGCCGACCTGCAAACGGACTTGCTCACGGACGTTTTCGTTGACTCGATGACCGTCCTGCTCAGACGTGAAGTGCCGCTCGCGAAAGTCCAGATCCTGACCGCGAAACGAATTCTTGCCGTACAACGCGCGCCGCGCCTTTTCCACCGACAGCGGACTGACGTCCATGCCGTCGACCTTGAACTGATGCGGCTTGAGCCCGGCATCGAGCAAGGCCATGGCAATCGAATAGGGTTCTTCACCGGTGGAACACGGCAGGCTGAGGATGCGCAAGGCACGCATGTTGTTCAGTTCGCCAAGGCGTTTGCGGGCGAGTTTGCCCAGCGTCGCGAAAGATTCCGGGTAGCGGAAAAACCATGTCTCGGGAACGATCACCGCTTCGATCAACGCTTGTTGTTCATCCCGCGAGCCTTGCAGCAACAGCCAATACTCATCGGCATGCGCCGCTTGCGAGAGCGTCGTGCGCTGACGCACGGCGCGCTCGATGATCGCCGGACCAACCGACGTGACATCGAGACCGATGCGTTCCTTGAGAAAATCGAAAAAGCGCTGATCGCTGCTCATGGCTGCGCCTCAAGCTGCGCCGGATTCAACGGCGGATCGGGGAACAGCAAAGTACGCACGGCGTCATCGAGCAAGTCATTGACCCGCACCCATTGCACCAATCCCTGCGCATCTTCACGCACCGGGCCGAGGTAAGGCGCCTCGCGGTTGTCGAGGCCGTAAGGCTGAAACTCTTGCGGATGGCAACGCAGGGTGTCGGTGGCCTGTTCCAGAATCAGCCCAAGCCATTGCGCCGGTTGCGACTCATCAGGCTGGTAATTGACCAGCACAAGACGCGTGCTGGTACGCGCCTGAGCGGGATGGCCAAAGGTCAATGCGCTGAGGTCGATTACCGGGACTACCGCACCGCGATAAGCGAACACACCGGCAACCCATTGCGGCGCCCGCGCGATCGGCTTCAACGGCAGGCGCGGCAACACTTCGGCGACTTCGGTAGCGCGCAGGGCGTAACGTTCGCTACCGATCCGAAACAGCAGGAACAACGCCGGCTTCGCCACCTGCGCGGCGCTGCGTTTGGCGATGATTTCACTCATCAGACTTTGAATCGCGAAACGCCGCTGCGCAGCCCGACGGCCACCTGGCTCAGTTCGTCGATGGCGAAACTGGCCTGACGCAACGACTCGACGGTCTGGCTGCTGGCATCACCCAACTGCACCAGCGCATGGTGGATCTGCTCGGCGCCGGTGGCCTGGGCCTGCATGCCTTCGTTGACCATCAACACCCGCGGCGCCAGCGCCTGCACTTGATGGATGATCTGCGACAGTTGCTCGCCGACCTGCTGCACCTCGGACATGCCACGGCGCACTTCTTCGGAGAACTTGTCCATGCCCATCACCCCGGCAGATACCGCCGACTGGATTTCGCGCACCATCTGCTCGATGTCGTAAGTGGCGACCGCGGTCTGATCCGCCAGACGTCGCACTTCGGTGGCGACCACGGCAAAACCGCGACCGTATTCACCGGCCTTCTCGGCTTCAATCGCCGCGTTGAGCGACAACAGGTTGGTCTGGTCGGCAACCTTGACGATGGTCACCACCACCTGGTTGATGTTGCCGGCCTTCTCGTTGAGGATCGCCAGTTTGGCGTTGACCAGATCGGCCGCGCCCATCACCGAATGCATGGTGTCTTCCATTCGCGCCAGACCTTGCTGGCCGGAGCCGGCCAGCACCGAGGCCTGATCCGCGGCCGTGGACACTTCGGTCATGGTGCGCACCAAGTCGCGCGACGTGGCGGCGATCTCGCGCGACGTCGCGCCGATTTCGGTAGTGGTGGCAGCGGTTTCGGTGGCGGTGGCTTGTTGTTGCTTGGAGGTGGCGGCGATCTCGGTCACCGAGGTGGTCACCTGCACCGAGGAGCGCTGGGCTTGCGACACCAGCGCGGTCAGCTCGGTCATCATGTCGTTGAAGCCGGTTTCCACCGCGCCGAACTCGTCTTTGCGGTCGAGGTTCAGTCGCGAACTGAGGTCGCCGGTACGCATGGTTTCGAGGATCTGCACAATGCGGTTCATCGGCGCCATGATCGCGCGCATCAACAACAGGCCGCACAGGCCGGCGGCGAGCACGGCGACCAGCAAGGAAATGAACATGCTGACTTTGGCGGCCGCCACAGCATCGTCGATATTGTTCATGGCCTGATCGGCGACTCTCTTGTTCTCGCCGATGATGTCGTTGAGCTTCATGCGCCCGGAATACCAGGCAGGCGTGAGCTTGTCGTGGAACATCCTGACCGCATCCGCTTCCAGGTTGCGCTTGTGCAGGTCCAGCACGGCATCCTGAATCTGGATGTAGGCGTCGTGGTATTTCTCGAACGCGGCAAATTCGAGACGATCCTCGTCGGTCGCCATGGTCTTGCGATAGTTCTCCATCTGCTCCTGCAAACGTGCTTCGAACGCTTTGTAGTCCGCCGCGTCCTCGCTGGAAATCCCCTGGCCTTCCTTGAGCCCAAGCAATTCTTGCGTCTGCAGATAGCTGTCGACCCACGCGCCGCGAATCATCGAGCTGTAATAGACGCCGGGAATCGCGTCATCACGCACGCTGTTTTCACTGGCCTCGATTTTCAACAGCCGTGAATACGAAACGACGACCATCAGCAACATGATGGCGATAATCACCGCAAAGCTCGCCAAAATGCGTTGGCGCAACGTCCAGTTCTTCACAGTGATTCCTCGTGCCTAGTCGAAATGCGGGGAGTATAGCCGAGGGCGGTGTTTCATTTATAAGACGCTTTGTAACGCTCGGGCCTGTCCGCCTTGGTCGCGGGAAGGCTCTGGGCTGGGACTGTCCGACAATTGCGGGTGGGCGTGCCAGTGGGGTAATGGCAAAAGGAGGCGATAGATCGGCCATGGCGTATGCAGTGAGGCTGAAACATCATCGCCAACAGGCTCCTTGCACGCCGGAATAACCTGCTCGCGAAGAGGCCGGAACGGTCAACATCGATGTCGTCTGACCCGGCGCTTTCGCGAGCAGGCTCGCTCCCACAGGGGGTTGCGACTGTTAAAGCACGCCGTCTCTACACAGAGGCCAGCCGCACCTGCTTCTCCAGCTCCGACTTCAACCCCGGCTCGAGCTTCAACTGGCGTGCCAGTTCATCCAGATAGCTCTTCTCCATGAAGTTCTCCTCATCTACCAACATCACGCTGGCGATGTACATCTCCGCGGCCATCTCCGGCGTGCTCGCAGCGCGGGCGACGTCGGTGGGGTCGAGGGGTTTGTTGAGTTCGGCGTGGAGCCAGTTCTGTAGCTCCTGATCGTTGTCGAGTTTGGTGAATTCGCCTTCGATCAGTTGACGTTCACGGTCATCGATATGGCCGTCAGCTTTGGCAGCGGCGACCAGCGCTTTGAGAATGGCTTGGCTGTGTTGCTCGGCTTGCGCGGGTGGGAGGCGATCAAGGGTTTGCGGTTCACTTTGTGGGGCCGTGCCTTTTTGCGCGTTGTAGTTGCCGTAGGCCTTGTAGGCCAGTACGCCCAGCGCGGCCAGCCCGCCGTAGATCGCGACTTTACCGCCGACCTTGCGCACTTTCTTGTTACCGAGCAACAAGCCCATCGCGCCAGCAGCTAACGCGCCACCACCTGCGCCGGACAAAAGACTGCCGAGGCCGCCAGTGCCTGAAGAACCGCCGAGCAAACCGCCCAAGCCACCGGCCGCCGGTTTGTTCTGAGCGCCACCGGCCTTGTTTTGCAACAGATCCTGGCCAGATTTGAGTAGTTGATCGAGCAATCCACGGGTGTTCATGTTCCGCCTCCAAAACAGGGGTTATCCGGATCTATAAGGCCTCCAGCCTAGTTCGAAAGTGCCCGTGACCGGCCTTCGAGTGTGCTTCCAGATGTTGCTCACCGCCCGCAGGCCTTCTTGAAAATAGATATACACTCAGATCCATCTATAAAAACCGCCCACCGGGTATTCCCGTCATGATGACCTTGCGTCAGATTCGTCATTTCATCGCTGTGGCCGAGACCGGCTCGATCTCCGCCGCCGCGCAAACCGCGTTCATTTCCCAGTCGACCCTGACCCTGGCGATCCAGCAACTGGAAGAGGAAATCGGCGTCAGCCTGTTCAGCCGCCACGCCAAGGGCATGACCCTGACACACCAAGGGCATCAATTCCTGCGTCAGGCGCACCTGATTCTCGCGACCGTCGACAATGCCAAGCGCAGCCTGCAACAGAGTACCGATCAGGTCGCCGGGCAGCTGATCGTCGGCGTGACCAGTCTGGTGGCCGGTTACTACCTCGCGGATCTGCTCACCCGTTTTCAGCGCGCGTATCCCAATGTCGAGATCCGTGTGATGGAAGACGAACGCCCCTACATCGAGCATTTGCTGGTCAGCGGCGAGATCGATGTCGGCGTGTTGATCCTCTCCAACCTCGAAGATCGTCACGCCTTGCAGACTGAAGTGCTGACCCACTCACCGCACCGTTTGTGGCTTCCAGCCCAGCATCCGTTGCTGGAACACGACAGCATCAACCTCGCCGACGTCGCCCGCGAGCCGCTGATTCAGTTGAACGTCGATGAGATGGATCGCAATGCCCAGCGCCTGTGGCGCGGCGCTGGCCTGCAACCAAAAATCACGTTGCGGACGGCTTCGACAGAGGCTGTACGAAGTCTTGTCGCCGCCGGTTTAGGCGTTTCGATCCAGCCAGACATGACTTATCGCCCTTGGTCACTCGAGGGCGACATCATCGAAGCAAGACCGATTGCCGACTTGAATCAAACCCTCGACGTCGGCCTGGCCTGGCGCCGTGGCACCGCGCGCCCCGCTCTCGTCGATCCATTCCTGACCGTCGCCCGCGAACAACCCCACGGCGGCCGCAAGCCATCTATTTAATCGAATGCTGCCTTCAGTATTTAGAATTTGTCGACCTCGGAGCCGCGCACTAGTCTTGCTGCATCTATAAGACGGTCGGCTCCCGATATCAGGGAGCAACAATGGCCACACAAGAAAAGAGAACGCGGAAAATGGCTGGCGTGCAGACCCCGATGTGTACCGCGTTGTTGATCGACGGCGAATTGGTCGCTGGGGAAGGTTTTGTCGAGCCGATTCTCAACCCGGCCACCGGTGAAATCCTCACCCACATCGCCGAGGCCAGCACCGAGCAAGTCGAAGCCGCCATCCTCGCCGCCCACCGCGCCTTCGCCGAATGGTCACGCACCACGCCGCAGCAACGTTCAAACCTGCTGCTGGAAATCGCCAACGCCGTCGAAAAACACGCTGACCACCTCGCCCGCCTCGAATCGCTGAACTGCGGCAAGCCATTGCACCTGGCGCGTCAGGACGATCTGACCGCGACCGTCGATGTCTTCCGTTTCTTCGCCGGCGCCGTGCGCTGCCAGACCGGTCAGCTCAGCGGTGAATACCTGCCGGGTTACACCAGCATGGTGCGTCGCGATCCGATTGGCGTGGTCGCCTCGATTGCGCCGTGGAACTACCCGATCATGATGGCCGCGTGGAAAATCGCCCCGGCCCTCGCCGCCGGCAACACGCTGGTGTTCAAACCTTCCGAACACACACCGCTGTCGATCCTCGCACTGGCGCCAGCGCTGGCCGAAATCCTCCCGCGCGGGGTGATCAATATCATCTGCGGAGGCGGCGAAGGCGTCGGCAGTCATTTGGTCGGTCACGCCAAAGTGCGCATGGTCTCGCTGACCGGCGATATCGTCACCGGGCAGAAAATCCTTCAAGCCGCGGCGAAAACCCTGAAACGTACGCACCTCGAACTCGGCGGCAAAGCCCCGGTGATTGTTTGCAACGACGCCGACATTCAAGCCGTGGTCGATGGCGTGCGCACTTACGGTTACTACAACGCCGGCCAGGACTGCACCGCCGCCTGCCGGATCTACGCGCAGGCCGGGATTCACGACAAATTGGTCGCCGAACTCGGCGCCGCCGTCAGCAGCCTGCGCTTCGCCGGCAAACGTGATGCCGACAACGAGATTGGCCCGCTGATCAGTACTCGCCAGCGCGACCGCGTCGCCAGTTTCGTCGAACGCGCCCTCGGTCAGCCGCACATTGAGCGCGTGACCGGTGCGGCGGTGCATTCCGGTGCCGGTTTCTACTATCAACCGACGCTGCTCGCCGGTTGCAAACAGAGCGACGAAATCGTCCAGCGCGAAGTGTTCGGCCCGGTGGTCACCGTGACCCGTTTTGACGAACTCGCGCAAGCCGTCGACTGGGCCAACGACTCCGAATACGGCCTCGCCTCGTCGGTGTGGACGCAGAATCTGGATAAGGCGATGCAAGTCGCCGCGCGCTTGCAGTACGGCTGCACGTGGATCAACAGCCATTTCATGCTGGTCAGCGAGATGCCCCACGGCGGGCTGAAGCGCTCCGGTTACGGCAAAGACTTATCCAGTGATTCGCTGCAGGACTACAGCGTGGTGCGGCACATCATGGCCCGCCACGGCCAGCATCTCTGACTACGCTAATAACAAGCCGCCAACGGCATGCTTCACCGCGTTCACAACTGCCCCGACCATAATTTAAAGAAGAGGGTTCAACCATGTTCGTGCACAAGACCGCACTGCTCAGTGCAATCACCACGGCCCTGCTGGCCAGCGCCAGCCTGCAAGCTGCCGAGCCACTGAAGGCTGTCGGCGCTGGCGAAGGTCAGCTGGATATCGTTGCGTGGCCGGGTTACATCGAACGTGGCGAGAGCGACAAGGCTTACGACTGGGTCACCGGTTTCGAAAAAGAAACCGGCTGCAAGGTCAATGTGAAGACCGCTGCGACCTCAGACGAAATGGTCAGCCTGATGGCCAAGGGCGGTTATGACCTGGTCACCGCGTCGGGCGATGCTTCGCTGCGGTTGATCGTCGGCAAGCGTGTGCAACCGATCAACACTGCGTTGATCCCGAACTGGAACACCCTCGACCCACGCCTCAAAGACGCGCCGTGGTACGTGGTCAACAACCAGACTTACGGCACCCCGTACCAGTGGGGCCCGAACGTGCTGATGTACAACACCAACGTATTCAAGACCGCACCGACCAGTTGGAGCGTGGTGTTCGCCGCGCAGGACCTTCCCGATGGCAAGCCGAACAAGGGCCGAGTACAGGCCTATGCCGGCCCGATCTATATCGCTGATGCGGCGCTGTATCTGAAGTCGACCAAGCCTGAACTGGGCATCAAAGACCCGTACCAACTAACCGAAGATCAGTACAAAGCCGTGCTCGACCTGTTGCGCGCGCAGCAGCCGCTGATCCACCGCTACTGGCACGACACCACGGTGCAGATGAGCGACTTCAAAAACGAAGGCGTGGTGGCATCGAGTGCGTGGCCGTATCAGGTCAATGGTTTGATGAACGAGAAGCAGCCGATCGCGTCGACCATTCCGAAAGAAGGCGCCACGGGCTGGGCTGACACCACCATGTTGCACGCCGAGGCCAAGCACCCGAACTGTGCGTACAAGTGGATGGACTGGTCGCTGAAACCGAAAGTCCAGGGTGATGTAGCAGCTTGGTTTGGTTCGTTGCCGGCCGTTCCTGCGGCGTGCAAGGAGAGCGAGTTGCTTGGCGCTGAAGGTTGCAAGACCAACGGTTTCGACCAGTTCGACAAGATCGCCTTCTGGAAAACCCTGCAGGCTGAGGGCGGCAAGTTTGTGCCGTATAGCCGCTGGACCCAGGATTACATCGCGATCATGGGCGGCCGCTAGCTCTCGACAACGACGCGGTCTGCTCCCTTTCCCCCCTCGCCCCCCTGGGGGAGAGGGCTGGGGTGAGGGGGTAGCTTTTGACCTTGCCTTTGACTTCAGAGCAACGGCCAATAAAGCCACCCTCACCCCCCGCCCTCTCCCGGAGGGAGAGGGAGCTAAAAGCGGATCGCATCTCGTCCGCCGAATGTGTGAACCAAGCAAACCGTAAAACGTTTCAGATTTTTCAGAAGTCCAGGCTGGGCCGCTGCGACGGCCCTCGCCTTTTTGGAGCACCGCACCATGACGCTTGCAGTCCAGTTCACCAACGTTTCCCGGCAGTTCGGCGAGGTGAAGGCCGTTGACCGGGTTTCCATCGATATCGAGGACGGCGAGTTCTTTTCCATGCTCGGCCCTTCCGGCTCGGGCAAAACCACCTGCTTGCGCCTGATCGCCGGGTTCGAACAACCGAGCGCCGGTTCGATCCGTATCCACGGCGCCGAAGCGGCGGGTTTACCGCCGTATCAACGTGACGTCAACACGGTGTTTCAGGACTACGCGCTATTCCCGCACATGAACGTCCTCGACAATGTCGCCTACGGTTTGAAGGTCAAAGGCGTCGGCAAAACCGAGCGCCACAAGCGCGCCGAAGAAGCCTTGGACATGGTCGCCCTCGGCGGTTACGGCGCCCGCAAACCGGTGCAATTGTCCGGTGGTCAGCGCCAGCGCGTGGCCCTCGCTCGCGCCTTGGTCAATCGTCCGCGCGTGCTGTTGCTCGATGAGCCTTTGGGCGCGCTCGATCTGAAACTGCGCGAACAAATGCAAAGCGAATTGAAGAAGCTGCAACGCCAGCTCGGCATCACTTTCATCTTCGTTACCCACGATCAAACCGAAGCGCTGTCGATGTCCGATCGCGTTGCCGTGTTCAACAAGGGTCGCATCGAACAAGTCGACACGCCGCGCAATCTGTACATGAAACCGACCACCACGTTTGTCGCTGAATTCGTCGGCACCTCGAACGTGATTCGTGGCGATCTGGCCCGTGAAATCAGCGGCCATCCGCAGCCGTTTTCGATCCGACCGGAACACGTGCGGTTTGCCGAAGGCCCGCTCGCCAGTCACGAAATCGAAGTCAGCGGTTTGCTCCACGACATCCAGTATCAGGGCAGCGCCACGCGCTATGAATTGAAGCTGGAAAACGGTCAGACCCTGAGCATCAGTCACGCCAACAATCAGTGGATCGACAGCAGCGCACAACACCAGACCGGCCAGCGCCTGAGCGCGCGTTGGGCGCGGGAAGCGATGATTCCGCTGCACGATACCGTGACGAGCGGGGTGTGACATGAGCACGCTCGCGATGACTGCATCGCCGCCGTTGCGCAGGTTTTCCAATCTGCTCTACCGCAAGCCGAACCTGTATCTGTCGATGCTGCTGGTGCCGCCACTGCTGTGGTTTGGCGCGATTTACCTTGGCTCGCTGCTGGTGCTGTTGTGGCAGGGTTTCTACACCTTCGACGACTTCACCATGGCGGTCACTCCTGACCTGACCCTGGCGAATTTCGCCGCGCTGTTTCAGCCATCGAACTTCGACATCATCCTGCGCACGTTGAGCATGGCCATCGTCGTGTCGATCGCCAGCGCTATCGTCGCGTTCCCGATTGCCTACTACATGGCGCGCTACACCACGGGCAAGACCAAGGCGTTTTTCTACATCGCGGTGATGATGCCGATGTGGGCCAGTTACATCGTCAAGGCCTATGCGTGGACGTTGCTGTTGGCCAAGGGCGGCGTGGCACAGTGGTTCGTGCAGCACTTGGGATTGGAGCCGGTGTTGCAGTTCATTCTGGGGATTCCCGGCGTCGGCGGCAGCACCTTATCGACCTCGCATCTGGGGCGATTCATGGTGTTTGTGTACATCTGGCTGCCGTTCATGATTCTGCCGATTCAGGCCTCACTGGAACGTCTGCCGCCGTCGCTGTTGCAGGCCTCCGCTGACCTTGGTGCGAAGCCGCGTCAGACCTTTATGCAGGTGATTTTGCCGCTGTCGATTCCGGGCATCGCTGCGGGTTCGCTCTTCACGTTTTCGCTGACCTTGGGCGACTTCATCGTGCCGCAACTGGTCGGGCCGCCGGGCTACTTCGTCGGCAGCATGGTGTACGCACAGCAAGGTGCGATCGGCAACATGCCGATGGCAGCGGCGTTTACGTTGGTGCCGATTGTGTTGATCGCGGTTTACCTGTCCATCGTCAAACGACTGGGGGCCTTCGATGCGCTCTAATTCAGAAAAGCAGGGGGAGAAAGCCTCTCTAGGCCTGAAAATCGCAGCCTGGGGCGGGTTGGTATTTTTGCACTTCCCGATCCTGATCATCTTCCTTTACGCCTTCAACACCGAGGAAGCTGCGTTCAGCTTTCCGCCGAAGGGCTTTACTTTGCACTGGTTCAGCGTGGCGTTTTCGCGGCCGGATGTTTTGGAGTCAATCAAGCTCTCACTACAGATCGCAGCGATCGCCACGTTGATTGCGATGGTGCTCGGCACGCTCGCATCGGCAGCGTTGTATCGGCGGGATTTCTTCGGCAAACAGGGTATTTCGCTGATGCTGATCTTGCCGATTGCGTTGCCGGGGATCATCACCGGGATCGCGCTGCTGGCGACGTTCAAAACGCTGGGGATCGAGCCGGGGATGTTCACCATCATCGTCGGCCACGCGACCTTCTGCGTGGTGATCGTCTACAACAACGTCATCGCCCGATTGCGCCGCACTTCGCACAGTTTGATCGAGGCCTCGATGGATCTTGGCGCCGATGGCTGGCAGACGTTTCGCTACATCATCCTGCCCAACCTCAGCTCGGCGTTGCTGGCCGGCGGCATGTTGGCGTTTGCGCTGTCGTTCGACGAAATCATCGTCACCACGTTCACCGCCGGGCATGAGCGCACGTTGCCGTTGTGGCTGCTCAACCAACTCAGTCGCCCACGGGATGTGCCGGTGACCAACGTCGTCGCGATGCTGGTGATGATGGTGACCATGCTGCCGATCCTCGGCGCGTATTACCTGACGCGTGGTGGCGAAAGCGTCGCCGGCAGTGGCGGTAAATAAATATCCAACAGACACCAAAAATCCCCCGGTGGGAGCGAGCCTGCTCGCGAAGAGGTCGGCACATCCAACATTGATGTCGACTGATACAGCGCTTTCGCGAGCAGGCTCGCTCCCACAGTTTTAATCCGGTTTCGGCAGAAAAATAATAGATTCGAAGAGGACAAACTCATGCAAACCAAACTCTTGATCAACGGCCAACTGGTCAACGGCGAAGGCCCGGCGCAACCTGTGCTCAACCCGTCGCTTGGCGAGGTGCTGGTAGAAATCAACGAAGCCACTGAAGCCCAGGTCGATGCAGCCGTGCGCGCTGCCGATAACGCCTTCGCCGAGTGGTCGCAAACCGCGCCGAAAGACCGTGCGCTGCTGCTGCTCAAACTCGCCGACGCCATCGAAGCCCACGGCGAAGAACTGGCCAAACTCGAATCCGACAACTGCGGCAAACCCTACAGCGCCGCGCTCAACGACGAGATTCCGGCGATTGCCGACGTGTTCCGTTTCTTCGCCGGCGCCAGCCGTTGCATGAGCGGTTCGGCCGCTGGCGAATACCTGCCCGGCCACACCTCAATGATCCGCCGCGATCCGGTCGGCGTGATCGCCTCCATCGCGCCGTGGAACTACCCGCTGATGATGGTCGCCTGGAAAATCGCTCCGGCGCTGGCGGCCGGTAATACCGTGGTGCTCAAGCCGTCGGAACAAACCCCGCTGACTGCGTTGCGTCTGGCCGAACTGGCGTCGGAAATCTTCCCGGCCGGTGTACTCAATCTGGTATTTGGTCGCGGTCCTACCGTTGGCAGCCCATTGGTTACCCACCCGAAAGTGCGCATGGTTTCGCTCACCGGTTCGATCGCCACGGGTGCCAACATCATTTCCAGCACCGCCGACAGCGTTAAACGCATGCACATGGAACTGGGCGGTAAGGCGCCGGTAATCATCTTCGATGACGCCGATATCGATGCGGCGGTGGAAGGCATTCGTACCTTTGGTTTTTACAACGCCGGGCAGGACTGCACCGCCGCGTGCCGGATCTACGCGCAACAGGGCATCTACGACAAGTTCGTCGAAAAGCTCGGCGCGGCGGTCAGCAGCATCAAGTACGGCTTGCAGGATGATCCGTCGACCGAACTGGGGCCGTTGATCACCGCGCAACATCGCGACCGTGTGGCCGGATTCGTCGAGCGTGCTGTGGCGCAATCGCACATTCGTTTGATCACTGGTGGCAAGGCTGTCGAGGGCAATGGTTTCTTCTTCGAGCCGACGGTGTTGGCCGATGCGCAGCAGGACGACGAAATCGTTCGTCGCGAAGTGTTTGGGCCAGTAGTTTCCGTGACCAAGTTCACCGATGAAGCGCAGGCGCTGGAGTGGGCCAACGATTCGGACTACGGCCTCGCCTCCTCTGTATGGACGGCGGATGTAGGACGCGCGCATCGCATGTCGGCACGCTTGCAGTACGGCTGCACGTGGGTGAACACGCACTTCATGCTCGTCAGCGAAATGCCCCATGGCGGTCAGAAATTGTCCGGGTACGGGAAGGACATGTCCATGTATGGGCTGGAGGACTACACCACGGTTCGGCATGTGATGTTCAAGCACTAAGCCTTTAAAAGCTTCGCGAGCAGGCTCGCTCCCACAGGGAACTGCATTCCAATTGTGGGAGCGAGCCTGCTCGCGAAGGCGTCACCTCGGTTTCAGGAAGGAAACCGGCATTACGCACCACCAGGATCCCAAAACAATAACTACCGAACCGGGCGGCGCCCACAAAGCCTCGCCACGGCCTCGGCCATCCGAAATCTGCCGATTTCACGGAGCAAACACACATGAGTTCCTCACCCGATCTCGCCGCAGCCGTTGCCGACAGCGATGCCGAACAACTGCGCAAACTGGGCTACACCTCGAACTTCAACCGCAGCATGAGCCTGTGGGAAAACTTCGCTCTGGGCTTCACTTATCTGTCACCGGTCGTAGGGGTTTATACCCTCTTCGGCCTGTGCCTCGCCGCCGGCGGTCCACCGATGTTCTGGGCCTACTTGCTGGTCGGTTGCGGCCAGTTGCTGGTGTGCCTGATCTTCGGCGAAGTGGTTTCGCAGTTCCCGATTTCCGGCGGGGTTTACCCTTGGGCACGCCGATTGGTCGGTAAGAAATGGGCATGGATGGTCGGCTGGATCTACTCCATCGCCCTCTGCGTTACCATCGCAGCAGTCGCCGTCGGCGCCGGCCCGTACCTGGCCGCCATGCTCGGTTTTGAGCCAAGCAACAACACCAACATCGTCATCGCTCTGGTGCTGACCTTGTTCGCCACACTGGTCAACCTCAGCGGCACCAAAGTGCTGGCGCGCATCGCCATGTTCGGCTTCCTCTGCGAACTGGTTGGCGCAGTGATCGTTGGCGTTTACTTGCTGGTGTTCGAACGCCATCAACCGCTCAGCGTACTGTTCAACACCTTCGACATCAGCGTCGACGGCTCTTACCTGCCGGCGTTCCTCACCGCATCGCTGGCGGGGATGTTCCTCTACTACGGCTTCGAGGCCTGCGGCGACGTCGCCGAAGAAACCCCGAACCCGAGCGCGAAAATCCCGGTGGCCATGCGCATGACCATCTACATCGGCGGCATCGCCGCGATGTTCGCCTGCCTGGCGCTGATCCTCGCCGTGCCGGACATGCAAGCGGTGATCAACGGCACCGACAAAGACCCGGTCACCACCATCCTCAACAACGCCTTCGGCCCGGTCGGTTCGAAAGTGGTGATGGGCGTGGTGATGATTTCCTTCATCTCCTGCGTCATCAGCCTGCAAGCAGCGGCGAGCCGTCTGCTGTACTCCTATGCTCGCGACGAAATGGTCATCGGCAGCCGACTGCTGAAAAAGATTTCTCCTACCACCCAAGTACCGGTTGCCGCACTGTTTGTGTCCGGCGTCCTGCCGGCCCTGATCATCGCCCTCGGTTTCTTCCTGCAAGACGCCGTCGCAACCATCGTCAGCTTCGCCGCGATCGGCATCTACCTCGCGTTCCAGATGATCGTGCTGGCCGCGCTGTACGCCCGCAGCAAAGGCTGGAAACCGAGCGGCAAATTCACCCTCGGCGCATGGGGCTGGCCGGTGAACATCGCCGCGCTGGTGTACGGCGTTGGCGCCATCATCAACATGGCCTGGCCACGTACGCCGGATGCGGCGTGGTATGTGAACTATGCGATGGTGTTGAGTACTGCGATCGTGATTGGTTTGGGGCTGGTTTATATGTGGATTGGCAAGCCGTATGACCATGGCAAGGCGCCGGCTGGGGATGCTTGGAAGGTGAGTCGCTAAGAAGAATCACCCCGGAATCGAGATTTGATTCCGGGGTCTCCTCGAAGCACTGTCATCAATTCATCAGTACGCCATTTGATATCGGCTTTACCTCTAACAGCTTCGAAGCGATCCAGATCGATCACCTTTCTCTTTTTACCCTTCGCTTCATCTTTGCTCACAGAATTGCTTCTCCCTTTTCCCGATTGCTAACTCATAAAGGAAAATCTTCGGTGCAGGGATGGTTTAGCAGCGGAATCTAAAAAAACAGGCATTTCCTACAGACACAGCCTGCCTGAAAAAGCCCCATTTCCTACGATGTGTGGCGAAAGGGTAGACTTGTCGCCGCAAGCGCCTGACCGATAGGCTTTATCCCGTCGCTGTTAATTCAGCGATCCGGGGTCGAAGCCGGGACATCATCAACATGACGCTCAGCGCCCACCATAGAAACCCAGGCATTTCAGTCTGTCAGTTTCGCTTTATGGCGGGCCGTGTGGCGCGGGCCTCTCGGCTTACATGTTGATCGAGAATGTTCCGACTTCGAACGCCGCACGGTTCGCCACCCAGATCTTTCGAAGGATTCGTGGCGACTCTCATTTCAACATGGAGTCAGAAATGCATACGTCAAATTCAGATGAAACACACTCGCACTTCACCCCCACCATCTTCACCCGCCACAACCGTTTCCTCCACGCCTTCATGCAAGATCACGAAGCCTGGTTCTGTGTTCAGGATCTCGGTCGCTTGCTGGGCTATCCGCTAAACGAACGCCTCACCCTGAAACTCGATCCCGACCAGCGTCGCAATGTCCTCCTGCGCAAGGACGGCGAAATCATCGATTGCGCGATGGTCAGCGAATCCGGACTGTTCG
>Ga0163162_10001816_pt1 | contig 20061 bp, 12 predicted proteins | sample S55metaG_FD_115310 | JGI IMG/M metagenome (GOLD analysis project Ga0163162, IMG submission 115310) | Switchgrass rhizosphere microbial communities from Kellogg Biological Station, Michigan, USA - S5-5 metaG | ecosystem: Host-associated > Plants > Roots > Rhizosphere > Soil | place: USA...
ATGACCAACGATCCTTTCAGCGATCAGGAAGCGCCGTTTTGGCAGAATGGCATTGTGGTGGACAGCCGGTTTCAGGCGTCCTTGCGTCTCGACACCCTATTGAACGACTGGCCCGTCGCTCGGGAAATTCTGGCAGGCCAGGGTTTCAAAGTTAGTTCCAACCCTGACGAGAACACACTGATCGAAATCCGCAGGTTTTTGGACAAGTGGATCCTAAGAATGCAGCCAGTTTGCATGGCGGTCTCACTTCCGGCTGACTTTCAATATCCAGCTGACGACGAGCGCACTCAGTTGTTGAGAGGAGCCGTTTTGCCAACTGCACGCGAGCACGGTTTGTCTTTGGCAGTGATGATCGGTGTTCGTCGCAGCGTCAATCCGGCACTGCGTTCCGCAGGTGATGGTCTGGGCAAGGCCGATGTCACAGCACTCGAACGAATGTGCCTGGAATATCACGACGTCAAATTCCTGGCTACATTCCTCTCGCGCGAAAACCAACACGAACTCTGTGTCGCAGCGCGGAAATTCAATAACCTGATGCCGTTTGGCTGCTGGTGGTTCTTAAACAATCCATCGATCGTCTCCGAGATCACAGCAGAACGTATGGAACTCCTTGGGCCAAGTTTTGTTCCGCAACATTCAGACGCGCGTGTTCTGGAACAGTTGATTTACAAATGGCAGCACGCGCGAGTTGTTATCGCCCAATCGCTTTACGAAATGTACGCGCGACTTTTGGATAGCGGCCGGCCTGTGATGACAAAAGAAATAACCCGGGACGTCACGCGGTTGTTCTCCGGCAATTTCCGCAAGTGGGTAGGGATGGCCGGAAATGATGTTCTCTGAATCGATCGTTGACCTCTGAGGACGTCGCGCGAACGTTGTTCGTCGCATAGCGACGATTGAAGTCAGCCCGTCGTTTCAACGCCGGGGAGTCGTTTGAAAACGATCGCGTCGCATCGCGACGACAATGTTTGTCACGCTATACCCAGCGTTGAAACGCCGGGCTAAATTCATCCGACGCTGCGCGTCGAAAAAGTTCTCGTAATAACAAATCTCGCTGGAGCACAAACTCTGTATGTTTCAACGCAGTTCACGTATTATTCGCAACCTCGTTTTTTCTTTGGTGACCATCTCTGCGCTCTTACTTCCCTTCTCTTTTCAAACCACGCATTCTCAAACATCAACCCCTGACTACAAAAACCCATCGCTTAGCGTCGACGCCCGCGTCGCCGATCTGTTGAAGCGGATGACTCTCGAAGAGAAAGTAGCGCAGCTAACTTGTCTCTGGGCGCAGCGTCCCCAGGTCAACCCGCAAACTGATTTCGCAAACGATCGCGGTGACCTGTCGCCGGAAAAAGCTCAGCAGGTAATGAAGTACGGCATGGGCCAAATTGGCCGGCAACGAGAACGCAAAGGACCTCGCGAAGGAGCAGCGTTCGCAAACTCGGTTCAGAAGTGGCTAATCGAAAACACTCGCCTGGGGATACCTGCAATGTTTCATGACGAGATTCTTCACGGCCACATGGCTCAAGGCAGCACAAGCTTTCCCCAGCCAATTTCACTTGCAAGCAGTTGGGATCCTGATCTCGTAACGAAAGTTTTTACCGCAGCGGCTCAGGAGACGAGGGCCCGTGGCAGTCATCAGGTGCTTGGGCCAAACCTTGATCTCGCCCGCGAGCCACGTTGGGGTCGCACGGAAGAAACCTATGGCGAAGATCCATATCTAACATCGCGATTGGGCGTCGCCGTCATCAAAGCGATCCAGGGTCCGGGTCCAAACGTTGATGAGAATCACGTGATAGCCACAGCTAAGCACTTCGCCGCTCACGGACAACCAGAAGCGGGTACTAATGTCGGTCCGGCAAATATTTCTGAGCGCGCACTTCGTGAAGCGTTCCTGCCAAGCTTCGAGGCTGCCGTGAAGGAAGCACATGTAATGAGTGTCATGCCGTCGTACAACGAAATCGATGGAGTTCCGTCTAGCATTAATAAATGGCTACTCGATGAGGTGCTCAGGAAAGAGTGGGGTTTCCAGGGCTACGCCACCTCCGATTATTACGCACTGACTCAGTTGCAAGAGCTGCATCACGTAGTCAATGACAAGACTGAAGCAGCAAAGTTGGCGATCGAGACAGGCGTCGATGTTGAAACTCCCGACCCTGATGTCTTTCCAACTCTGCTTCAGTTAGTTAAAGACAAGAAAGTCTCTGAAGCGACACTAGACAGGTCAGTCGCACGAGTATTAAGAGCAAAGTTCTTGCTGGGTCTGTTTGAACATCCTTATGTCGATGAGAGTCGGGCAGTCCAGATCACGAACTCACAAACTAACCAGGCCCTGGCAGCTGAGGCCGCTCGTCGCTCGATCGTGCTCCTCAAGAACAACAACAACTTATTGCCCCTCGATCGAGGCGCAATAAAGTCGATCGCAGTAATTGGCCCAAACGCCAACCGCGCTCATCTCGGCGGCTACAGCGACAAACCAGGTCGCGGCATTAGCGTTCTCCAGGGAATTACTGACAAGGTTGGGAGCGCAATAAAAGTAAACTACGCAGAGGGCTGCAAGATTACGCAAGAGGGCGGTGATTGGTGGGCCGATAGTTCACATCTCAGCGATCCGACCGCGGACTCCAAGCTGATTGCGGAAGCCGTTGAAACTGCAAAAGCCTCTGACGTTGCTGTTCTCGTTGTAGGTAGCAACGAAGACACAAACAAAGAAGCGTGGGCTGACAATCATCTTGGGGATCGTGACAGTTTGGATTTGGTGGGACGCCAGGATGATCTAGTCAAAGCAGTTCTCGCCACTGGCAAACCAACAGTAGTGATGCTGATCAATAGTGGCCCACTTTCGATCAATTACATTGCCGAGAACGTGCCGGCAATTCTAGAGGGCTTTTACCTGGGACAGGAAACGGGCGTGGCTGTCGCCGATGTACTGTTCGGTGATTACAACCCCGCCGGCAAACTCGCCGTGAGCTTCCCTCGCACAGTTGGTCAGTTACCGATTTACTATAACCAAAAGCCATCGGGACGAAGAGGATACGTGTTCGCGAATAAAGAACCGCTGTTTCCCTTCGGTTACGGTCTCAGTTACACAACATTCTCTTATTCAACTCCGACAATCACTCCAGCTCGCATTCCGATAGACGGTCAGGCTCGAGTCAGTGTAACGGTAACCAATACCGGGAAGCGTGCTGGTGATGAAATCGTTCAACTCTATATTCACGATCTCGTCAGTTCTGTAACTCGTCCCATCAAGGAACTGAAAGACTTTCGTCGTGTTTCGCTGGCCCCCGGCGAAAGCAAGACAATCGAGTTTCTAATTACGCCCGACAAGCTCTGGTTCTACGACATCAATATGAAGCGTGTAGTTGAGCCGGGTTGGTTCGACATCATGGTTGGACCGAGTTCAGTGAAGAACCAGACGGTCAAGCTCGAAGCAGTCGCGAAATGAAAGCGGTGGCACTGAGTTTTGTTGTCGCGGTACTCGTGTTATTTGCCGTACCGCCTGTACACACACAACGCCCGGCAAGCGCGTCGCTAAAGGACGTCTTCAAGCCGGATTTCCTAATTGGTGCGGCACTGAATCGTCGTCAGTTCTTTGAAGAAGATCAAAGAGCATTGCCAATCATCAGGTCACAGTTCAACTCGATCACTCCCGAGAATCAACTCAAGTGGCTGCTTATTCACCCCCAGCCCGACAAGTACGACTGGGTGGGAGGCGACCGTTATGTTGCCTTCGGTGAGAAGTATGGAATGACGGTGATTGGTCACACGCTTGTGTGGCATCGGCAAACTCCGCCATGGGTGTTCGACGACGGAAAAGGCGACCGTGTCGACCGCGAGACGTTATTGGCGCGGCTACACGATCACATCCAGGCGGTCGTTGGACGCTACAAAGGAAGAATCAAAGGGTGGGATGTTGTTAATGAAGCGCTGAATGCGGATGGCACGATGCGGCAGTCAAACTGGATGAAGATCATCGGCGAAGACTACGTTGCAAAGGCTTTTCAATTTGCGCATGAAGCGGATCCGCAAGCCGAGCTGTATTACAACGACTACTCGCTCGAGAACGAACCGAAGCGCAATGGTGCGATACGATTGATTCAAAAATTAAAGTCTCAAGGTGTGCCCGTCGCAGCCGTCGGATTGCAGGGACACAACAACATGACATTCCCTTCGCTTGAGCAACAGGAAGCAACGATCGACGCATTCGCAAAACTCGGAATTAAAGTAAACATCACCGAATTGGATGTTGATGTGCTACCGCACGTCGATGAGGATAAGGGAGCAACAACAAAACTGACCGATCAGCTAAATCCATTTACCTCGGGCCTGCCACAGTCTCTCCAGGACGATCAGGCAAAGCGTTTCGCCGACTTGTTCAGCGTGTATTTGAAGCATCGGGACGTGATTGATCGCATCACTTTCTGGGGCGTGACAGACGGCGATACATGGTTGAATAACTGGCCGGTGAGAGGACGAACGAATTATCCGCTGCTTTTCGACCGCGAAGGAAAAGCGAAGCCGGCGTTTGATGCGGTTTTGAATGTGGCACGATCTGCACTGAGAAAGTAGAGGCTTATTCACTAGTACTGTCTTAATCTGAATCTCTGCGCTTCCTCTGCGTCTCTGCGGTGATGAGATAAATGGCCAATTCCACAGCTGAGACGCAGAGGAAACGCAGACAAAGAACTCAAATTAGGACACTACTTGTTTCACTACCTGGCTTTGTGAAGCGGCGGCTTTGTGGTTAAGCTCTCTACACAACCAGAAAGCAACAGCTCAAAACACTAAACAGAGGGGTTCAGCAATGCCTTCAAATAATTTCCAGCCAAAACCGGAACATAAATTCACGTTCGGCCTGTGGACCGTTGGCAATCGTGGTCGCGATCCGTTTGGCGACGCAACACGCCCGTCAATCAGTCCCGTAACGATTGTCCATCGACTCAGCGAGCTTGGTGCTTACGGCGTCAACCTGCACGACAACGATCTCATTCCCATTGACGCCACACCAGCAGAAAGAGATCGCATCGTCAGCGACTTTAAGCGTGCTCTTGAGTCCACCGGTATGAAAGTGCCGATGGCGACCACCAACCTGTTTTACGATCCGGTGTTCAAGGATGGTGCTTTCACTTCCAACGATCCACGTGTGCGTCTTTACGCTCTGCAAAAGACGATGCGGTCGATGGATCTCGGCGCTGAACTCGGCGCGCACATTTACGTGTTCTGGGGTGGTCGTGAAGGAGCCGAAGTCGATGCCGCAAAGGATGCTCGCGAGGCGTTGAAGTGGAATCGCGAGGCTCTCAACTTTTTGTGTGAATACTCCATCGATCAAGGATACGACTACAAGTTCGCACTCGAGGCTAAACCTAACGAGCCACGCGGCGACATCTACCTACCGACAACCGGTGCGATGCTTGGCTTCATCGCAACGCTTGATCATTCGGAGATGGTTGGTGTGAACCCCGAAGTGGGTCACGAGCAAATGTCGGGGTTGAACTTCTACCACGTCGTCGCCCAGGCGGTCGAAGCAAATAAGTTATTCCATATTGACCTGAATGATCAGAAGGGTCCGCGCTTCGATCAGGATCTGCGTTTTGGCTCGGAGTCAATCAAGAACCTGTTCTTCCTGGTGAAGCTGCTGGAGGAATCTGGATACGAAGGGCCAAGACATTTTGACGCTCACTGTTACCGCAGTGAAAACGAAGATGGGGTCTGGGTGTTTGCGGCCGGGTGCATGAGGAATTATCTGATCTTGAAAGAGAAGGCGAAGCAATTTAATGATGACCCGGAGATTCAAGGATTGCTCGCGGACATTCGTTCGACAGGCCCCGGGGAGACAGAACCGTTAGGCCGCTACAGTCGTGATAAAGCTGAGAACATCAAGTCAATGCCGCTTGATCGAGCCCAGATTGCGAGTAAGCCATTGCCTTATGAGCGACTGGATCAACTGACGATCGATATCCTGCTCGGCGTCCGGTGAGATCGAAGTTAGAAAAACTCTCAGGTAGGGAAGGGGACCCTGTCCCCGCTTGGTTTAGGTTGTCAGAACCCAGTTGAGATCTGAGTGCAGAGGCGAGCGGGGACAGGGTCCCCTTCCCTACCTGAAAATTGATCTGCGTAATCTGCGGAGAATTGTTCTTCATCCCTAAGTTCGCAAAATAATTTTTTAGGAGATCAAAATGCTTAAGAGTCGGGATCTTCTGGTTGCCTTTTTTTCCGTTGTTGCCACGCTCGGGATAGTAGGCGCAACTGCTCAAACACCAGTCATGCATTCAACTGTGTTCGACTGGAACAGTATCGCAGTAAAACAAACCGACATCGGATCAGTTCGACAATTCTTCAAGAACCCAACAATCACGCTTGATGAACTGGAGTGCCACGTCACTACGCTGAACCCTGGGCAGCAATCGCATCCACCGCACAAACATCCAAATGAGGAACTCATCATTATCCGAGAGGGCAACGTAGAAACGCTCTCCAATGGCGAGTGGAAAAAACTCGGTCCTGGTTCGGTCATCTTCAACGCGTCAAACGAAATTCACGCGTTGAAAAACGTCGGTACTACTCCAGCTATCTATCACGTAATCAACTGGAAGTCCCCCGGTAAATAGGGCCGTTGATTCTAATCAGACCATGCCAGCAATTCAAAAAGTTAAGTGGGGCATACTCGGCGTCGCCAACATCGCAGTGAAGAAAGTTATTCCCGCGATGCAACTTAGTGAGTGGTCAGAAATCAGTGCCATTGCCTCACGAGACCTGGCGAAAGCGCAGTCTGCTGCGCAACAACTAAACATTCCCAAGGCTTACGGCTCTTACGACAAATTACTGGCGGACGGTGAGATCGAGGCTATCTACAATCCCCTGCCGAATAATCTCCATGTCGAATGGACAATTAAAGCCGCCCAAGCCGGCAAACACGTTCTTTGTGAAAAGCCGATCGGAATGACTGTCGCCGAGGCTGCGCGGTTGTTACAAGTACGCGAGGAGACCGGCGTAAAAATCGAAGAAGCATTCATGGTCCGCACAAACCTGCAGTGGGTTGAAACTCTAGGGATGATTAGAGAGGGACGTATTGGTCAGGTTCGCTCAGTCGCCGGTTTCTTCAGTTATAACAACCGGGACCTGAAGAACATTCGGAACATTCGTGAAACCGGTGGCGGCGGACTAATGGACATCGGTTGCTACATGATTTTCTTCGCCCGACTAATCTTCGGCGCTGAACCAACCCGTGTAGTTTCGCTCATCGATGAACATCCGGAAACCAAAACGGACATTCTCACTTCGGCGTTAATGGAGTTTCCTTCCGGCCATGCGACATTCACGTGCAGCACGCGATTAACCCCCTATCAAAGAGTTCAAATCCTCGGAACCAACGGTCGTATAGAAGTGCAGATACCTGTTAACGCACCGCCGGATCTTCCTTTAAAAGTTTTTCTTGATGATGGTTCTGATTTGACGGGTGGAAGTATTCAAACGTTTCAGTTCGAACCGTCTGATCAATACACGGTCCAGGGAGATCTATTCTCGCAGTCGATACGAGAAAACACAGAGCCGGTGTTATCGCTCGAGGATTCGATCAAGAACATGGCTGTGATTGAAGCGGTCTTTCAATCCGCAAAGTCGGGAACTTGGGAGAGCCCATCGACTTCATAAAAAGACGTCGTCGTCCTGGAAGCGCGGGCGAAGTGCTGGGACCGCAGGCGTCCTCGCCTGCTGACCAGGATTCAATACTGCTAGTGGTCCCTAAGAGGCCGCAGAATCCAAGTACACTGACATTATTGAATCGTAGTCAGCAGGCGAGGACGCCTGCGGTCCCAGCAGGACGCTCACAACACACGGTTGATCAACTCTTCCCCTTGTTCGAACCGGCGCAAGTTAGCTAAGAAATGCTTGACCTGACGTTCTTTCTCATTTGAGTGACCACCGCCACTATGAGGCGTGATGAAACAGTTGGGCGTTGTCCACAAGGAATGATCGGGAGGCAACGGTTCCGGATGCGTGACATCTAGATAGGCCGCGGCCAACCTGCCGGAGTTGAGTTCTCTTTTGAGCGCATCCTGATCGAGCGTAACGCCGCGACCAATGTTGTAAACGATCGCGCCACGCTTCAACGAGCCTAAGCGCGTTGCGTTCAGAAAATTTTTCGTCTCTTCGTTTGCGGGTAGGATGTTTACGACGTGATCGGCCAGCGGGAGAAGCTCGTCTACTTGCGAGACTTCGACAACTTTCAGATGCTCGTCTCCCTTGACGGAGCGACGTACAGCCATCAGGTTCATGTGAAGCGGGCGAAGCAGTTCGACCAAGCGTCGGGCAATAGCGCCGAAACCAAGCATCAGGACAGTTTGTTCATTGAGTAGTGGAGATGATGCGCGGAGACGAGCCATTTCCCAGGCTTTGTTACCCCGTTGTGAATCGAGCGCTGCCGGTAACTGTCGGGCGAGTCCTGTGATCATCGCCAGTAAGTGCTGTGCACAGGGCTCATCGTAGACCGAGGAACTGTTGGTCAAGATGATTCGGCGGTCAAGAAGTTGTTGTTTTATTTCATCATGGTCGTAAGTCGTATAGCCGGCAGAGTTCAACTGAATCCATCGAAGGTTCTCAGATCGAAGTGCAGCAGCAGGCGAAGGATAGCCGAAAGCTACATGCGCGGTTCGCAATGCGTTATGGGCCACATCACTCTCATCGTCTTCAGCGAACATTAACAAGCGACGGTCACCAATGGCTTCTTTCAACAAGCGAACTTCGTGTTCATCTTCTAAACCGAAGTCGTTGTTACACCAGAAAGTAAGTTTAGTGTTGTCCATTTTGTTGCCGGTGCGAACTATACCTGAATGAGCGACCCGCAAGCGACCACAAAGGTTGAAGCCTTTACTGTAGCTGATGCAGCGAAGAGTTCTTCGTTCAAACTTCCCGGTCTGCGTTGGTGGATGATGGCAGTACTGATGCTCGGGTCAATTCTGAACTATCTGACCAGGAGCACACTCGCCGTCGCTGCACCCACTCTTCTTACCGATCTCAAAATTAACGAGCACCAGTATTCATACATCGTCACTGCGTTTCAGATCGCCATCATGTTTCAACCTTTGTGCGGCTACGTGATGGATGTTCTTGGTCTCAGGATTGGCCTGGCAATGTTCGCAACCACGTGGTCGCTGGTGAACATGGCACACGGCTTCGCCCATAGTTGGCCAATGCTCGCCGGCCTCCGAGCGCTGCTGGGATTTAGCGAAGGCTCCGCAAACCCGGCCGGCATGAAAGCTACTGCTGAATGGTTTCCCGCGAAAGAAAGAGGTCTCGCAGGCGGCATCTATAACATCGGAGCTTCGGTTGGTTCGATGGTGGCTCCTCCCCTCGTCGTGTGGGCCATTCTCAGTTACAACTGGCAATCAGCATTTGTGATCACCGGTGCGATGGGATTGTTATGGGTCGGACTCTGGTTACTGCTATACCGCTCTCCAGATGAACACCCGGCACTTTCAGACTCCGAAAGAACTTACATTAAGAGTGGTCAGGAGAAGTTTCTCGCAGGCGATGGAAAGCGGCCGTCGATTTTGTCACTCGCTCAGCAACGAAACTTCTGGGGCATTGCCATTCCCCGATTTCTCGCAGATCCGACGTGGGGTACGCTCACTTTCTGGTTGCCGTTGTATCTCAATCAAGTGCGACATTTTGATCTGAAGCAGATCGCGATGTTCGCCTGGATGCCCTTCCTTGCTGCCGATCTAGGCTGTCTGTTCGGACCGGCGGTGACCGCAGCACTCCAAAAATACCTTGGTCTCACTTTAGTGAATGCTCGCCGCAGTGTCTTCACATTGGGCGCTTTCATGATGATCGGTATTGCGTTCGCGGGTCTGGTTCAGAGTCCCTACACGGCAGTAGCGCTCATCAGTCTCGCGGGATTCGCACATCAAACCTTGTCCGTAACCGTGATTACGATGTCATCCGATTTATTTAAGCGAAGCGAGGTTGCAACAGTTGCGGGGATGGCGGGAACCATGGGTAACGCAGGGCTGATGCTGTTCTCTCTGTTGATCGGCGCGTTAGTGAAAACTATCGGGTACTCGCCATTTTTTGTTTGTTTGAGCGTGCTTGATTTGCTTGGCGCCGTGGTTCTGTGGACAGTACTGCGGAGGCCGGAAGAAGCTGGATTGCAGGTGAGTTAATCAGGTGAGCTTTGTGCTTTGTTCTTTGTACTTGGTTCTTTGGACTTCGATATGCGTTCTTCTTAACCTGTGAAGCCGGTGTAGGCATATAGCCTGGGGCGTAAGCCCCAGATAAGCCGCGGTTCAAAACGAAAGCCCCGCGCGAGCGGGCGAGAGACAGCGACATTCAAACTGTCGCCCGTGTTCACGAGATACTTTTGAGCATGTCTCAAGAAACAATCAAAAACCCAATCCTGCGCGGCTTCAATCCTGATCCATCAATCGTCCGCGTCGGCGACGACTACTACATCGCGACCTCAACGTTTGAATGGTATCCGGGTGTGCAGATTCATCATTCGCGCGATCTAGTTCATTGGCGTCTGCTAACTCGCCCACTCAATCGTCCCAGCCAATTGAATATGCTTGGAGATCCCGACTCGTGCGGTATTTGGGCGCCTTGTCTTACCTTCTCTGCTGGTCTCTTCTATCTGATTTACACGGACGTAAAACGCTACGGTCGCACAACTCAAGCGGGTGCCAGCGGCTCTTCGCTTCGCGACACGCACAACTATCTCGTCACCAGCAAAACAATCGACGGTGAATGGTCAGATCCGATCTTCCTCAACAGCAGTGGTTTTGATCCCTCGCTGTTTCACGACGACGATGGTCGCAAATATTTGGTTAACATGCTCTGGGACTTCCGACCCGGTCGAAATCGTTTCGCCGGGATTCAATTGCAGGAATATTCACCTGGCGAGCAAAGATTAATCGGTCCGCGGGAAGTCATCTTCAAAGGAACACCCATCGGGTTCACCGAAGGTCCACATCTTTACAAACGAAATGGCTACTACTATCTGCTGACAGCTGAAGGCGGTACCGGGTGGGGTCATGCTGTGACGATTGCTCGCTCGAGATCGCTTTCAGGACCATACGATCTGCATCCGGAAGGGTACGTACTCACTTCGCGAGATCGTCCCGACATCGAACTCCAGCGGGCCGGTCATGCAGATCTGGTGGAAACTCAAAACGGTGAGACCTACATGGTTCACCTTTGCGGGCGACCCTTACCTAATCGTGGCCGTTGCACGTTAGGACGAGAAACAGCAATCCAGAAAATGAAATGGACCGACGATGGTTGGCTGGTTACTGATGACGGTGAACCGGTTCCACAAACTGAAGTAAGCGCTCCGTCTCTAAGCGCTCACGAATTCCCGGCAGAACGAGTGCGTCATGACTTCAACGAGGCCGACCTGCCAATTGATTTTCAGTGGTTGCGCTCGCCGTGGCCGGACGAACTTTTTAGTCTTTCTGCTCGGCCGGGTCATTTGCGTTTGTATGGGCGTGAATCAATCGGCAGTCTCTTTCGACAAAGCCTTGTGGCTCGCCGGCAACAGTCACACTGTTACACCGCAACCACGTTGCTTCAGTTCAATCCGGAAGATTTTCAGCAGATGGCCGGGCTCGTTTGCTATTACAATGCTGCCAAGTTTCACTACTTCTACATAAGTTACGATGACACAGTTGGTAAATATTTGCGTGTGATGTCCTCGCTACCCGATCAGGTTCAGTCGGATGCATTCACAGCGCCCGCGCCGATAACGGCAAACGGGCCCGTGGAGCTTCGTATAGACGTAGACTTTGAACGGCTGCGTTTCGCTTTCAGAACTGACAAGCAGCCGTGGACCTGGGTACCTGAAGTATTTGATGCCAGCATTCTTTCGGATGAAGCGACCGCTCCAGGTCAACCAAACTTCACTGGCGCTTTCGTCGGTATGTGCTGTCAGGATTCGTCGGGACAGGGCCGTACGGCGGACTTTGATTTTTTCGAATACATCGAGCGTGACTTCCAACCAAACATTGAGGAGCTATGAAATCAAAATCAAACCGAAGAAAGTTCATTAAGGAATCTGTTACTTCTGCCGCCAGCCTTCTGGCAATGTCGGCGCTACCACGCGGGAAAACTACCGCGCACGAACGGGTCGAATCTCGGAGGAAAGAAGAGATGACGCAGTCAACACCACGACTTCGCTTTTCAGTTATCGGAATTAATCACGATCACATTCATAGTCAGGTTGGCGCGACGGTTCGAGGTGGCGGCGAGTTCGTTTCGTTCTACGCAAAAGAACCTGAGCTGGCAGCGGCTTTTGCAAAGCGCTATCCAAACGTCAAACAAGCAGGGAGCAAAAATGAGATCCTCGAAGACAAAACCATTCAGCTCGTCTTGAGCGCCGGGATCCCGGTCGATCGAGCTCCGCTGGGAATCGACGTGATGCAGCATGGCAAAGATTACATGTCTGATAAGCCCGGAATTACTACGCTGGAGCAATTGGCGGAAGTGCGGCGAGTACAAAAGGAGACGAAACGAATCTACTCGATCATGTACAGCGAGCGCTTCGAGAACAAAGCTACAGTCCGGGCCGGTGAATTGATTAAGGCTGGTGCGATCGGAAAAGTTCTACAGACTACCGGACTCGGTCCACATCGAATTAATCCAAAGACTCGTCCTCAGTGGTTTTTCGATCACAAGTACTTCGGCGGAATAATCTGCGACATCGCATCACACCAGTTTGATCAGTTCTTGTTCTTCACAGGTTCCACACAAGCGACGGTTGTTGCTTCGCAAATCGGCAACATGCATCACCCTCAGTGGCCGGCCTTTGAAGATTTTGGAGACGTGATGTTACGAGGAGATGGGGGTGCCGGCTATATCCGCGTTGATTGGTTTACTCCCGACGGCCTCAGCACCTGGGGCGATGGCAGACTCACGATAATCGGTACAGATGGATTTATCGAGGTCCGCAAAAACTGTGACGTCGGTAGAAGCACGAGTGGCAACCATCTCTACCTGACCGACCAAAAAGAGACACGTTACTTCGATTGCAACAACGACGACCTTCCCTATGGACGCCAATTGATTGACGACGTACTTAATCGCACAGAGACAGCGATGACGCAGGAACATTGTTTCCGGGCGACAGAACTAGCCTTGCTTGCACAAAAGCAGGCGCAGAGAATTAATTTAACGAAATAGTTCTAGTGTCGTATCTGTGTCTCTGTGTTCTCTGCGTCTCTGTGTTGAAACTAAAGTTCGTGATCTCCATAACTAGTTCAACACAGAGACGCAGAGAACACAGAGACACAGAGAGGAGAAAGGCATTTATGAACAGCAATTCCGGACTGTCTCGCCGAACATTCGTGAAAACAGCGCTCGTCGGAACTGTGGCCGCATCAGTCGATCTGAGTGGTTTTCCGAGCATTGTCCCCTCATCGGTATTCGGTGCGTATGCGCCAAGTAACCGAGTCAACATTGGCGCGATTGGTAATGGGCGCATCTCGCGTGGTCATGATCTGCCAGGCGTGTGGCGTTACGACGAAGCACGGGTCATGGCAGTTTGCGATCTCGACAGCAAGCGCGCCGAAGATGCGAAGGCGCTAGTTAACGATTACTACAGCAAAAAAACCAACACTGCATATAAAGGCGTCACTACCTACACTGACTATCGCGAGTTACTCCAGAACAAGGATATCGACGGCGTACTAATCAGCACGCCAGATCATTGGCATTCAATCATCGGCATCGACGTCGCCGAAGCCGGGAAGGATGCATACCTTCAGAAACCGGCATCTCTCACAATTGCTGAAGGTCGTGCGCTGAGTAACACCGTCCACCGAACTGGTCGCATCTTTCAGGTCGGCAGTCAGCAACGTTCGACGGTCCAGTTTCGCTATGCCGCTGAACTCGTACGCAATGGTCGCATCGGCCAGTTGAAAACTGTGTATGTTGGTTTGCCCGCTGACCCTGCCGGTGATGAGGAACCAGAGATGCCGATTCCGAAAAATCTCAATTACGAGATGTGGCTCGGCTCGACACCGTACAAGTACTACACAGAGAAGCGCGTGCATCCGCAAAACGATTACGGCCGACCCGGTTGGTTACGTTGCGAACAGTTTGGCGCGGGAATGATCACCGGTTGGGGATCGCATCACATCGACTGTGCTCACTGGGGAATGAACACGGAATACACGGGACCGATCGAGGTTTGGGGCACAGCGGAGTTTCCAAAGAAAGGACTCTGGGACGTGCACGGAGTCTTTCGCACCGAAGCCCTTTATGCCAACGGCGTGAAGATGATTGTCAGTACCGAGCTGCCGAACGGGATCAAGTTTGAAGGTTCGCAAGGTTGGATCTTTGTCTCGAGAGGTAACGAGCAGGTGACTGGAAGTGACCCGGTCGCGAAACTAAAAGATCCTCAAGCGCTCACCGCGAGTGATCCGAAGATCATTACATCCGTAATCGGGCCACAGGAAATCCATTTGTATGAGAGCAAAGAACACCACTGGAACTGGATCGAGTGTGTGCGCACCAGAAGTACTCCAATCGCACCAATTGAGATCGCCCATCGTTCCTGCACCACCTGTTTAATTCATCAGATAGCGATGAAGTTGAAACGCAAAGTTTACTGGGATCCGCAAAAGGAAAAGTTCAAGAACGACGACGAAGCAAACGCGATGGTGTCGCGATCACAACGCTGGCCGTACGTGATTGAAAAACACGAGAGTTAGTCTGTACTTCCTCAGGGCCATCTGGGGGATCTCAAATTGCAGATCTCAGATCTCACAGAGTGCGCGCAAATCTGAAATCAGGACTGTGAGATCTGAACTGTGAGATCTGAAATTTGCGCTCCCGAAGGTGGCCTGGGAAAAGGACAGAGAAATCTAAGTTGAGGACAACAATGAGAACCTACCTGGCTGTAGTTCTAATTGGAATTTTTGTCGCCCATTCGTTATTGCCAAACGCACGAACACAAGCGCAAACACCCGACTATAAAAACCCTTCCCTTCCCATCGATAAGCGCGTCGACGATCTCGTCTCGCGTATGACGCTCGAGGAAAAGGTCTCGCAAATGATGAACGGCGCGGCCGCGATTGAACGCCTGGGCATTCCCGACTACGAGTGGTGGAACGAAGCGCTACACGGAGTTGCGCGAGCTGGCTACGTGACAGTGTTCCCACAGGCGATAGGCTTGGCCGCAACGTGGGACACTGATCTCATGCACCAGGTTGCCGACGTTATCTCGACAGAAGCGCGCGCCAAGTACAACGACTTCAACAGCAAAGGTGATCACGGACGATACAAAGGCCTGACCTTCTGGAGTCCTAACATCAACATCTTTCGTGATCCGCGCTGGGGTCGTGGCCAGGAAACATACGGCGAAGATCCTTACCTGACTTCGCGGATGGGTGTGGCCTTTGTGAAAGGACTTCAAGGTGATGATCCAAAGTATTTAAAAGTCGTCGCTACTCCGAAACACTATGCAGTACACAGTGGCCCAGAACCTGAGCGTCACAGCTTCGATGCCAGGGCAAGTCAGCGCGACATGATGGAGACGTATCTACCGGCGTTTCGCGCAACCATTACGGAGGGCGGCGCACAATCAGTGATGTGCGCTTACAACCGCACAAACTCGGAACCCTGCTGCACAAACAAACAGCTCAACGAAACCTTGCGAAAAGACTGGGGCTTCAAGGGCTACATCGTTTCCGATTGTGGCGCCATCGACGATATCTACAAACGGCACCAATATGTGAAGACTGAGGGCGAAGCATCGGCAATGGCAGTCAAGGCCGGGACCGATCTGACGTGCGGTCGTGAATATAAATCGCTTGTCCAGGCTGTGAAAGATGGTCTGATCAGCGAGGCCGAAATTGACGTCGCCGTGAAACGTCTTATGAAGGCCCGCTTCCAACTCGGAATGTTCGATCCACCGGAGATGGTTCCTTACTCTAAGATCTCAATGTCGGAAAACGCTTCTCCAGCCCATCGAGAGCTTTCGCTTAAAGCATCGCGTGAATCAATTGTCCTGCTCAAGAACCAGAACAATGCGTTGCCGCTTCGAAAGGACCTGAAGACGATCGCGGTCATTGGACCGTTGGCAGACAATCTTGGTGTCCTGCTCGGTAACTACAACGGACAACCGACCAGATACGTAACTCCGCTTGCCGGTATCCAGGCAAAAGTTGGTTCAACAACACGCGTACTCTACTCGCCGGCACTCTATGCTCCCGGAGTTGTCGTAGAACCAGTTCCCTCTTCCGCGTTGTCCAATAACGGACCAGGTTTGCGCGCGGAGTATTTCAACAACCGCGAACTCAAAGGTGAACCGGTGCTCGTGCGCACAGACGCCCAGGTCAACTTCGACTGGGGAGCAATGAGTCCGGCCCAGGGAATAGGCGAAGACAATTTCTCAGTGCGTTGGACGGGGAAACTGCAAGCACCAGAGTCGGGGAAATACTCTATTGGCATCGCGGGTAATGGGGGAATGCGTTTGGTTGTTGATGGGCAAACAGTTGTTGAGGAGCTCAGCAATCGTCGTACTCGCAGCGTTAACAAGGAGATCTCTTTAGAGGCGGGACGCTCCTATGACATTCGCTTGGAATACTTCGAAAACGCAAATCAGTATGCAGCCGCCAGGCTAAACTGGGCGCCCCCAAGCGGTGATAGAAGTTTGAAGGAGGACGCTCTTAAAAAGAGTCGTGAGGCCGATGCAGTTGTAATGGTCATGGGGATTACGCCTTCCGTCGAAGGCGAAGAGATGGACGTAAAGGTCGAAGGGTTTCGAGGAGGCGACCGGACCGACATCACTTTGCCAAAACCTCAAGAGGATTTGATTCGGGAAGTCCAGGCACTTGGTAAGCCCGTTGTGCTCGTACTTCTCGGCGGCAGTGCTTTGGCTGTCAACTGGGCCAATGACAACGTGCCGGCGATCCTGGATGCGTGGTATCCCGGTGAGGAGGGTGGCACTGCAATCGCCGACGTTCTCTTTGGTTATTACAATCCTGCGGGGCGCTTGCCGGTAACTTTCTACAAATCCATTTCGCAGTTGCCGGCGTTCACTGACTACAGCATGCAAGGTCGGACGTATCGGTACTTCAAGGACGCACCGCTGTATCCGTTCGGGTTTGGGCTCAGCTATTCGAACTTCAAATACAGTGGACTGAAGTTCGGCGCTAAACAGATAGCCAGTGGCGAAAGTATGACGGTCGCCGTAGATGTCACGAATTCAGGGAGACGCGCCGGCGACGAGGTGGTGCAGATGTACATCACTGATCTAGCGGCAAAGTATCCAGTTCCAATCCGAGCTCTCGCGGGAATCAAGAGAGTTGCACTCAAGCCAGGTGAGAAACAAACGGTAACCTTCACGCTCAAACCGGATCAGATGTCCGTAGTTGATGACAACGGCAAGCGGATGATCGAGCCAGGTGAGTTCCTGATTAGTGTTGGTGGAAAACAGCCAGGCTTCACCGGGAGTGCAGATGCGAGTACGACTGAAGTGGTTATGGGAAGGTTCATGGTGAAGTAGTAGATTGGCGATTGCCGATTGCCAATTGCCGATTACTCACCTTGAACGCTAAGTTCGAGAACAACAATCAGCGGTCGAAATCGGCAATCGGCAATTGGCAATCGGCAATCGCCAATCCTCAATGTGCATAGTTCAACTCTCCCGCCTCAATCCTCGTCTTCATATAGTTCTGACGTGGCGGCAGTGGACACGTCGCGAAATCAGTGAATGCGCACGGCGGATTCTCGGCGCGATTGAAGTCTAAAATTACCTTCCCCTCCTTTGGCAAATCTGCATACAAAAAACGGCCTGCTGGATAAGTCGTGTCTCCCGCCGTCAAATCACGAAAGATGATGAAGAGCCTTTTCTCATCCTCAATGAGCGGACGAAGTTCAAAGTGTTGCCCATTGAGTTCGAATGAAAGCAGTCCCGGAGTCTTGAGCTTCAACTCATCGCCCAGCACATTCATGATGATGATCTCTTTCGGTACTGCGAAAGGTGTGAAGGTCGCGACTATCTTGTATTTCTCCTGTGCCGGAAACCAGCGCAGCCCATTGAATCTCAAACGCGCGGGGCTGTTCTTATCTCTCACGCGCAAGCCGTAACGATCACCACGCTTAATTACCCCGAGGTGAAGCGAACCCACTTTGAATTGATCCGGTGTTTTGTCGTCTGCAAATCTCATCACGTATTTATGTACAGTTTGATCGTTAACTGTAACCGCTACGCCATCACTCACCACCAACGTAACAACGCCCCCAGCTAACTCAAGAATACCCACCTGCGAAGGAGCAGAATTCTCAGGCAACACAATATCCACGTGCTTCGCATCCGTGCCGATCGAAGTAACACCTTCCTTCAACCAGAACAATCCCGATACAGTTAACCAACTGTCCTCCGCTTTCAAATCAGCTTCACGTTGACTCCGCCATTGACTCGTCTCTGTTGGAAACGACGTTTGGCCAGTCGCGACGATAACTATCGCGAAAACAATGATCGATTAGCAGAACAAATTTTTCATGGCTGTTGGGTTATCCGCAGATTACGCCGATTACGCAGATTACAGAACAGACCGAGTTAGGCTTCCCAAGAGAAGCACAACCCAGCTCTGAAATGAATCTGCGTAATCAGCGTAATCTGCGGATAACATCCTTCACAACGGCAATCGCAACCGCGCTTCACATCCTCGCAACTGCCGACGATTCTCAAGCGTCAATGTTCCACCGTGTGCCTCAGCGATTTGTCGCGACAACACCAACCCAATGCCTGAGCCGGTAGCCTTCGTAGTAAAAAATGGCACGAACAAGTTTGCCGTGTTCGCAATGCCGAGCCCTTCGTCGCTAATCCACACTTCCACTTGTCCGTTCCGCTGCCGCCAACCGACTTCAACTCCACCCCTCGTTTCCATAGAAGCGTCGGCGGCATTTCGCACCAGGTTGATGAGCAGTTGTTCCAACTGAACATCGTCGCCTCTTACCTCGACATCAGGGCCTGAGACTATTCGCACTGGTAGTCTTGTTTCCAAACTCGCAACTCGTGATACAAGGGCGCCGATCTTCAGTGGTTCCAGGCGCGGCGGAGGTAAGCGAGCAAGTTTTGAGTATGATTCCACAAAGCGCGCGAGTGAGTCGGCACGGGAAGAAATAACAGCGAGACCCCGGTGCATGTCTTCACGCCAATCAGGAGGCTCTGGTTCTCTGCCCATTAAGTCAGCGAGGCTACCTGCGACAGATTTGATCGGCGCTAAAGAGTTGTTGAGCTCATGGCCCAACACACGCAGCAGTCGTTGCCACGCCGTGCGTTCTTCCTCTCGCAACGTTTGACTTAAGTCAGTTAAGACCAGCAACTGATGCGGCGCGCCACCCTCGCGGAAAGTGCTGCGACGAACATCCCATCTGCCAACGCCACCGGGAAAAACCATTTGTAAAGTATAGGGCGCGGATCCTTCGGGCCGATTAAGACATGCATCAAGACCCAGTTCATTACTGGTCCTTCCAAGTAAACGCGCCGAGGGCTGTGCAAGTAATCGCTCGCCGGCACGATTTACAAGTCGTAATCGTTGCTCGCCGTCGAATGCAAACACAACCACGTCAATTTCAGCCATCACCGTACGCAACAACGCTGTGGCTTCCATCGCACCAAGACGCTGTTCGCGAAGCGTTTGCCCAAGATCATTTACTTCGAGCATTACCTCGCCGAGAGCATCACCGGACAACGCTCGACGTCCTCGTATCGAGTAGTCGCCTTCGCGAATTGCGGCAAGGATATTTGAAAGAGTTTGGAGGGGACGTACGATCCGCTGTTTTAGATTGAAAGAAATTCCCAACCAGAGAAGTGCCAGTAATAGATCGACGGTCCACTGCACCTGGGCCGAATAGTTGTCGTACCAGAGTAGAAATGCGCAAAGAGCAACTGCGGGGAAGCCGGCAGCGAGTGCGAGGAAGGTGACGCGTCGTTCAAACTTGATCCGGCCGCCGCCTTTAAGTGTGGGATCAAGCGTCGATAAGGGCTGAATATTCTTAGTAGGCTTAAGCGGGGTGCTCACGCGGGTATCATAACGATTGCCGATTGCCGATTGC
>Ga0163162_10001819_pt1 | contig 20050 bp, 20 predicted proteins | sample S55metaG_FD_115310 | JGI IMG/M metagenome (GOLD analysis project Ga0163162, IMG submission 115310) | Switchgrass rhizosphere microbial communities from Kellogg Biological Station, Michigan, USA - S5-5 metaG | ecosystem: Host-associated > Plants > Roots > Rhizosphere > Soil | place: USA...
CTCCGGGACATTGCATGGACTAACGAGAGTTCGGGGCTTCACACAGGATGACGCACACATATTCTGCACGCCCGATCAAGTGCGTGCTGAAATCCTCGGCTGTATCGACTTTGCGTTTAATCTCTATGAGGTCTTTGGATTCAAAGATATCAAGGTTGAGCTGTCGGTAAGAGGTGACGATCCGAATGCCAATTACCTCGGTTCAGACGAAGATTGGGAAAAGGCCGAGGCGGCGCTCGTTGACGCTTTGAATGCTCGCCAGATTCCATACACGCGAGTTGAAGGCGAGGCTGTTTTTTACGGCCCCAAGATAGATATCCGCGTCGAAGATGCGATAGGACGCAACTGGCAACTGACCACGGTGCAGTTTGATTTCAATCTACCGAAGCGCTTTCAGATGGAATACATCGGTGAAGATAACAAGCCGCATCAGCCGATAATGATTCACCGGGCGCTGTTTGGATCCATGGAACGTTTCTTTGGCGTGCTGATTGAACATTACGGCGGAGCGTTTCCGCTCTGGTTGGCGCCTGTGCAGGTAGCGGTTCTGCCGATTACGGATCGAAGTAACGAGTATGCGGAAAACATAGTTCGCGAACTACGCCAGGCTGGTTTGCGTGTAGAGTCGAATCTGCGCAGTGAAAAGATCGGCGCAAAAATTCGTGATGCTCAGTTACAAAAGGTACCGTTCATGCTTGTTCTTGGTGACCGTGAGATGGAACAGAACGTAGTAGCAGTTCGCGAGCGAGCGAAAGGCGACATCGGAGCGATGTCGTTAACGGAATTCAAGGAAATGGCGCGCAGGCTTACCGACTCCCGCGCCTTAACTAATAATTAGTTTCGAGTTCAGAGTTCCGAGTTTCGAGTTTTGGTCACTCGAAACGAGTAACTCGTAACGCGAAACTCAAAACCTAGGAGGTGCAGCAATAGCTACAGGATTTCGAGGTCGCGGGCAGCGTCCAGACAATAGACGCCTGCCGCCGGTTCGAATCAACGACAGGATACGCGTTCCAGAGGTGCGGGTCGTTGGCGAAGAAGGAGAGCAGTTAGGAGTGATGGATGTGCGTGATGCCATTCGTGCAGCCCGAGAGAAAGGGCTCGATCTCGTTGAGGTCGCTCCGAATGCGGATCCTCCAGTTTGCAAGATCATTGACTTTGGAAAGTTTCAGTACGAAGCGAAGAAGAAGGCAAACGAGGCGAAGAAGAAACAGGTAACGATCACGGTTAAGGAAGTTAAGTTTCGCCCCGGAACGGATGACCACGACTACGACTATCGTATGAAGCACGCTCGTGAATGGCTTTCTGGCGGGGACAAAGTCAAGGCGACTATCTGGTTCCGCGGGCGTGAGATGACACACCGCGAACTGGGTGCACGTATCCTGGCGAAGTTAGAACAGGATTTGGCTGACGTTGGTGAAGTCGAAGCAAGGCCGAGAATGGAAGGCAATCAAATGTTCATCATTCTCGGTCCGAAAAGGCACAAGGGCGGAGCTAAGCCAGACCAGCATACCAGTGTTGCGCCAGGCTAATTTCCCATTGCCGAGTGGTGTGGCTCGAAAGGCACACGACATTTTCAAGCGCTGCTAATAGGGATCAGCCGGCAATCGCAATGTCGGCTTTATTTAACAATGTAAAGGAAGATCATTATGCCTAAACTTAAAACTCATAAGGGTGCGGCAAAGCGAGTGAGATTGACCGCAACCGGAAAGATCAAGCGCGGCCATTCGCACGCCCGTCACATCCTGACGAAGAAGTCGAACAAGCGTAAACGTCAGCTTGATATCGATACTTTGGTCTCCAAGTCTGACATGGGACGAGTTCAAGAGATGTTGCCCTACGGAAGAGACTAGTCAATCAATAATGTCCGATATGCTTTAGCTTGTCGGTGGATATTTGGAAGGTTTTCGTTTCGACAAGCTGATGCATGTCGGACAATAAGAAAGGGGACCAGGATGCCAAGAGCAAAACGTGGAAATAAGCGTCTCGAAAGACGAAAGAAAATATTAAAGCTGGCGAAAGGTTATCGCGGCACGAAATCAAAGCTTTATCGCTCGGCAAAGGAATCGGTCGAGAGAGGACTTAATTTCGCCTACACAGGCCGAAAACTAAAGAAGCGAGATTTCAGAAGTTTGTGGATTGTCCGTATTGGCGCAGCCGCACGGTTGAACGGCCTTAACTATTCCCAGTTGATGCATGGTTTAAAGCTGGCAGGTAGCGAGCTTGATAGAAAAGTGTTGGCGGACCTTGCTGTTCATCAACCGGAATCGTTTGCGAGTGTTGTAGCACAAGCGAAGAGTGCTTTAGACAGCGAACAGAAGAACAAGGCTGCCTAACAATAGGCGCTCTTTCGAGAAGGAGTCTCAACCGTGAAATTTGTGAACAGATTAGTGATTGGTTTGATCACCGTGGTGTTATATACGGCTTGCGTGTTTGCACAAGAAACACTTTCGGGTAAATACGAAGGAACGGCTAAAGGTGCGGGCGCAGCCGATCTCCAAATCACACTTGAGTTGAAAAATGAGGGCGGCAAGGTTTCAGGCCAACTGACAAATGGAACGACGACGCTCGCGGTCACTGACGGAAGTTTGGTCGACGGCAAACTTTCTTTGAAACTCGGCGAAGCAGCAAAAGACGGCTCATTAACTGCAAAAGTTGATGGCGACAAGCTCACTGGCGACTGGGTGTCAGGTTCCCAAAAGAGAACGATTGAACTTAAAAAGGCGAGCGGCGGAGCCGCGTCCACAACTGCTACAGCGGCCACGCCGGTTAATCTTAACGGTACGTGGGAAGCTGTGGCGGATGCCAATGGTCAACCGTTTCCGTTTGTACTTACTCTAAAAGTTGATGGAGAAAAAGTATCCGGTACCAGTAGTTCTCAGCTAGGTGAAACCAACATCAGCACGGGAACATGGAAAGAAGGTCGACTAAGTTTCCAGCTTGAGAGTGCGAGTGGCGTCGTGACAATGAGTGGCACCGTAATCGATGGAAAGCTAAGCGGTGAATTTGACTTCGCCGGTCAGCTCCAGGGGAAATGGGTCGCGGTTAAGAAGAACTAGCGGGATCCTTAATGACGGATAGCGCAAAAGATCAAAATCCAACCCAGCAAGTTGAAGCAGCAAGCAAAGCGTTCGAGCAAGAGTTCGAACGCTTTGTACGCTTTACCGGCGATGCAAACGATCTTGCCGGAATGACGTTGGAGCAGGCAGTTGCCGAAGAGCGGGAATTAACTGAGCTGCGGACACGTCACCTGGGGAAGAAAAGTGCGCTTGCGTCGACGAAGAAGCTTATCGGGCGCGTACCAGCCGAAGAGCGCGCAAGCTTTGGCCAGTTAGTGCAGACATCGGAAGCAGCTGTTATTTCCAGCGTCGAAGCAGCGGCCCAGGCTCTCAAACAATTTATTGAAGCGCAGCGGACTGCGAGCGAGAGCATCGATGTAACTTTACCAGGACGAAGACCTCGTACTGGACATCGCCATCCCATTACACTTCTTCGAGAGCGTATTGAGGATATTTTTGTCTCCCTGGGTTATGCGATTGAAGACGGTCGAGAGATCGAAACCGATTTCTACAACTTTACTGCGCTGAATATTCCTGACAATCATCCTGCGCGAGGTACCCAGGACACCTTTTACACGACTGACGGCTTTGCTTTGCGTTCGCAAACATCGACTGTACAGATTCATGCGATGCAACGTCGCGGTGTGCCCATCCGAATGATTGCGCCTGGTCGTGTGTTTCGACGAGACACTCCCGACCCCACTCACAATCCGATGTTTTTTCAAGTTGAAGGTCTGTGTGTGGATCGCGGAATAACTATGGCGCACCTGAAAGGGACCGTCGGTGAGTTTCTGAGACGTATGTTTGGGCCTGATACGGTAACCCGATTTCGTCCTTCGTATTTCCCGTTCACCGAACCCAGCGCAGAGTTTGACTTCAGCTGTTTCAAGTGCAAAGGCGCCGGTTGTCGAATCTGCAAGAACTCCGGCTGGATTGAGTTGGGGGGCTCCGGCATGGTTCATCCCAACGTACTCCGCACTGTCGGCGTAGATCCTCAGGAATACTCGGGGTTCGCTTTTGGACTGGGGATAGATCGGATGGTCGCTCTAATGTACAACCTGGATGATATTCGGTTGTTGTTCGAGAACGACGTTAGGTTTTTAGAGCAGTTTGAATAGAAAAACGAGCTTTGTGCTTCGTGCTTTGTTCTTCGTCTGACGATAATTTGTCCCAATTAGTCAACTAGAGAACCAAGTACCAAGTACAAAGTTCAAAGCTCCGATTTCATGTTAATCAGCTACAACTGGCTTCGTGAATTAACCAATACTCGACTCACGCCGCTCGAGTTGCGTGATCGCCTAACCAATGTAGGTTTGGCGATTGACGCGGTCGATGAGCATCCGAACGACGCGGTATTGGATGTCGAAGTTCCTTCCAATAGACCCGATTGTCTCTCTCACGTTGGGGTCGCCCGCGAGGTTACTGTCATCGACAGCGGAAAGTTAAGCTTGCCTGCCAGTACAACGCTGCCAACTGAAGGAAGAGCGGCCGAACTAACGTCAGTGGAGATTGTTGACCAGGACTTGTGTCCGCGTTATGCAGCGAGGCTGGTTCAGGGAGTGAAGATTGGTCCGTCACCAGAGTGGTTAGTAAAGCGTTTGGAGATAATAGGGCAGCGGCCCATCAACAACGTTGCAGACATAACTAACTATGTTCTTCATGAACTCGGTCAACCGCTCCATGCTTTCGATTTCCAGAAACTAAATGGCAAGCGAATAGTTGTGAGACGAGCTGCTCCAGGCGAAAAACTAAAAACTCTGGACGGCGTTGAGCGTGAGTTGACTAACGACATGCTTGTGATCGCTGATGCTGAACGGCCCGTTGCGCTAGCTGGAATCATGGGTGGCGAAGACTCTGAGATTTCTGCGACCACCACTGATGTCCTTATTGAGAGCGCATACTTTAATCCTGATTGTGTAAGAAAGACTGCGCGTCGTTTGGGAATGGATACGGAAGCGTCGCGAAGGTTCGAGCGAGGCGCAGACAGCGGCGGTGTGCTCAGCGCACAACAGCGGTGTGTTGAACTGATATGCCAGCTCGCTGGCGGTGTTGCCACCGAAGATGCCATTGATATTTATCCTGCGCCTGAAACTGAGCTCGAAGTGACGTTACATCCTGGTCGGGTTCAAGCGTTGACATCGCTGCGGGTTGAAACCGAGGAAATGAAACGAATTCTTGAAGGTCTCGGGTTTGACCTGAAAGGTGCAGCTGATTCGGCACTTGTGTACAAGGTCCCCTCCTGGCGAGTCGATGTTGAGCAGGAAGAGGATCTGGTTGAAGAAGTGGCTCGTCACAGCGGCTACGAAAAGATTGGTTCAGAATTGCCGCCATCGCCTCTCTCGGGAGAGTATCAGCCGACTGAAATGAAGCAACGCTCTTTGCGTCGCGCGTTGACCAGTTTTGGTTTTGACGAAGCGATCAGCTTTAGCTTTATCCAACAACAGACTGAATTCGACTTGATCCCAGCTTTTTCTGGGCGAGAAGTTACTCAGCCGGAGCTTCAGAACCCGATCATTGAAGATGCATCATCGATGCGATCGACCTTGTTGCCCGGATTACTTAGTGCGCTTCGCCACAATCTCAATCATGGCATTCGTGACTTACGGTTATTTGAAATTGGCAAGGTTTTTGTCAGTGCAATCCAGCGAGATTTACCAGAAGAGAGATTGGTGCTCGCCCTCATCATTACCGGAGGAGCTATCGAAGAGAATCGAGCAGTAGCAGAACGTGAAGTAGATTTTTTTGATTTAAAGGGTGCGCTGGAAACCGCAGTCGACTCGATGGGACTCAGTCCTCTGGTCTACACGAAAGGTGAAGCAAAGCATCTGCGGTTAGGTCAGGGTAGTGCCATTAGCCTGGACACCGGAGAAAAAGTTGGATCGGCAGGACGACTGTCCGAAGGAATTGCGTCAGTGTACAAGTTTCGCCAACCAGTTTTCGTTGCTGAACTCGACTTGTCAGCGTTACTGTCTGGACCAGAGAAGGCGGTGCACTACCGTCCCCTGGCGCGCTATCCATCTGTAGTACGCGACATCTCGTTGTTACTCGATCGGAGTATACAACTCGGAGAGATTCTTCGAGCTGTCGATAAACAAGCAGTCGCCGATTGTAGGGGAGCAAAGTTGGTTGGGGTATACGAAGGTGTGAACATCCCGTCGGACAAGCGCTCAATAACAGTTCGTATCGAATATCGATCGGAGGAGCGCACCCTCAAAGATGAAGAGGTTGAGGAACGGCACGCTCAGCTGACCTCATCTTTGCTGCGAAGCTTCTCGGCGGAACAGCGTTGACGAAATAAATCCGCGTCGCTGCAGAATGAGTCTTGCGCAGATAAGCGTGAAGTCGGATAATCACTGCGCGTTTACAACCCAGAGACAGCAGGTGGAGAGATAACGATGGTCGGTCTATCAGGCTTGGAGAAGTTTTCACATCTTGAAGATAAGATCTACCGGACCATCGAACTCACAAAGTCCTTACGGCAGGAAAAAGAGAACCTGGAAAAAGAACTCTCAATTATCCATCGCGACATGGGAAATGTTTTGAATGAGAAGGAACGTCTCGAGACACAGGTAGAGAAGTTGTTGGCCGAACGTGAGACAATCCGGATGAAAGTCGAGGCGATGCTCGACGCAGTTGCGGCGCTTGATCCAGAAATGGCGGAGGAATTCAGATGAGCGCTGGGATCGGTCAGATGCTAAACAAAGGTAGTATGGAAGCAACCACTAGCAGCCCTACCATTCGAGTTGAGATTTACAATCAGACCTACAACATCAGGTCTGATGGTGATACCGAATACATTATTCAACTCGCGGAATTCGTCGACGGCCGGATGAGAGAGATTTCATCAGGCACACTCACCGTTGACTCCTTAAAGGTCGCAATTCTCGCGGCCTTGCATATCGCAGATGAGCTCCATCGGCTAAAAAACATGCATGAGCAGGCCGACACACAACTTGCAGCCCGCAGTTCCGAATGCGCTGAAATGCTCGATCGTCTATTGAAAGTAAGAAGCAGCGTCGAGAATGAACAGGGCGGGGCAGGAAAGCTCTCGCTCGGATGATCGAAATAGACAACGGTCTTTTTCGCTCACCTGAACCCTTCAATTCTGTCCTAATTAATCCACAACATCTTTAGCGAGCGTTTTTACGCACAAGGGGCCGCAGCTATCTCAAGCGTGGGTCACTGCGCTTAGTAGTTCACCTGTCAATAAGGAGAATCGTGGAACTCTTGGTTCTGCCGCGTCTCCAGAGAGTCATCGAGGCTCGCTGCGCACCGTCAGATAGCAATCACTAAAGAACTGTTTCGAAGATTCTCAGACAAATGTTTTGAGTAATGCGGCGACGTTGCGCCAAAGTGAATAACGCACCTTAATTACCATTTGTGACAGCTTTCATTACCCTGTGTTACTATCCGTCGCGGCGGAGGGAAACGTTCTGCGGTGTTCGTCACCGATGTTACGATGATTGAGCCAACGCCGTTGATTAGGGAGACCGAGGTCGCTTTGCCAGTGCCTTTCTTCAACGTTAAGAAATGCCAGAGGCGGCGACATTAAGAGGTCACCCACCTGTCATTGCAGGTTCAATTACGGCTTCGGAACGACATTGCGGATTCTCCTTCCGCCAAGTTAGCTAAGTCCGCAGGCGCGAAATGTAAATCGCCAACGCATTTCTGATTGCGATTTAGATTTCAGCAATTGCGGGCTTTGTTCTTTAGGCTGTCCCCATCCTGGATTCACGGTATGAAAATTTTGATGATTGGCGATGTTGTAGCCAAGCCTGGCAGGCTTGCTGTGCTCGAGCGAATTCAAGATTTGCGCGAGCAGCACCAGGTTGATCTCGCAATCATGAATGCTGAAAACCTTGCTGGCGGCTTTTCGGTAACGCCTTCTCTGTGTGAGGGGTTGTTCTCTTCAGGTATCGACGTGATGACTTCGGGCAATCACATCTTCGACAAGAAGGAAGCGGTAGATTACATAAGAAAGCAGCCGCGCCTGTTGCGACCAGCGAACTATCCTCCTGGAACTCCAGGTAGTGGATGCTGGATCGGCACCGTGAAGGATGTACCGGTTGCCGTGGTAAATGTTATGGGCCGCGTCTTTATGCCTCCTTCGGACGATCCTTTTCGAATTGTGAACGCGGTTCTCGAAAACATTCCAGCCGAAACAAAGATTCGTATCGTTGATGTACACGCTGAAGCGACCTCTGAGAAAGTCGCAATGGGTTGGTACCTGGATGGGCGTGTCTCAGCAGTGCTCGGTACACACACTCACGTGCAAACCGCCGATGAAAGACTTCTACCGCATGGAACTGCCTATCTGACAGATATAGGCATGACGGGAAGTTATGCGGGCGTAATTGGCATGAGTAAGGCTGACGTTATTGCGCGCTTCACCTCGGTGCCTGCCAAGCGTGCCGAGCACGCTTCTGGACAAGTGCGAATTTGCGCTGCCGTAATCGATATAGACGAGTCAACAGGTCAGGCTCGCAAAATAGATCGCCTCAATCTCAGCCACGAGTCGTAGTTACTTCTTAGCTCCCAAACTCCTGGCTAATTCAGCTCGTCGATCAAGTTCTGCTTTTAAATCAGGTCTTAAAGCAAGGCACCGATCGAAGTCAGCTTGCGCCCGTACGTCGTCACCTTTGACCAATAATGCCAGCCCTCTGTTGAAGTAAGCCCACACGATTTTAGGGTCCCGATCAAGGGCGGCGCTAAAATCGGCAATTGCTTCATCCATCCTGCCTTTGGACATCAACGCTGTACCACGCCCTTGATAAATCAACGCCTCGCCCGGTGAAAGATGTAATGCGGCATCAAAGTCAGCGAGTGCGCCGTCGAAGTCTTTCAAGGCGATAAGAACGTAGCCGCGTAAATAGAATGGCTCAAAAGAATGAGGATTGATTTTGATTGCAAGGTTGAAGTCTGCGAGAGCGCCTTGCAGATTGCCGAGGTCGTGTCGGATTGAGCCGCGGTTGTTGTAGGCTTCAAACAGTTTTGGCTGAATCGAGATTGCTTTATCAAGATCCGACAAGGCTCCTTGTATGTCCCCAAGCTCTCGACGAGTTGCAGCCCGGTTAAGATGGGCGTAAGCAAGCCCGGGTCGGATGCGCAATGCAGCATCAAAGTCTGCCTTTGCTCCCTCAAAGTCACCCTTTCGATAACGAGCAACACCTCGATTCGTGTATGCATTCGCAGTAAACGGATTTACTACGGTGATGTTGCTGGTTTCACCTGTCTCGGAATCTGAAGAATTGAGTCGCGAGCTAATCGCGATGGCTCGGCTATATTCTTCAATGGCCCCGTCCAGATCGCCATTGTCAACCTTCCTGGCACCATCTCGGTAGTGGTTGATGGCACGGTTGGGAGTTTGTGCGCTTATTGAACCATGGGCCAATAAAGTGAATTCTAGTACGACAAGAAGTAAATTGCGCATGGCAGACCTCTCTTCTCATTACCGAAAAGGTTTGCGCGCTCTACTCGGTTTAGTAGTCGAATGAGTTAGAAGAGATACTTGAGCAGGAGCGCATAATGGTTACTACTGTTTTTACAGATTACGAGTTGAAGCTCGTCTACCATGTGCGCTAAGATGCGGGCGTCGACGATACATCTTTACGCGCCGCCAGGCGATGGAGCTTGTGTTGTCATGGGCCTCGTTGCTATCGCAAGTAGTAACGAGGCTCGTTCCTTTTTGCCTTCCTTACGTTTCGATTGACAGCTAGACGTCATTCTCGAAAGACTAATTATGAAACGCCTGAATCAACCAAAAGTTACAAAGACTTGATCGAATTGCTCTATGAGTGAAACACCGTGGGGTATTGAGTTGTGACAGGAACTAGTCTATTCGGGAGCAGTCTTGGAAGGAACTATCTCGCCCGATAGATGAGATTTCGTGAGTGGTAGCGCTAATAGTCTTTGTGCGTATCCTTCTGGAAACGAGCGTACGCGACCGTTCGAGTCGGTAATAACATGACCCGTTTCTCCTTCGGCAACAACCTGGCCGTCTGAGGCACGAACGATCTCATAACCGAAGCGTAAGGAGCGTCGACGAAGTTCCGTAATATGTGTACGAACAATCAACTCATCATCGTAGTAGGCGGGCGCTTTGTAGCGGCAATATGATTCGGCGACTACAAGGAAAGCATCGGCATTCTCTTCCATATCACGGTACGAGAATCCTCGCGCCCGGCAATATTCAGCGCGTCCGATTTCGAACCAAACGAGATAGTTGGCATAATAGACGATGCCCATCTTGTCCGTTTCTGAATAGCGCACGCGCAAGATGGTCTCGTGCCAAATTCCGAATACATCTTCAGGGGCCGGGCTTGTCATCTGAATAAGACCTTCGGAACCTTGAAAAAATTGAAGGAACGCACTCTCCGATACAGCTAACTGTTAACGTTTAGCGGACTATAAGAGTGAAACACCGATGATGTCAAAGCAAATCAATCGCAGACTGCCACTGTTGCTGGCTGTTTGCCTGCTGGCAGTTAGCATTCTACTGAGTGTTCCTTCTTCGGCGGGCCCTCAGAGGGCCGGTGTGGGATCTGGTGCGGCAAGAAACGCTGCCATCATTTCTGCCACCGACGCAGTTCTTAAAGAGACCAGCGATTTGCGCGAGCTTTCAATTCTCAAAGACGTAAAAAGCGGAGCCCAGTCGCGTGCGGAAATTGAGCGCATGATTATTAAGAACCTGGATGAAGAAAGCAGTCCAGCCGAGATTCATGCGACTGAAGTCGTACTTAAGGCGTTTGGACTTGCGCCCGCGGATTTTGAGTATCGACCGTTCCTAATCAAATTACTTACTGAACAGGTGGCTGGTTATTACGATCCAAAAGTTCAACAGTTCTATTTGGCAGATTGGATAGAACTCGAAGGTCAGAAGCCGGTTATGGCACACGAGCTCACTCATGCTCTTCAGGATCAGCACTTCAATCTACGGCGTTTTGAGAAATGGCCGAGGGGGGATTCCGACGCTGAGCTCGCGGCTCACGCATTAATCGAAGGCGATGCTACTCTTGCGATGACGCTTTACATGGCCAAGCACCCAATGGTTGCACTGGCTTTCATGCGAAGTCTGGGCTCCGAGGGAACTGCGTCGGAACAGTTCAAGCAGGCTCCGCGCGCGATTCGCGAGTCATTGATGTTTCCGTATGAAGAAGGTTCTGCGTGGGCCACGCAACTTTACAGACGCGGTGGATGGCAAATGGTGTCGCAAGCGTTTACTAAGTTGCCTCAGTCGAGTGAACAAATAATGCATGCCGAGAAGTATTTTGCATACGAATCACCCATAAAGCTTACTTTGCCAGAGTTCAAGTCGCAGTTGGGACCTGGTTGGAAGAAGATTGACAGTGATGTAAATGGAGAGTGGGGTTGTTACCTCGTTCTCGATCAATTTCTCAACGACCCGGAAGAGTCAAAGCGCGCCGCTGAGGGTTGGGCCGGCGACCGTTTTGTAATTTATGAAGGTGCTAAGCCTGGCGAATTCTTCATTGCCCAACTTTTGATGTGGGATACTGAAAACGATGCGAAGGAATTCTTTGATGCGTACGCAAAACGAATTGAGAAACGATATTCCGATGCGACGCCGAAACCTGAAAATACTGCAGAGCGTCAGGAATGGAAGACTACGTCCGGAAACGTCTTGCTTGAGCGGCGAGGGTTACGAGTAGTGGCGCTCGAAGGACTTCCCCTGAACTCAGACCCCAAAACGTTTCTACGTTCTATTTGGTAGACTCTCTTTCAGATCTCAGATTTAAGATCTCAAAATTGGGTTGACTCTCGAGAACCAAACTCTGAGATCTGAGATCTTTAATCTGAAATTCGCTTTGCCTACTGCACATGAAGAAATCTAACAATTCGCCCGTACCTCAAAAAGCATCGCGTCTCCGCGACCTCACCAGCGAGTTTCAGCAGCTCGAAACGCGCCTGCGACTGGGAGGCGGCTCTGACAAAATCGAGCGTCAACATCAGCAAGGAAAACTTACCGCCCGCGAACGTATCGATCTGCTCTTGGATGCTGGTACCTATTCGCAGGAGATCGGGTTGCTTGTCGCTTACGATCAGTACGAAGGAGCTGCGCCTGGTGCTGGAGTTGTCACTGTAGTGGGACGTGTGGAAGGCAGGGAAGTCGTCGTAGTGGCGAATGACGCAACAGTCAAGGCAGGTTCATGGTGGCCCGAGACAATCAAGAAGATCTTACGAGCGCAAGAAATTGCGATGAGGTCGCATGTACCGATTATTTACCTGGTGGACTCGGCCGGAGTGAATCTTCCATATCAAGGAGGAGTCTTTCCGGGACAGTATGGCGCGTCGCGCATCTTCTATTACAACTCGATAATGAGACGCTATTTGAAGGTGCCACAGATTTCGGCCGTGATGGGGCCATGCATAGCCGGAGGTGCTTATCTACCTGCATTGTCGGACATCATTATTATGGTCGACAGTACGTCGTTCATGGGACTCGGTGGCGCGAACCTCGTCAAAGGGGCGACCGGACAGACCATCGACAACGAAACTCTTGGTGGGGCGAAAACTCACAATGAAATCTCTGGTGTAGCACATTATAGAGTGGCGGATGATCGCGCCTGTATAGAGAAGATCCGTGAATTTGTTTCTGAGTTGCCGAAGCCCACTTGCTCGTTTACACAAACCAATGCAGGCGACGGCTTAAGACCTGCGATTGAACTATACGAAATTTTGCCGGTGGACCACCGTCAGCCTTACGACATGCGTCTGGTGTTTGAGTGTCTGCTGGACAATGGTCACCTTGATGAGTTTCAGGCCGACTATGCTAAGGAAATGATCACGGGTCATGCGAGCATCGGCGGCATACCAGTTGGAATTATCGCTAATTATCGCGGCATGGTTCGGATTCCTGGAGGAAAGCCGCCAAGGTTTGGAGGAATTATCTATACAGAGTCGGCTGAGAAGGTCGCGTATTTCATCGAGACGTGTAATCGTCATCAAACTCCATTGATGTTCATCCAGGATGTGTCAGGTTTCATGGTGGGTCCCGAAGCGGAACACTCCGGAATCATCCGAGCCGGGGCAAGGTTTGTGGAAGCGATGGCCACAGCGATCGTCCCTAAGATTGTCTTGACAGTGAATCACGCATCAGGAGCCGGCTACTACGCAATGGCGGGTCAGGGATTCGATCCGGATTTTATCTATAGTTGGCCCACCGGTCGAATGGGAGTGATGGAAGGTGACTCAGCAGTGCAGGCAACGTTTGGCAGTCAGTTGGAGAAGCTGAAGAAGGCAGGCCAGTCGCCCGATCCGTCACTCAATGCCGAGATGGAAAGCGTGCGCGAGACCTACGATACAGAACTTGACGCGCGCTACGCAGCAGCTCGAGGGTTTGTTGACGCTATCATTACGCCGGAAAGCACACGAGATGCTATCCATCTTTCTTTGCGTACCAGCCTGAACCAAAAGGGTCCGCATCTCGGACAGTTTGTTTTGCCTCAGAACCTGATCTAAATCGATCACAACAACATCCCACTTGTAGAGATTTCTTCACATCTTTCTTCGAAACAGCCCTTTTAGTTGAGTCGCGGTTCTGCGAGTGTTACAAGGGTGACAATCCTCTCTGAGACTGACTCCAACCCCCTGATTAGTCTGGTGAACAACATGCTCGCAGAAAGGCGAGACACTATAAGGAGGGTTGTATCCAATGCACAAAAATCTGGTGATCGCGCTGGTGTTAGCGATTTCTGTCAGCTTCGTCCTGGTGTTTGACACTTCAAGAACTGTGAGTGCGACACAAGACCCTGCCGCTCAGGAATCGAAACCGCAAACGAAGAAACAGACAAAAAGTACCAGGGCAGGTAGCGCGAAAAAATCAACTGCCGCCTCTGCCGAATCAACAGGAGACCAATCGACTGTTACGACCGATCAAACGGCGTCGACTCCAACAGCTCCAACGCAGGTGGCGGCGCCTCCAACCCAAACGGATCTTTCAGGTACCTACGCCGGAGTTTTCAAGTGTGATGAGATTGGCTTGACCGGAGACACGACACTGACAGTCAACGGAAACCAGTTCACAACTGCAGATGGAAAGACTGGGCGTATCGTGGCGTCAACGACGCGCGGTTATACCGCTGTTGCTCTGCAAATGGGTGATGCCACAACAGCTACTCCAACGGTAGTTTCAATGAGAGGTCGCAAGGCAGGTGACCGACTGACATTATCGCCGACAGATCCGGCGCATCCTTGTTCGTTCACACCAGGTCGAGCAACTGTTAGTAGAAGAACTCGAAAGTCTGAGTCAGCTGCGCCGGCGGCAGCCGTCGGAGCCGAAGTGGCGAGCCCGGCCGAGGCTGGTCCAGCACCAGCTGATGTGATTGCGCCAGCTACACCCAAAGGAAGGAAAACTCGAAAGGGAACTTCCAATTCAACTCCGGGCGCAAGTCCCACACAAATGCCATCTCCGAGCACTTCGCCAGCCCCAACAACACCACCGACTGAGACCCCAGTTCCTACTCAAAGCCCAAATCCGGTTCCCAGTCCGAGTCCAAGTCCGAGCGGATCACCTACCGCTAGTCCAACTCCGGAGGCTTCGCCAAGTCCATCTCCAAGTCCAGCGCCCAGTCCTTCTCCCAATCCGGCAAAGCGTCCTTAGGATTGCGCGAGCTAAAACGCAGATTGCGGGCAATGTGATGAAAGTCCGTTGCCCGTATTTGCATGTTCGGCAGAAAACGGATTAGAGTCCAAAGCACTTTTTAGGGTCGTAAATTGTTTTGGGGTTAGGTGTTGCTGCAAACATTATTGATGCGTCCGAAAGTTAAAACAGGGTAAATAGAAACAGGATATGAAACAAACGATTCGTGTAGCGGCAGGGCAGGGGTTCTGGGGTGATCTTCCAGAAGCGCCGGTTCATCAAGTAGAGGGTGGTCCAGTTGATTACCTGATGCTCGACTACCTGGCTGAAGTCACGATGTCGATCATGCAGAAACAGAAAGCGCGTGATCCAGATGCCGGATATGCGAAAGACTTTGTCCCGCTAATGAAACGCATCTTGCCGACTTGTGTAGAACGAAACATCCGAGTGACTGCAAACGCAGGGGGTGTGAACGTTCGTGGATGCGCTGATGCAGTTGTTGGGGTTGGGCGTGAGTTAGGTTTCGGCGGCAAGTTGCAAATTGGTATTGTGACAGGCGATGACATCATGTCGAGGTTAGATGAATTTCTCGATTCGGGGATCGAGTTGAGAAACATGGACACAGGTGAGCCTCTGTCGAGTGTTCGGGAACGAATTCAAAGTGCGAATGTATATCTGGGCGCGTGGCCCATGGTCGATGCGCTGAATCGAGGAGCCCAGGTTGTTATTACAGGTCGTGTCACAGATACCGGCTTGACCTTGGCTCCCCTTATTCACGAGTTCGGTTGGAAAGCCAACGACTGGGACAAGATGTCTTCAGGAACGATCGCCGGACACATCATCGAATGTGGTGCCCAGGCTTCAGGCGGTAACTGTCAGTTCGAGTGGCAAAACATTCCGGATATGGCAAACGTTGGTTTTCCAATCGCAGAAGCCTCGGCAGATGGAAGCTTTGTAATAACTAAGCATGAAGGTTCTGGCGGCAGGGTTAATGTTCAATCAGTTAAAGAACAGTTGGTTTACGAGATGGGTGACCCACACGCGTACATCACACCCGATTGCGTTGCCGATTTCACTACCATTCAATTGGAAGATGCTGGTAAGAATCGCGTTCGGGTATTTGGTATCAAGGGACGACCCGTAACTGACTCGCTGAAGGTCTCTATAAGTTATTCGGCGGGCTTCAAAGCAGTAGGGACCTTGGTGTATGCATGGCCCGACGCTTACGCGAAAGCGCACGCTGCTGACAGGATCTTGCGAGAGCGTCTTGAACTACTCGGCTTGCGATTTGAACAAGTCCTTACAGAGTTTGTTGGAGTGAATGCCACGCACGGTCCGCTCGCTGGTCCTCCGTCAGCAGATGCGGCGGAAGTTCAACTGCGAATCGGGGTTAGAGGGCCAGACAGATCATCAGTGGAACGATTCACAAAGGAGATTGCTCCACTAATTTTGACCGGACCTCCAGCTGTAACTGGATTTGCAGGCGGTCGCCCAAAGGTTGAAGAGATTGTGGCCTATTGGCCTGCATTAATTCCGAGAGAAATCATAAGTCCAAAGGTTGAGGTGTTTGAAGCGTGAAGATGCAACTGGTAAAGATCGCTCATGCGCGTTCCGGAGATAAGGGCGACACCGCCAATATTGGTTTAATCGCTCTTCATTATGACTTCTATCCCGTACTGGTAAGGGAGGTGACTTCGACTCGAGTGAAGGAACACTTCAAAGGAATTTGTAAAGGCGATGTGGAAAGGTTTGAACTACCAAATCTCGGAGCGCTGAATTTTCTTCTGCACAAAAGCCTCGATGGTGGCGGCACGTTGTCGTTGATGACGGATGCTCAAGGTAAAACGTTTTCGACAGCACTCTTGCGAATGGAAGTCGAAATTCCTGACACCGAGGCAAATCGACTTGGCCTTGATAAACGTTGATGTCAACTCAAAACGAAGCCGTACTCTATTCAGTAGAAGGCGCGATTGCTCGAATCACCCTCAATCGCCCTGATAAAAGGAACGCACTCAACGACGAGCTGATTGCCCGGATTAAGGAGACGCTATCTGCAGCAAACCAGGTCGACAGTGTCAGGGCAATTGTAATTTCAGGTGCAGGAAAAGACTTTTGCTCGGGAGCTGACCTCTCGGCTTTACAGAAAATTGCATCAGCATCAGTCTCGGAGAACCTCGACGATGCAAGATCACTAATGGAACTGTTTCTCTTGATTCGTCAGATTTCGGTTCCCGTTATTGCTGCAGTCCAGGGAAGAGCGCTCGCTGGCGGCTGCGGCCTTGCCACAGCTTGCGACGTAGTACTGGCTTCGAGTACTGCTCGATTTGGTTATCCCGAGGTGAAGATCGGTTTTGTCCCGGCAATGGTCCTCGCGATTCTTCGGCGGAACGTTTCTGAAAAACAGGCTTTTGAATTGATTACCACAGGCGACGAAATTCGAGCTGAAGAAGCTAAACAGATCGGTCTCATCAATCAGGTTTTTGACGACGAAACATTCTCAACTGACCTAGATGATTACCTCGAGAAGTTTTCGAAAACAAGTAGGTCTGCTACAAAGTTGACCAAACGCCTCTTATATCAGGTTGATAGTTTGTCGTTCCTCGAAGCGCTGGAGTCAGGCGTCGACGTTAACGTGATTGCGAGGATGACTGAGGACTGTCGGCAGGGAATCGCAAAGTTTCTTAAGAAGTAGTTATCGTCTGCTTTGCCACGGCAATCGCTGTTTCCAAAACCGGATCTGCAATCTGAGTAACGAGACCTGCTTCCAGAGCATCAGTGCTGGATAATCTACGTGCAGTCACAAAAAGCTCGATTGCTCGAGTCCTGCCAATGAGTCTAGGCAAACGCTGCGTTCCACCCCAGCCAGTGATTATTCCGAGGCGAGCACCTGGATGCGCAAAGACAGCTGATTGCGAGGCGATGCGAGTATTACACGCGAGCGCAAGGTCTAGTCCTCCTCCCATGCAGTAACCATTGATCGCAGCGATCGTAACTGGTTGCAGCGCGGCGAGTGCGTGAGCCAACGACTGACCCTTCTGAGAGAAGATGGTCGCACTGGTCCTATCCAGGTTCCGCAGGTCGCGAATATCCGCACCCGACAGAAACACGTCATCCGTCCCTGTTAGGATGACTGCTCGGATGGTTGGTTCTTGTTTGAGTCGTTCAAGAAAGGCAGCAAGGCGATCGAGAGTTTCGTGCGAGAGTGGATTGCGCTCGGCCGGCTTAGTGAATCGAATGATGGCTATCTCGCCGCTGATTTTTTCAAGTGTTGGCGAGTCTCTCATTCGCGAGGCTTAACGTTCTTTCGTAGAAACGTGACGATATCTTCAGTAGACGTTCCAGGCAGGAATACCTCAGCAACACCCTGATCTTTTAGTCTTGGCAAATCCTCTTGAGGAACAATTCCACCAACAAGGACCAGGCAGTCGTTCATTCCCTTCTCGCGAAGCAACTGCACAATACGAGGGCAAAGAGTGTTATGTGCGCCACTCAGGATAGAAACGCCTACCGCGTCAACATCTTCTTGTAATGCCGCAGCCGCGATCATTTCCGGCGTTTGTCGTAGCCCCGTGTAGATCACCTCCATCCCTGCATCACGGAGGGCACGCGCAATGACTTTTGCGCCGCGGTCGTGACCATCAAGGCCAGGTTTGGCCACTAGCACACGGATTCTTCGATTAGACATAGCGAGATTTAGAAAGCAGGTTCTTCGTAGATACCGTAAACGTCGCGAAGGGCGGAGCAGATTTCGCCGAGAGTCGCATAGGCTCTAACAGCGTCGAGTGTCGCAGGCATTGTGTTCTCGTTTTTCTGTGCGGCCAGTTTTAGTTTCTCGAGTGCATTTGCAATAGCCCCTGCATCTCGCCGCGTTTTCGTCTGCTCCAGGCGTTCTAACTGATGAGTACGCACGGAATCGTCAATTACAAGGATGGGAACTTCTGCTGGCTCGTCAGTCATTGCGTATTTGTTTACGCCAACAATAACCTGATCGCCGCGCTCAACTGCCTTTTGATACTGATATGCGGAGTCGTGAATCTCACGCTGAGGGAAGCCTTTTTCAATAGCGGCAACCATTCCTCCCATGTTGTCGATCTTTCGAAAATACTCGAGCGCTTCATCCTCCATCTTCTCAGTTAATGATTCGAGGTAGTACGAACCACCAAGCGGATCGACGGTGTTCACAACTCCCGTCTCTTCAGCAATTATTTGTTGCGTTCTTAAAGCGATGAGCGCGGCTCGATCCGTAGGGAGCGCCAACGCTTCGTCGTATGCGTCTGTGTGCAAGCTCTGAGTGCCACCCAACACGCCTGCAAGAGCTTGAATCGCTACTCGGACGATATTGTTGAGCGGTTGTTGTACAGTTAGGGAAACGCCTGCGGTCTGGGTGTGAAAACGTAATTGCAAGGTTCGCGGCTGATTACTACCGAACCGATGTTTCATTTCTCTGGCCCAGATTCGTCGTGCAGCTCGGTATTTGGCTATTTCTTCGAAGAAATCGTTATGCGCATTGAAGAAGAATGACATTCTTGGCACGAAACGATCGAGGTCAAGACCCGCTTCCACTCCCCACGCTACATATTCAATGCCATCACGCAAAGTAAACGCTAATTCTTGAGCTGCAGTCGCACCTGCTTCTCGAATGTGATATCCGCTCACTGAAACGGGGTTGTATCTTGGAACCCGGTCGATGCAGAACTGGAACGTGTCTACTACGAGTTTCATCGCCGGCCTGATAGGGTAAATCCATTCCTTTTGGGCGATGTACTCTTTCAGGATGTCGTTTTGCAGTGTTCCAGAAATCTTCTCCCAACTGGCACCCTGTTTCTCTGCAACTACCAGGTACATCGCCAGCAAAACAGACGCAGGTGCATTTATTGTTTGTGAGACTGTTACTTGCTCGAGCGGAATTCCTTCGAACAACACCTCCATATCTGCAAGCGAGGAAACAGCCACACCGCACTTGCCGACTTCGCCTTCTGATAAAGGTGAGTCCGCGTCATAGCCCATCAATGTCGGCAGATCAAAGGCGACTGAGAGACCCGTTTGACCTTGAGCCATCAAGTATTTGAAGCGAGTGTTCGTCTCTTCCGGTGTCCCGAAACCGGCGAACTGGCGCATCGTCCACAGTTTGCCGCGATAACCCGTCGGATGAATTCCACGTGTGTACGGGAATTCACCTGGAAAGGAAATGTCAGTGGGGAAGTCGAGCGCTTCAGTGTCGGCTGGGCTGTAGATACGTCGTACTTCTTCGAGGGAAACGGTTTGGAAGCTCTTCTTTCGTTCTGGAAGTTTAGCCAGGGCGGGGTCGAGCGTGTCTTGTTGCCATCTTTCGACCGCCTCTTCGGCAGCAGAAGACTGTTCCTTTGTTTCCGGCATTTACCCTCTTTCGGAAGAAAAA
>Ga0163162_10001821_pt1 | contig 20044 bp, 13 predicted proteins | sample S55metaG_FD_115310 | JGI IMG/M metagenome (GOLD analysis project Ga0163162, IMG submission 115310) | Switchgrass rhizosphere microbial communities from Kellogg Biological Station, Michigan, USA - S5-5 metaG | ecosystem: Host-associated > Plants > Roots > Rhizosphere > Soil | place: USA...
GAGAACAATTGCAGGCTATCAATGCTTCCATAGGAAATACGAAAAATGAACCCATCGGGCGACAGATACCGGCAGTTGGGATGAAGTCGCAGTCGGCGGTTCGGACCTATGTCCTCAGCGACATGGCCTCCGGCATACTCGTCGAGTTGGGCCGAAGTCATGCCGGTCTGGATTTCTTCGGCCCGGCCAAAGATCGCGCGCGACATCGCACGAATCAAAAGCTCCTGATACTCAATCCACGCCACCAAATCGTCTGCTGTCTGATCTGTGGCCCCATCCGCCGCGCATACCGCTAACTCCGTGATCAACGACCGCGCAGTGTCGGGACTTTGAAGAACCACCTTCATGAGAGCACGGTAATGGGCGTCATCCGCAAACTGACTTTCCTTAATCAACGGATTGTCGCTAGGAGGCGGGAGATTGGAGATCGGTGACTTCCAGGCCTCGATATGACTTAGGAATATCTGCCGAAAGGTAGCGTTTGATTTGATCTTTCCAGCCATGCAGTATTCTACCAGTCGATCCAACATTTCGCCGTACCCCAAGCTATAACGCGTGTTGAGCTGACGCATGATGAACTTAAGAAGGCCGCAGTAAAGCAACGGCACGACGAGACGCAACGCCATTCCCTTCACCCAGTCTCCGTATGGCAGCTGATCGTGAGAAATCAGAATATCTGCTTCGCCGCTAAGACGAGTGGGCCAGTAAGACATCAGCCGCGATTGGATAGCGTACCGATCGCGGATTGCAGGGTCGTTGTAACCCGTATTGTTGAGCAGGACAAGAGGATGAATCACCGGAGTGCCGCCTGCGGAGATCACGCGGGAAGTCCCTTCGAGGAAGGATCGATAGCTTTCGCCCGGCATACCGAAAATCAGGTCGGTATAGGTGGGGATACCAAGTTCGCGAAATTCATCCTGGAGGCGCCGGTAGTATTCGAACGGAATATTCTTGCGGTCAGCGATGCGAAGAACTTCTTCATTTAGGGACTGTGCCGCCAGCGTCACCTGTGTAATAATGCCGTGCCGGTACAATACGGTAGCCGCGTCGATTACTCGTTTTGTCGTATTTTTAGCCCAGTTGGTGACTAGAAAGACCTTCTTCTTGTACGCCTGAACAAGTCTAGCCAGGATATAGGCTGTTTCCACATCTGCGTCCGTCATGCCAAAATTGGCATCCGCCATCCATATCCGGATGACTGGGCCCCCACGAGAAATGATGTAATCTAGATCCGCAGTTATCCGGTCATTGGAAAACCGGCGCGTCTTGGTCCCGATTGCCGCTCCCCAGAAGCAAAACGCGCATCTGAAAGGACAGCCGCGGCTGAATTCGTAAGTAATATCGAGCGAATTACGCAATGCCTTGGCCGGTAACACCTCCTGGAGAAACGGCGACGGTATGCAGTTCAGATCATCGATTCTGGGCTGCGGTGTTGTAGTAACGATTTCGTTCGCTCTCGTGCGATACGACACACCGCATACCGTTTGAAACTCGGTGTCCGTCTCGAGATAGCGAGACAACAGGTTGGCGAAGGTCACTTCTCCTTCGCCATTAACGATCACATCCACGGGAGAGTCTCCCGTTAACAGTCTGTCGGCCTGGTTCGTCACATCATTCCCGCCAAATACGATCAGCGCTTCAGGAAAAACACTTTTGATGCGAGTTGCCAGCGCAACATTCGCCTTGCGATTCCAAAAGAAGTTTGTGAAGCCAAAAACGCGCTTCTCCGATGGCAACTGCCGGATCGAACGCAAAAGATCAGCCCACGTAGGTTCAATATCGCCCTCAAACGATCGACAATGGGTCGAGAATCGATATCGGCCGGCCGTGCGGGCATCAGCTTCTACAAACGCTTGCAGGTATCCCATTGTCAGACTCACCGAAGTCTGCAAAGTCGTCAGGTCGACGAGATGACAAACTGCTTCGATGCTCATATTGCAATCAGGTCCATCGCGTGTATCCGAGAATCGATGACCTCAACGCTGCGGCGCGAACACTTGCACTGCGGAAGAACGCTAGGTTCGCCAGCACAACGCGACCTATCGGCAGCCATCTCCAAAACGAAGCTTGGCGGACCTGGAAAGAAAGAACTGGAACCGCCGGTTCCGGTGTCGCAAGTCGACGAATAAGCATAGCCACTGTTCATAAGGCACCCCGGCTGCGAGTCCCCCTCGATATTCGCAAGTTTGAGTCGCAGCGCGATTGGAGCAGTGCCGCGAGATCATCAACCGTGTCAGCGTTGAACACATCTCGGAACGAGAGTCTTATTCCAGTCATGTCCGCCAATTGGCTGATCAGGCGTGTTGCTGATAGAGAATCGCCGCCGAGATCGAAGAAGTTATCCCTGCTACTCACTTCGCCCAACTCCAACACTTCGGTCAACACTCGACAGATTAATTCCGCATATGGACTGAGCGTTTCTGTTGCGATAGCATCCGCTGCGGATGCTTTGATGTCCGGAAGTGCGATGTAATCAAGTTTTCCGTTTGCCGTTAGTGGCCACGCACTCAATACCGCGATTTTAGGCGGGACCATATAGTGTGGAAGGTGGGTGCGCGCGAAAGTCTGCAGCCTGCGCACGAAATCGGCATTATCGAGTGGTGTCTTGCCCGAGTGGGTTGGCGTTCTGGCGAACTGCTCAGGAGCGAAGTGCTCATTTAACGTTGTCTCTGTAGACTCCGCGATGTATTGTGGCCGCAGAACCACGTCATAAATATGCGGTTCATCTTTCGGCACCCAATGAACCGACTCTGATAGGTGATGAAATTTGACCGGATAATCGCCTACGCTCATCGGCGCTGAGTTCAGGACATCTTGGACGCCAGCCTCGGGCGGTAGCACTCGCATACGCTGAACTACGCTTAGAACACCAGCACTCTGCATCAGAGGTACGTTTTCGATTCCTATCGCGATGTCACTGCGACTGAACAGCAAATGCCTTGCGGAGCGCTCCCACTCTCCCGCAGCATCCCAGCTCACCCATTCTGACGGGGGCTTCAAATACTGCTTATCGCCTATTGCGAGAATGACGTTATACCGAAACTGGTTTAACTCATTCTTGAAACGGCCAGTTTTCGGGAAGACGCTAGCGTGGGCCACCCGCGGGGACCGGATACTAAACCCTTGAAAAAACCTGGGTGCTACAAGCAATTCCAGCTCTTCGTTCATTGCGCGGGTGATTCGCCGCCTTAGATCGCGAACGGAGACCCTTGACCCGGAGCGCTGTATCTCTACAGAGGCATGGAATGCCTCAAGTAGCCTCAGATCCCGGATGTCGCCGACAAATATATGCCCGCCGGGGCGCGTTACTCGAACGGCTTCTTCAAGTACACCCGACAAGTATTGACTGTCTGGGAAATACTGGATAACCGAATTGAGGATGACAAGGTCCAGGCTACAGTCTTCGAGAAACGATGTTTCATGAGCTTGAGCCTGCTTGAACCTAACGTGCCTGTTGTTCACAGGAACGGAGCGTCGTGCATGGTCGATCGCGAAACTGGAGAAATCAATTCCGAGATAACTGCGGCATTCAGGAGCTATGAGTTTGGCGAATAGTCCGGAGCCGCACCCGATTTCCAGCACATCCGACGGGTTAAGAGTTTTGATATGCCTGACGGTCTCCTGGTACGATTCTTCCATCTCAACTTGGGGAATGGGTGCGCCTGTGTAGCTACTGATCCAACCAGCAAATTCGGACGAGGACTGGGCATTGGCAGGAGAGTAAACCGCATCCCAGACTCTGCGCCATGTGGTTCTCGCAACCGTGTCCGCGGAAGGCAGTTGCCGAAGCACATAGGCCGCGATCCTGCTATTTTCTCCCTCCTGGCGAATGGTAACGGCCGCATCGCGAACCTCTTCATGTCGTCTAAGGACAGTCTCAATCTCTTCCAATTCGATGCGATACCCCCGAAGTTTGACTTGCCGATCACTTCTGCCAAGAAATATCAACATTCCATCGTCGCGCCATCGGGCCATATCACCAGTTCGATACAGACGCTCGGTAGCTCTTCCGTCAGTGAGTCCTGGAACTGTTACGAATCGTTCGCTCGTTAGGGCCGATTGCTGAGAATAGCCACGGGCAACTCCATCGCCTCCGATATAGATCTCTCCAACGATCCCTGGGGGTACTCGACGCCGATTCTTGTCCAGAACATAGACGCTGTAACCAGGGAGGGGAGTGCCAATGGAAACACTGGTCGGGGCCTCGTCATCTAGATCCGCTTGGCCTACCTTGTGGGCTGTTGCCCAAATCGTAGTTTCTGTAGGGCCGTAAAGATTCCAAACTTCTCGACCGGCACGGCAAAGACGCCGAGCCAAGTCTTTGGACAAGCTCTCACCCCCGGCAATGAGCCGGACAGCCGCCAGATGTTCGGAGGCGCCATCCTCGAGAAGGCTTTTCCAATACGTCGGTGTCGCCTGAATCGAGGTGGCCTGCGAAACCTCAATCAGCCTCAACAATTCCCGCGGGTTTTCAATTTCCGCCTCCTTTGCTACGACTACTGAACTGCCACAGCACAGGGGGAGGATCAGCTCCTGAATGGATATATCGAACGTTGTAGATGTAACAGCTACGTGCCGATCGTCGGGACCCAAGGGCAACGTTGTCAAGATCCCTTTGAAGAACGCTGACAATGATTGATGCTCGACAACGACACCCTTTGGTTGTCCAGATGAGCCGGATGTGAAGATGATATACGCGGCATCGGCCGGAGCCAGCCGCATTCGCGTTAGATCGCAGTGTTCCGCACTGCCAGGCTGCGGTTCAGAATCATCGAGGAGTACGCGCTTTTGTACTGTCGGTAACTGGTATGCCAGTTGCTTTGTAGTCACAATGCAAGTAAGAGGTGTTTGCGTAGTTATCGCATGAAGTCGGGCCGGAGGCATGCCCGCATCGAGCGGGAGATAAACAGCCCCGATCTTCCAGAGCGCGAGGGGAACGAGGGCCGTATCCACCGACCGCGGTAGTGCCACACCAACCACCTCTCCTCGGCGGACACCGACGGCCATAAGCCGGCCGGCCAACATACCCACGCGGCTAGCCGCATCTTCATACCGCAAGCTCCGTTCTCCGCAAGTGATCGCAATACTCTCGGCTTGCCTGCTCGCGGCAGCTTCGAAGAACTCCACTGCGGAACGAATTGGTTCGGCTGAGTGCGAGGCCTCCCAGACCTTGACTTCGGACAACCCGTTCGTCGAGATGACCGACAGATTCGTTAGCCTTTCTTCACCAGAGGCAATCATCGTCTCTAGTAGATGAATGTGCCCGTTCGCCATCTGCGCCACGATACGATCCTCGAATTCGAAACGGTCGTACCGCCATGACAATTCGAGAGCCTCTCGCTTCTGAAGCGCTTGTACCTCCAACTCGTAGCGGGCAAAAGATGGAAGCGTGTTAATGTCGATCTCTTCGAGGGTGAGTCCCTTTAAAGAAAACTCTAAGTCAGGAGGTTTTACCAAGCCGAATACAACCTGGCAAGGAGCCCAACGGCTCGTCGAGCGGAAAATAGAACGCTCGATGAGTAGCTCCAAAGGCAGCTGATTGGTAACAGCCTCAAGGGCGGTTTGGCGAACCTTTGCAAGAAATTCCCGAACTGTAAGCGTTTCTTGGAATACTTGTCGACATAACACCAAGTTCGTGGACAGCCCAATAGAACTTTCCAAAGCAGGATGCGAACGACCTGAAAGGTGCGCCCCGACCACAATGTCTTCTTGTCCGGTGTAACGAGCCAGCAAGATGTAAAGGGCCGATAGGAGAGCCATAAACTGGGTCACCCCCTGACACCTGCAGAACTGCTTTAGGGTGCGCATCTTACCGTGATCGAGCGTGACACGATATGTTCCCGCAGGCCGTTCTAACTCCATTTCTCTGAAGCCGCTCAGCGGCTTGGACGGCAAGATAAGGCGTTCCGGAACGTCGCGAAGTGCTTTCCGCCAGTAAGCAAGGCGCCGATCTCCAGCATCAATGAATTGCGAATCGTCGGACGGCCGGCTCTTCAGGATTATGACATCCTCCGAGTACGATCGGTCTCCAGCGAGAAATTTAGAATAGAAGGCCGAAAGATCTCGAGAGAACACGCCGTGCGACGAAGCATCGTAGATGATGTGGTGCAGCGTATAAAAGAACACTTGGTCGTTTAATCCGATTCGCACTAATTTGAACCGAAAGAGGGGCGGCTGAGCGAGCACGAATGGAGCGTCGGCTTCCGATCGCGCCTCCTCGGCCAGCCTTGTCGCCTGCTGGTCCGAAGCAAGATCCGCGATGTCTACCACCCGAATATCAACGGTCTCCGGCTCATGGAACAACTGACGCGGAGTACCATCCACCGTCACGAAACTGCTCCGTAGGCTTTTGTGCTTTGCGACTACCGCACTCAGTGCCATCCGAAACACCGAGAAATCCAAATGGCCCTTCATACGAACCGCTGTGGACATGTTATAAGCGCGGCTCGTGCCAATAGACTGGTCCAGTACCCAGAGCCCACGCTGGCCATAGGAAATCGGCTGATGAACTTCTCGGCTATCGTGTGAGGGATCGGGCTTCATATCGCTTGACCAATCAATTACTAGACTCGTGGTGTGGAGATCTCCAACAATCGGTTCCACCCCAGAGACGACCAATCCACCCATGACTTCCGTTTCGGGCGAGCTCAGCGTAGAATTGCGGCAACTCGGAAATCACCAGTCCAACCGACCATCCATCTGCAACCAGACGATCCAGGTTCGCCAGCAATCGCCGATTCTCCTTGCCCAACAGCACCACAGTTGCGCGAATCGACGGCGAAGAACCGACAGTTATATGGAAATCTGCTCGCAGAGCCTCGAGAAGAGCGCTCTCACTTGTTTTATCTGGATGGCGTGTCAAATCGAATCCACCTCGAAGCAAGACTTACCGTCCGTCACAACAGATCGGCGAAACCGCCCCCTTTCGTAAGCCGTCGCCTCCTGCGCGGTTATGCATGATCCGTCCGCTCGGCCGGCGGAATACATGATTGGGCAACCAACGTGACGGTTAGTGCTGTGTGCCGCTCAATGATCTGATTAATAGCCCTCTACAATGCGTTGATATAACGATGTCCTAGCAGACGCGCGCACGGCGTGTTCTTCGACAATGGATCGCCGAACTGTTGGCTCACTAGCTGCAAGTGAGCTAAAAGGTTTTGATTGGGTCCGAGCCGTAAATGAATTGGGTGAGATACACCCAGTCACCTGCATTTCACAAGTCATTTGCGTTTTTGAGAGTTAGACTCAAGAGGCCGCGCACAAATCAGTTCCTCGACGACCGTTTCAATTGCTTGAAGAAACGAAGCGCCAGATGTATTACCAAAGACCCACTTGTCAAATATATTCAGAATCCTACGTGCGGGGGCCGACGCTCTTATTTTCGTATTCCATAAATCCTCGCGCAGCTCTCTCATTGATCTCGGTCGACCAGTGCTTGAAGTATCACCTCTTCCGATTCTCGCCGTCTCGATAGGGTAGGTTTTTCCGCGTCTCACGGCAACTCGAACCGTATCTTCGTCGGTTGACGAAGATACGTGTTTTCGCCAGCGTCGAAGTGTGGCCTCTGGTATGCCCAAATGCCGAGCGATCTGATTATTACTCAAGCGCGCAGCGTTGGTGTGCTGAAATACCCTTGCTACGACGGCGCGGATGTCATCAGCACTTCGACGCACGCCGTGCTTTGAATTGGCGCTGTAACTATCCCACCTCGCATCAGAAACGGTACCCGACATAATTTCCGCGCCAATTTGTGCATAGCCGATAAGTTCGGCCGCGGCGACCCTTTGAAACCCGTCAGATAGCCAATAGTCGGTTCCGTCAAACCAAATCCTGACTGGCGGGAATTTAACCCCCACCCGCATTAGATCCGCATATTCATTGACGACGGACTCGCTTAGCCTCACTCGGCTCTGGGTTTCTCCATCCCTACGAATCTTCGAAATATCCACTTTTCCAAGCTTGCAAGCCAACGGTTCCACCGGATTTCTACTAGTTTGCTGGGGGGCAGGCTGCATGGTGTCGTTCCTATTCCGAAATAAGCGCCTCCTGAGGCAGTCGATTGTTTGATGTTAGCTTTGAAGAGAGATATGGAACTGCCCTTGGCGATAAGGCAGAGGAAAGGAGGCCACAGTTGCTGAGTTCTATCATCCGCACTCCTTCTCCGGACATTCTAGACGCTCCACGCCGGCCAGCGAGCCCGATGAGGCGCATCTAGCCTTTCAGTTGGCTTTCAATCAGCCGATTTTAACCGACACTAGTCAGCACCGTCAACCTCATTTGTGTCACACACTTGCCATTTGATTTCCTCGGCGGCGATGTTTCTCTTTAGTCTTTTATTTGCTCCAGAATAGACCGAACAAATAGATCTTTGATCAAGAATGTGGCAGACCCACAGATCGTCAAGTGTGATTGGTGGAGATAAAGATCATCGAGGATTTCTTCTGCAGTCAACGTCTTAGGCAGTTTTTAGTTCGCCGACGGAGGTTCGACGTGATCTACCACGAGAACTTCGATGGGCTCCCTTCGCGGATCTAGCCTTAGCCCGAGTTGCTCCTGAACGGCAGTAAAAATGGATGGACAGCTCGCCACCTCCGGTTTAAGCCCAAGGCGCTGCTGAATAGCCGTAAAGCTAGATGGACAACCAATATCCGAGGGGGAAGTGCTACGTTCCACCGACGCGCCTGGATCGGGTGTCCATTGCAACTTGAAATCAAAAGCTTCGGTAAAGTTCGTCCTGTCGACGACAGGGCGGTCCACGGATCGGGAAAGAATCTGAATTAAGGGCCGCATGGTGACATTGGTTCCTTGGATCCATCCGCGGTCCATCAACGCGATTGCTCCGCTGCCACGGGGCCTGGCATTATCCCCGGAGACTGCTAGCTTCATACCGGTCTTGGCTGCAGTCAAAACATATACCGGCAATTCCCTCGTTTCCTTGTGAACGTTCAATTGAAACCGGTCAGCGAGCAGCACCTTAACCATTTCCCTCATCTGGACCTCGGTCGAGGATGACGCTGCCTTGGCCTCAATTTCGTAGCGGGAATTTACACCGTCAGCGATGATCGACATCCACTTAGAAGCACCCGCGATCTGAAAATCTCGGACCTCATAGATTTGTTGAAGCAGATAGGTCAGGGACACGTTCGATGCGATAAACCTTCCGCCGGGAAGGAATTGCATCCGTCCGCCCGTGGTGCCGGGACTACTGAATTTCACCGACGCCACTTCGAAGGCGGGAGCCTGGCAAGACGCGAAAGGTGCTGCAACAACCAATAGCTTTGCGAGAGAAATCATTTGCTTCATTTCCACGCGTCCTTATTCCTGCAAATATCTAACACTCGCTCTCGGAACACTGGCCTTTCAATAGAAACAGAACAGTTACTCCGTGAGCAGTTCCGTTGGCCATCTCCAGATGTTCTAGCGACCGGCTCAAAGATGGAGGATAGCCCAAATCCCGAAAACTAACGTAACACCGCTCGCTCGTGCCGATCAGTCAACTCCCCGATCTGTCCAGTGCGGACGCAAAGCTCTATGGTGTGCGAAAATCCCGCCGCTTTGGGAGACTCTGGTACCCGACATCTCCTGCACGCATCTCTGTGTTGCGGAGGCAGACACGCCGGGGCTGTCATCATCCGGTCCACGTTTGTTTCTACGTCTTGTGAAACCACCTTTCAGCAACGACTACCCGCCCCGCGCCTCCGGAGCAAGACCGGGCAAGGACACGCCAAAAAACGTCGCTATGATATGCCCGAGCGAACCGTCATAAGCTCCGCTCCACACCTGTATGATGCGCCCCGCTCTATCAGCGACGATGGTTTGCGGTGTTACGCCTGCAAACACCTTTCCACTCTTACCAAGCTTCATATTCAAATCAATAGTATAGACGGGGAACGTAATGTGTCTCTTCGCGACGTATTCCTTAAGGCGCTCATCGGGCGGAGAGACGCCAACGATGTGATATGAAGAGCCGATTCCCCGGTTGACTGCGGCTACGTTCTCCCAATTTCGCGAACACCAATGACAGGTCGGAGCGAAAACATAAATGATCGTGCCAGTTTCCTGACCTGCCAGCGACACTATTCCGACTTTCCCGTCCTGCCCTGTCCCAGTAAACTCCGTCACGACATCGCCTACCTCGATCGTATGTCGATTAGTGACAGCACGGAGGCTCGTGACGGTTGCGCGAAGCGTGCGTCCCTGCATAATAAGCGCGAGATTCAAAACCAATGACGTTCCACAAATCGCATAGACCACAGCTTTTTCGCCCCGCGGAATCCAGCTTGCAACCGCTCGCAGCACTGATTTGGCTGTAAACATTCTTAATCCTGCCTCCAGAAATAGACGCACCGCAGTTCCTTCGAGCTACACTCAAACACAACATTTGGTCCAGACGCGAAGCCACACCCTCTGATGCCCTCACGCAACGTAACCAAGCAAACTGAACCCGAGAGAGAGCAGTTGGTTTCGAGTTTTCGCCTCCAGATCTCAAACTCTCTCTAGAAGTTGCCTCACTCAGTTAAGAACAGTAAAACCATGCGTCAGGCGAGCATTGAGGTTCAGCGTAATAGCACTGGTGAGGGTCGCAATCCGCCTGCCACATGCAACATTGACCAGTTGCGTAAGCCGCTGGGGGGTTGGAGACATCCCAAGCGGCGGTACCCAGAACACCGAGTGACAGGGAATAAAACAGCAGTCTTGTTTTAGATTGTTTAGACATCTTGTTTTTGTCACGCTCCTATTTCTTGACCTTTGTCGGTTTCTACGCAGCGACTAATCAACAACTAATAGGATGGATTATATTCCGAAGCGCGGTGAATTACAAGACCCTAATACTCCGCAGGTGTGACTTGCCCCCCCCATCATTCGCACGCTCACGGCACGATAATGTGACACGGGGGAAGGAGATAGGGATAAGCAGGAGATGAAGGGTTTCAAGGAAAGGAACGCGGGTTTCTTGAACACGAGGAGTTGCTAGCATATACTGATCGCTCCTCCTCGTGCCCTATTGATAACAGTTGTGAGGGAGGCCTAAATGGTAAATAGCTTTCTTGCCTATGAGACTCTGAGTGCCATTCGCCAGAACCGCCTAATATACTTAGTCCAGGTCGGTACTCTGTTTTACATCTATGTTTGACTCGTGAGAGATTGGTGGTCAGGATCACATCATAACTATGATCATCGAGTCGTCCCATGCCGACACCCAGGATAACTCTCCTCCATCTGGTGCTGCTTCGGCCACTCTCGCCAGCAGTGTCACCGGTGGCGTAACATTGATGGCCGTGAATCGGCCAGAGAGGCTTCTTCCTGCGGTCGGACGGCTTCGCCGGGGCATTTCGATCTGCGGACGTTCAGGAAGTTCTAGGCGGTCTTGTAGTAACGCACCTTTGGATCATGGTCCCCTCCCAAAAACGCTTAGGAAACAGGGGTACTAGCTGCCCGTGACTATTAGACCAACCTCCACGAGGTCTCGCAAACCGCATCCGGCCAATGCATCAGACATTTGGTTCATGCTATCGCCCAATCAGGAACGGACGCACACCGCGCGTGAGCTCGCTCGCTGTCTGGGTTCGGAGCCGGGACCAAACCTAATCTCTATCTGCTTGACCATCCGGGGGGATCTCAATGTCCTTGCGATGAAGGAGGCGCTTCAGGAACTGGTGCGGCGTCATGCGGCGCTACGTACCGTAGTTTTTCGAAACCCAGCTTACTCAGATGAGGAATGGGAGAGGGACCTGCGAAGATTCGCGCGTACAGGCATTTTGCGCTCCGGACGATATCTGCAGCGCGTGCTCCCGGACGCCGAGATCGAGTTTTCTCAACATGATCTGCGGGCACTCGATCCGGAAACGCAACAGGCAAAGGTCGAAGAGATCTTTCGGGCCGAGACTACGACGCCATTCAACGAAGAGAAACATTTCGGCCTCCGCGTCACGCTCATTCATCTGAGTGAAACGGAGCACCGTCAATTAATGACCATGGATCACATTCTGAGTGACGGGTGGTCGGCGGCACTGCTGGAGCGGGAAACGGAACAGATGTACCACCACTTTAATTCAGGTGCGCTAGCTCCGCCGATCCCGCGCATCACCTACCAAGAGTTCACGGAATGGCAGCACAATGCTTTGAAGTCTGGTTACCTCGACCAGGAGCTCGCATATTGGAGAGAACAATGGCGCAGGTTTGGCTCAGCTCGGATTGCAATCGCAGAATTCCCGTTCGCACGTCCTGCATCACAACGTCCAAACCACAACATATTCCTCTCGGAGATCCTGCGGCTTGATTCGCCGGCCACTTCGAGTCTCCGAGGACTTGCGCGGCGATCGCGAACCACGTTATTCACCGTCGTCCTCGCCGGGTTCCTTACGGTTCTCAGTCTTTATACACGAAGACGACGAATCGCCGTCTGGTGTCACTGCGCTAACAGGGTACGGCCGGACATTGAGGATGTCGTGGGCTATTTCATTAATACACATTTGATGGGCTTTGATCTTCCAGAAGACATCACGTTTACCAGGCTCCTTACCGGTGTTGCGAACCGCATCTTCGAGACATTAAAGCACCAACAGTTACCGCTGCCGTATTTGTGGCAGGTTCTGGGTTGCTCTCCGCGTTTTGGAGATTCCGGCGCGCTGATCGATTATCTTCCCGCCCCACCTTCCGCCTCGGTATCATCGTCTGGATGCACGAGCTTCACTCGAGTCAACATCGACGGGCAAACGCCCGGGCGCATGGCTAGCATCGGAGTCTACGTGATGGATCATGGCAAAGAGTTGAGTCTGCGTTCGGACTATCGTTCAAGTCTCTACTCAAGCCGCGGTGTGCGGACAATGCTTAAGGACATTATGGAGGTTCTTGTTGTCTTCGCTGACAATCCGGAGACGCGAATCTCCGCTTTTCCACAGCTCGCTAATCGATATGTGCCCCAACAGTTCCTTCCAGCCGATGAAATGGGCGACTTTATTCTCGTGGGTAGCGATCGTCTTCCATCAGCGCCATCTGATTTGACATCCTCAGGTGACAGTGGGCCGAGTATGTCGCCCCTTCCCGAGAATGGTAACAAGGACGGTACGTGCGGCGGCTAATGGACAGTTAAACTCAAAGGGACGAAGTGAGCGATGGTATCGACCCGGCCGGACACTCATTGGGATGGTATCAGTTGATCATCAAAGTAATCGGGCCGATATGGGATAGGCACGTTTTTCCGGTTGCACGGTGTGGATGCAAGCGAGCGAGCGACCCTCGACAAGAGATCCAGGCGCTTAACGATTCCGGGTCTTTTTTCGAACCTACCGAGAAGCCTGCTGAAGCCCACTACTGGTCGCGCGTGACCGGATGATCCGGTCACGAGATTCGGCTGATCGCGCCACAGCTCGTGACGCCGTAAGGGTCAGAGGAACGACGCTCGGGTTTCCGCAGCGACCGGCCTGTAGCTACTAAAAGCGGCCAAACAGAGATGATTCTTCGGGAACCGTGATTGGGCAGCGAGGACTGTCAAATCGAAAGCTAGCGCGGCTGACCTGCCTCGATTATTTCAGCCAGTCCGAACTGAGGATTTCAGGACTTCGGCAAACTCGTTCGGCGTCCGGTAGCCCAGACTGCTGTGGGGCCGTTCGCTATTGTACTCATGCCACGCTTCGATCTTCTCTTTGGCATCGACCAAGTTCCGAAACCAGTTGGCATTCAGACATTCATCCCGCAGCCGACCGTTGAAGCTCTCCACGTGCCCGTTCTGCATGGGACGACCTGGCTGGATATGGATCAGTTGAATCTTCCGCTCTTCGCACCAACTCAGAAAATGCCGACTGGTCAACTCAGGCCCGTTGTCACAACGGATCGTTTCCGGTTTTCCCCGACGTTCGATCACGGCCTCCAGCGCGCGCGTCACCCGAAGGCTCGATAAACTCCCAAGGTTGGATCTCACCAGATGCGAAGCCACGGCTACGCGCGAGAGCCGCTTCCGCCCCAGCCGCCGGACCATCAGACCCTCGGCTTTGTACACCCGATATACGCGCTGCGGGCTCACCGCAGAATCGCCCTTTCTTCATCTTTGGATCCTCCTTCGTCGTCGTTTGCACTTCCGCCGACACCGAAGATCCTCACTTTTAACTGGTAGAGATTATCGAGAGCAGGTCACTCACAGCACTTTCAAACAGTCGAACACAAGAGGACGACGCAGTGGTCAGCTGCGACGGGTCAATTCGGTGCTGAAGTGGGGTAACGGGATTTCGGACCCGGCCCTCGCCCCAAACCTCAATCCCTGCTCAAGCCGGGGATCAGTTTACAAAACCTTGTCCTATTCTGAATGAACGAACTCTAGGTGGTTCTGAACACCGTAACTTCTTCCGACCTCGTAAGCACTTCGGGCGACCTCCACCTGTTTCAGCGCTTCGGTAGTCTGCGCTTCACTCCCACTCGCTTATGTTGCACGAACTTCAGAGAAGGCAATCATATCCGGCTTTTGACATAATGGATCGTACCTAGTCATAAACACCAACAAGTGCCCATCATACACGGGAAGCTCCGTGGGTGAGTTTCTCGAATCACCATAGCCATACTGCAGGTCAGATGATAGAGGCAATTCCAACTCTGATTGACAATCATCAGACGACAGTCTAATGCCATCGTCGGACACAGTGCGTATTCTCCCTACGAATGCCGCACGGTAAGTCGAGCACCTTACATAGCACCGCAAAAGAGTTCCTTCGGAAAGATATTTACTAAACATATCCAACGCTTCACATTTGCCAGTTTTCATGTCATAAACATCCTTCTCACGTGGCCACCATAGCTAGGGTCACTCCAGCCTTACGTTCGGCGCTCGACGAACTGTTGTTGGGCTACGTTTGACATCACGTTTTCTTCAGCATCGCGATTTGACTTTGTCTCGGTCGGCCCTAGGATTATTGCGTTTTCTCACTCTCTCATTCAACGCGCGCATTCCCCCCCGATGCGTTCTCTTTCACACCGTTACGCTCTCGCCAACCCAGGTGAGAAAGACGAAGCTCGAAACAGCAGCACTGGGACTCCAAACGATGTCCCATCGGCGCAGCGAATACAGCCGTTCCTCCATCAAGTCGATGCGACCGGAATATCCGCGATTCTTTCGAATACGATCACCCCCAAGGAAGCTATATCTGCGAGCGCGTTTTGGACTCTTTCCTGTGTCATCTTCGAACTGCAATGCCGATATACGTCGACCATGGGAACCAGTCCCTTGTCAACGAGATGCGTCAAAATATACCTCCCATCGCCAAATACAACGTCATTCTGTATAGGCGTGAGCACTTCGGCAGCCTCGTTTGGTCGCTCCAGAACTTCGATGGCGAAATCTCGTCTTACCAATCTTACTTGCCAACTCTCGCCCGGTGGAACTCGGTTTTGCGTCGCACTCCAGGGTAATGCGAACGTTGGTGGTTGGCCAAGCTCTCGCCTCCAATACCTTTGAAACTCGCGCACCACGTTTACGGATGAAAGGACGCTCATGATCGCAGTTCGAACCCGCTCCGCATATTCATCCTGCGTTGACTTGGGAGAAAAGATCGGAATTTCTGATCTGATGAAGTCTTCTCTCTCCAATTTTTCCATAAGCCAGCTAACAATTGCTCTGCCTATTGGCTTAAACACTCCGACCGTTAGGTGAAGCGTGGGTTCCCCGACAGGAGTCGCGGCGTGCCACCATCCTCGCGGCAAGTACAGGAGATCTCCGGGTTGGAGGCATTTCTCCCACTGTGGTGCATCGACAGGGCCACCGGGGGCATATTCTTCGGCTCTTCCATAGACTTCCCACTTCTTCCGCCCGCTTATCTGCATGACGAAGACATCGTGGTCGTCTTTATGCACGTCAAATCCCCGAACTTCTCGCCATGCGGCATATAGATTGGCTGTTGTTTTTGCATGAAACTTAAACTCAAGAGCATTGGCCAAACGTGTTACGGGCTGATGCATTTCATTGACATCATTAATCACAAGCGTCGCGCCCTCTCTAAGTTCCTGTGTAATCGCCGATGATGAATACCTTGGCGTAATAAATCGCGGGCCCGCACCCGGCGACCCTCTTGTCGACGCCATCTGACTAGGTTGCATGTAGGCCGCGAATGGAATGAATCTGCCACCTTTGTAGACAGAGGCTTGCCCGTGCTGGCCCTGGCGCTGCAAAATACTATTGAGACTTTCCCAGGACAGCAACTGGTCGAATTTGCTGCGATCGCCCGGCACATATAAAAGCTGTTTTCCATAATAGTCCGCAACAAATGTCTCTGGCGTACACGGTTGTAGAATTCTGTCGAGAGTATAGTCCATCTTTTCCTTTCATGTCCATGATTCTTTACCGCACGACGTGCGCACCTACTGCAGAGTGTTTTTGCTTTCGCCCTTTCATCACCTCTACCCTACGGTTGTTGGTGTCGCCGGTGATCTAGCTCCCTGCTCTTTTCATGCTCTTGGTCCGCTGCCGTGTCATGGGTTTTTTCAATTCACGAACGCTCCGCGCTTGGGCCGCTTGTACTGGCAAGCGTCGTCTGCATTCGGCAACCTCAGGTTGGATGGAATATCCGACCAGGAAACCTTTTGTTGTCGGACCAGCCGTCGAGAGAAACGAACAACAGGTGAGTTGTACTTACTCGTAACACCACTGCCAGATTCCACAACCTTCTTCCGGACCTTCGTTAAGAGCCGCCACTAGCGTGGCGTTTCTAAACTCCATAGAATTTGAGTCTGATGCACGTCTAGACCTTGATTTACGGCAGTCATGCACCAGCCAATGCGGTCTCATTAGTCCGCCCGCCCTGCCGAGTGCCATCAGTTGCATCTGGACATCGGATTAATTCTGTTTTGGATGGTTGCTGAGAGTTTTACTGGACATTAAGAACATCCGATCCCACTCCGGCTCCGTGGGACTTACTGCGGCAAGCAGGACCAGGGCCACACCTATCGCTCCATCCAATAGAGACGGATTAGCCACATGTAGGGATTCTCCGCCGACTGATAAGTTTGGTTGTACCGCCAATACTCCTCCGATCCCATTTCCAGGTTGCCTCATTCGCAGAGCAATCTCAATCCAATGCAGCGCTCTCTCGCGACATCGACTATCCCCTGTGCGTTGATAGATCCGATTGAATATATGAGCGGCACCTATCGCGCCGTGGCAGAATGGTGAGTCTTCGATATTTACTTGACCGGCGTCGCGCTTCAGACACTGATCTAGGATGTCATCTAGACACTCTTCAAACGCTGGGTTCTCTCCCCGGTCCGCAAACTGCGAAAGCGTTCCCACGATCCCCAAATCGCCATAACACCAAGCGAAGCGCGCGGGCGGCATTTCGCCGAGAGGCGTAATCCAAGTGCCAAACCATGTTCCATCCGCTCGCTTTCGTGCGTGCTCTAGCAGCCAACGCGTGGCTCCCTCCGCAAGTTGTCGACATCTACGATACTCGATCCCGAGTGCCGCCAGATTATCGAGAAACTGAATTACGCCCGGCACGCCGTGTGCCACACCGAGGTTATAGTAGCCGTTGGCATGGTGGACACGTTGCCAACCCATCAACTGCTCAGATCTGGTTCGCCATGTACAGCTTCTACCATCAACTTCACACAACCGCTCCAGGTGATCTACGATTTGAACAAGAGCTTTTTCGGCTGCGCTCCTAGGTAGGCGTTCGATAAAATATACTCCCATGCCAACAAGTCCGTGAATCAGGTCATATGGTCCTCGCCATTCTTTAGTCCCAACACCTTTCAATAACTTACCGTCGATTTCGTGACTGATATCGTCGCTGGCTGGCTGGGTGTCGTCACAATTCCAGATCTTACTGATGTGGTCAATCGTCCATCCCAATCCGCTTATCCCACCAAAAAGCCCTGGGTGCATATTACGTGCGACCGTAATGGACCTGTTCAGGGCCTCCTCGGCTTTCTCAAGCCAATTCCCCGACGCACTACAGCGTGCCATATAGCCGTAAAGTAGCGCGCTTTCATATGCCTTCGATTGGTTCTCGCCATTTTGAAACCGCTTGTTTCCAAGATCAATGAGATCCTCGCAGATTTCATGCACGACATTCCAAGCGCACTCCGACTCTTCAGCATTGTCGGCTAATATCGCCCGCCAAAAGCCCATCCCGTTCCGACCCCCTCCCGGCGACACTTGGACATACGCGGATCAACCTTCGAAATCCATTCCTTGCTATCCATCTATACAGACGTTCTCAGTTTTCGCCCGCGGCTGTCTGGGACTAGCGGCACGCGCACAATATCCATCGTATAAGCGAAACATCATGTCGTAAATGACCACTTCATGAAGAGCGTGAGATGTCTTCAGCATCCGATTGATATGCATGTGAAGATAAGATACGATTAGGTCATCCACTTGTATATGTTTCGTATCACTGCCGGATAACACCTTGAGTTGCTCCGCTATTGGGATGACCCGAGTAGATCGGCGACGGCAGATTTCTGGCACAAACGGGAACACTGATGTGCCGCCGAACACATCATCTTCCAGCTTTGAACGTTCACGCCGAAACCGATCTCCCAACCACATCCTCTGACTGAGGCCAACTTTGGTCTGGTGGTAATGGGCATTTCGGAGGCCAAGCGCCAGCCGCCGTTTTTCCGAATTGGGATATCCGAAATCATTGAGCAGTCGGTCGGAACTAATCACGGCGATCCGCCAGCGGTCCTCTGAACTGCCGGACTCCTGCAGTTCAGATAAGAGTTCAACAACAGCCGCTGAATCCGCACAGAACAGCTTCTCTGACAAGGTCGTGCCTTCCAGACCACCATACCTCTCAAGCTCTCGATAGTATGTATCAGTTTGAACTTTCCACACCAGACCCGCTGCCACATATTGCTGCAGTTGCTCCTCGATTCTCTTTAAACCTTCGGCCCGATCTGGCACTAAGACGCGGATTCTCAAATGGTAGTCGGGATCCTGATAACGCACGAAGAACCAATCTCCCTTTCCTCCGTGACGCGTGGCGGCCGCAAGGCAGGGTCCGATGTCCGCAAGAAGAATCCTTTCCAGCGTTGCGGGGCCGCCATAGAGTTTAAGATACAGCCATTCTCCAAATGGTGTGAAAGTACGCTCACCTGCGCGGAAGGCAGCGTTTCGGCCGTTGAAAACACGTTTTGTTCCGACGGGGATGTTTCCACAACGTTTCCTCGTAAAAGGAACCTGTATTTCATGATGAAACTTTCCCTCTGGGCCGGCCAGCCACATGTCTTCAGGCAGGGGATACAATTCACTCAACTGAACGGTTTTTCTACGCGCCGTAACATGGACAAATGCGTCCACGCTCATCGGGTTATCTAGATCAATTGCCATCATCGTGTCTTCACCCGTCAGGACGGTCCAGCGTGGCAAAGACAATCGGTGTCTCAGCTCCTGCATTTTGACAAACCGATCATAACCGATAGACTTTTTAACCAGATCGAGGTCTTCCGAACTAATTCGCCACATTGCGGTAGAGACCACAATCCGTCCTATCACCAATCGCGGAAGATAATCGAGTGAATATAGAGGTCCCCATGAAAAGTTTGGGGTTTTCGAACCGTCATGCTGGAGTAGACTCAAGAACCGATAAATCGGAGGATAGTGCAAACCTACAAAGGCGTGCGCATTACTTAACCGTGGGATAACTTGCCTTTTTAGTCGTAGCGACCGAAGTACGATTCGATTTCCTTCGACGGACACGGTTAAGTCTGTAATCGGAATCTGATGTCCTGCGTCCACTCCAGATCTTCCATAGTAGACGATTTCATATTGCCTCAAAGGAGGCCGACACATAATATTGCCGGCTCTGCCGTCGGGAAGGTAAACAATTTCCGCGTATATCGCGTCTGGGTTGAACTTCTCCTCGTCCCGAATTATGTGTCGCACGCGGTCTTCCAGTTCGCGATCGGCATGGCAGAACCGCCCCATCGTTCTTATAGCACTTGGCCCGCCACAACCTAACAGAAGAATCCTGTACTGCCCTTCCTGAAGCGCCCGAAACGACGGCGCTATCACGGTAGCATTCAGTGCGAATGAATCCGGCAGCGAGTTCACATC
>Ga0163162_10001822_pt1 | contig 20042 bp, 18 predicted proteins | sample S55metaG_FD_115310 | JGI IMG/M metagenome (GOLD analysis project Ga0163162, IMG submission 115310) | Switchgrass rhizosphere microbial communities from Kellogg Biological Station, Michigan, USA - S5-5 metaG | ecosystem: Host-associated > Plants > Roots > Rhizosphere > Soil | place: USA...
GCCGACGCCGAGCGTCTCGCCGCGTTGGCGGACCAGGCGGGGGAGTCACGGCTGTACGCGGGTATCCACTACCGTTTCGACAAGGACGCCGGCCTTCACATCGCGCGACAGGTGGCGGCGCTCGCGCTGCAACGCTAGCGGGCTTCGGTTCATCCCCCTCGCTCGACGTACCGGTACGGCTCGTGATGGTCCTGAGTCGCCCGACCCCGTTCTCAACGAACGAGGCCGGGCGAGTGTCTATTCGATCAAGGGCTGTCGTCGAGTGGGCATGCACGCTGATCTTTCGGCCGGATGCCACCCCGGAACCGCATGGCCCTTACAGATCCCGCCAGCTCGGCCCTCCTCACCGACCTCTACGAGCTCACCATGGCGCTCGGCTACTGGCGCGAGGGGCGCACGGAGCAAGAGGCGGCGTTTCACCTGTACTTCCGGACCGCCCCCTTTCGCGGCGGCTACACGATAGCCTGCGGGATCGAACCCGCGCTCGCGTATCTCGAGGGACTTCGATTCACCGACGAGGACCTCGGGTATCTCGCGACGCTGCGTGGCGTGGACGACCTGCCTCTCTTCCCGCGAGAGTTCCTCGACGCGCTCGGCTCGGTGCGGCTCACGCTCGACCTCGACATGGTGCCGGAGGGAACCGTCGTGTTCCCTAACGAGCCGCTCGTGCGCGTCCGCGGGCCGCTGCTCCAAGCGCAGCTCGTGGAAACGGCGCTCCTCACCCACATCGGGTTCCCCACCCTGGTCGCGACGAAGGCCGCGCGCATGTGCCTCGCGGCCAACGGGGGCGAGGTGCTCGAGTTCGGGCTGCGCCGCGCGCAGGGTCCCGACGGCGGACTCTCGGCGAGCCGGGCAGCATACGTGGGCGGCTGCTCGTCCACGTCGAACGTGCTTGCTGGGCAGCGCTTCGGCATCCCGGTCAAGGGGACGCACGCGCACAGCTGGGTGACGGTTTTTGACGACGAGATCGAAGCCTTCAAGGCGTACGCCGATGCGATGCCGAACAACGTCGTGTTCCTGGTGGATACGTACGACACTATCGACGGCGTTAGGCACGCCATCGAAGTCGGGCGCATGCTCCAGGCCCGCGGGCATCGGCTGCTCGGTGTACGCCTCGACTCGGGCGATCTCGCCTATCTGAGCATCGAGACACGTCGGCTGCTCGACGCCGCCGGGTTCACCGACACCGCCATTCTCGCCACGAACGACCTGGACGAGCACCTGATAGAAAGCCTCAGGCAGCAGGGCGCGGCCATCACCGTGTGGGGGGTCGGCACGCACCTCGCCACCGCGTACGACCAGCCCGCGCTCGGCGCGGTGTACAAGCTCACCGCGATCCGCGACGCGACCGGCGAATGGACGCCGCGCCTGAAGGTCTCCGAGCAGGCCGCCAAGACGACGAATCCGGGGCTGCTCCAGGTCCGCCGCTATCTCGAAACCCGGCCGCGTGCGTCCCGCGGTGAGTACGCCGGTGACATGCTGATCGACGAGCTCACCCCGCCTAACGGCGACGCGACGATGGTGGATCCGTTCGACCTCACGCGGCGCAAGCGCTTCGCGGCGGACGCGCCGTACACGCTACTGCTCCAGCCGGCGATGCGCGGCGGCAAACGGGTGCGTGAGCCTGAGCCGCTTTCCGCGGCCCGCGACCGGGTCCAGAATGAGCTCGCGGGTTTCCACGCAGGGATCAAGCGACTCGTGAACCCGCATCGATATCCGGTGGGTCTGGAGCGTGGGCTGCATGACCGGAAGACGGCGTTGGTGCTGGCCGCTCGCGGAGAGGCGACCGGAACGGAGCCAGCTCGAGGGATGAGGGATGAGGGATGAGCGAAACGGGAGACGGGAGACGGGAGACGGGAGACGTATCCCGAGGGCTACCGCAGCCTACTCGTCTTCCGTCTCCCCATCCCCCATCCCTCTTCCCGCTAGATCAATGATCGATGCACCGCCAGGCCAGCCATGACGCCGTCGGCCGCCGCGAACGTCACGGTGTGCGCACCACGCGTGACGTCGCCGGCGGCGTACACGCCTGGTACCGTCGTCATTTTCTCGGTGTCGGTTCGGATGATCGGACCGGATTGGGCGTCATCCAACTCGCAGCCGAGTTGCTGCGCAATTTCGCTGTTCAGGCGCGTGCGGGGCCCGACGTAGAGCGCGTCCGTGGCGGCGAGTCTCCCGTCAGCGAGCTCGATGGAAGACAACCGCGAACCGTCGCCGTGCAGCGCCTTCACCATCGCGGGCTCGATGGCAACCCCTCGCTTTCTCAGCTCTGCCTGTGACTCGTCGTCCGGTTCAGGACCGCCATTGAGGTAGAGCGTCGTCGGTCCCCACTCCGAGACCAGCATGGCCTGCTGGATCGATTTCGGCGACGCGTGCAGCACGCCCAGTCGCTGCCCGCTGAACTCGTAGCCGTGGCAGTACGGGCAATGCAGTACGGATTTGCCCCAACGCTCCGCCAGCCCTGGAATTCCGGGCAACTCATCCGAGATGCCGAAGGCCAGAACGAGCCTAACGCTTTCCAGCACATCGCCCGAGGCCAACGTGACTGAGAACCCGTCCGGAGTCTTCGTTGCCGTTGTCGCTTCTCCGTCGACGAACCTGGCCGTCGGGTATGCCGCGACCTGCGACCGCGCCGTCGCGAGCATGGCGCGCGGGGCGCTGCCGTCGTGCGTGAGGAAGCCGTGAGAGTGCTCGGCGAATCGATTGCGGGGCAAGCCCGTGTCGATGATGCACACCGATCGCCGTGCTCGCGCGATGTATAGCGCGGCTGCCAGTCCGGCGAAACTCCCGCCGATGACGATCGCGTCATGGCGCATGAACGGTCTCCAGATCGTGCGATCTGCCGCGGCGTGGCACGCGGCCCCGCAATGCGTTACTCAGCGAAGCCAGCGTCACCTGACCGAGTCGCGAAAGCAACAACGCTTCCGCATCGCGAAACGCCTCGTCGAGTGCGGCATTCACTTCCTGTTCGACGAGGCACCCGGGCGACTCGGTTCGGTTGCCCATGGCGAGGAGTGGTGGGCGTCCGATCCCGTCATAGATGTGACGCAGGGTCACCTTCGAGAGATCGCGCGCGAGCGTCCAGCCGCCACCGTGGCCCTTCCCGGATCGGACGTATCCCTGGTCGCGGAGTCCGGCCATGATTCGGCGAATGACAACCGGGTTCGTGTCCATCGCTCGGGCCAGGGCCTCCGAGGTCATAGGGCCATCGCGCTCTGCCATGTGCAGCAGGACATGGAGGACGCCAGACAATTGGCTGTTGCGTTTCATGTAACCTAACATGTTACGTGAAGTGACCGGCGTCAAGACCGGGGATTGAGGTCTTCACCGCCGAGGGTACCTTTGCGACTTACGCAATGTGGAGCGAGCGACCCGTGGACGGCTTGGGGACCGGCGACTTGAAGGAATCGACCCAGCCCGGGTTCCCGCGCAGCGAGCACTATGAGTTGGAGCGTGAGCTCGGGCGTGGCGGCATGGCTGTGGTCTTCCTCGCGCACGACCGGAAGCACGGTCGGCGTGTCGCCGTGAAGATCCTCCACGCCGAGCTGGCCGCGATGCTCGGCCCCGACCGGTTCGTGCAGGAGATTCGCGTTCTGGCGGCGCTGCAGCACCCGCACATACTCGGGCTCATCGACTCCGGCGTGTTGGCCGACAATGCCGGCGAGCTGCGGGGACGACCCTACTATGTCATGCCCTACGTCGAGGGCGAGACACTTCGCACACGCCTCGAGCGTGAAGGGCCGTTGCCGGTGCCGGAGGCCGTGCGGATCGCGACCGAAGTGGCGGGGGCGCTGGCCTACGCGCACCGTCACGGCGTGATCCACCGCGACATCAAGCCCGAGAACGTCCTCCTGCACGACGGAACCGCGCTCGTTGCCGACTTCGGGATCGCGCTCGCCGTGGAGCAGGCTGGCGGCACCCGCATGACCCAGACTGGGATGTCGTTAGGCACGCCGCAGTACATGGCGCCCGAACAGGCCATGGGCGAAAAGACAGTGGACGCTCGCGCCGACGTGTACGCGTTAGGCTGCGTGCTGTACGAAATGCTGACCGGAGAGCCGCCATTCACCGGACCGAGCGCGCAGGCGATCGTCGCCCGCGTGATGACCGAGCAGCCGGTGGCGCCTGCCGCACGGCGCGCCACGATCCCGGCGCACGTCGAGGACGCCGTGCTCACGGCGATCGAGAAGCTCCCGGCCGATCGGTTCGCGAGCGCAGCCGATTTCGGAACCGCCCTCGCTGACCCGCTCGCACGCCCGCGCCGCACGCATCGTGCGCCGGCCACGGCGCGCGCTGTCAATCGCTGGCCCGTCGCCATCCTCGCCGGGACTACCCTCACGATGACCGTGGTGGCCGCGTGGGCATTGCTGCGACCGACAGCGTCGCATGTCGTCGCCGGCGGTCCCGTGTACGAGGCGTCGATCGTCCTCGCCGACAGCACGCCGCTGGCATACGTGGGCTCGAGCCCGTTAGGCGTCGGCACGCCCGCATTCGCCGTGTCGCCGGACGGCGTGACACTGGTGTTCGTCGGGCAGAGCGGTGCCACGACCCGCTTGTACCAGCGACGGTTGGACGCATCGGCGGTCGCGGTACTCCCCGGGACTGACGGCGCGTACGGACCGTTCTTCTCGCCTGACGGGCAATCGGTCGGTTTCTTCTCCGGTGGAACCGTCAAGCGCACGAACCTGCAGAGCGGCGCAACGGTGTCGCTGGCCGAGCTCGTGCTCCCGTACGGCGGCGTATGGCTCGCCGACGGCCGCATTCTCATCGCCGCACAGGAGGGAGATCAGCTCGTGGCCGTCCCCTCGACTGGCGGGGCGCCCGCGGTCATTGGGTCTCCGGAGGTCACACGGCGCGCCGTGTTCCCTTCACCGCTCCCTGGCGACAGCACGGTGCTCATGTCGACCATTGACAGCCATCTCGCGGTCGCCTCGACAGGCAGCGGTCGCATGGAGTTGTTAGGTCCCGACGGGCCAGTGCGGGTCGACAGCGTGAAGCAGACGTCACGGCTCTTCGTTGGGACGAACCCGCGGTACGTCACGTCGGGCCACCTCCTTTACCAATCGCTCGACGCAACGGTGATGGCGGTGCCGTTCGATCCACGCACGCGCCGAGCGCTGGGGCCAGCCGTGCCCGTGTTATCCGGCGTGCGCCTCGAGAGCATCTGGGGCGTGGGCCAGCTCGCAGTCACTCGAGATGGTACGCTCATCTACGCGCGCGGAGCGAACGGGCGACTCAATGCGCTCGTGTGGCGGGACGATCGCGGCCGTGTCGATACGCTCAAGGCTTTCGGTCGTGCGGATTACGGTGACCTCGATTTGTCGGCCGACGGGACCCGCCTGGTCACGCACATCTGCACGAGCCAGGGCAGCTGTGCGCCGCGCGCGCTTCGCCTCGGCGAGGGCATTCAGGTCACGCTGCCGGCGGACCAGGCACCCCACATCGGGTCAGGCGCCGTCGGCTGGGCCGACCGCGGCCAAACCGTTTTCGATCGAAGGGGGACGAGGCCTGACGGAACGACCGACGGGACAGTCATCTATGCGCCCGAGGATCCGACGCGGGCTCAGGTGGTGCCGAAGGCGGGCGTGCTGGACGTTGCGCGCGACGGGCGCGTCCTTTTCGAGCGGGGCGATTCGCTGTTCGTCGCGCCAAACGTCGCAGCGCTCCCGTCGGAGCAGACCGCGACGGGGTTCCGACTACCGGAGCCGGATGCCTGGGGTCATCAACTCCGTCAAGGCGGCGACTGGGTTGCTTACACCGCCCGGAGCGAGCAGGCGGGCGAGTACGTCGTGTTCGTGGCGCGAACGCACCCGCCGTACGAGCATTGGCGCGCCTCGCCTCGAGGGGGTGAGGAACCGGTCTGGAGCCCGGACGGCGCGCTCGTCTACCGTGAAGGGAACCGGTGGATGCGCGTGTCGGTGCCTAACGTCCCGGGTGGCAGCCCCGGTGCGGCGCAATTCCTCTTCGCCGGCGCGTACCTCAACGTGCTCGGCCGGTCGCATGACATCGCGCCGGACGGGCGGCATTTGCTGATTGCCGGCCCGTCCGAGCTGACGACCACGTCACTCACGGTCGTGACGAACTGGGTGACGCGTCTACCGGGGCAGGCCGTATCGCGTTAGCCTCGCGTTAGCCGAGGCGTTGCAGTCTCTCGGGAATAATTGGACCACCAAGTGGTCTGTTTCCTCAGCGTGAATGGGTGGCTGACCGCGGCGAAACGACGCCGCAGGCTGCCCGCGGTCGTCAACCTCGGTGGCACTCATGTTTGGCGAGATCGGGATCGAGAAGCTCCTGCTCATCTTCGGCATCGTGCTCGTCATTTTCGGCGCCAAGCGGCTGCCGGAGATCGGCCAGGGACTCGGCAAGGGGATCCGCGAGTTCAAGCGCGCGACAACGGGCACGCCTGACGCGCCGAGCCCGGGCGCGCTTGAGGAAGAGCGAAGAAGCGCGCTGGAACCGCGAGAGCTTCCGTCTCGCGACAGCACTGACGACAGCCCTCGGCGGCTCATCTCCTGAGTCGGGCGGGCGACCCCGGCGCAAGCTCGACGCCAAGATGCGCGAGCACCTTGGGCAGCCAGACCGTGTGACTGTTGGGTGAGGTCGCGAGATCGTGCACTAGCTCGTCGAGCGTGCACCACCGCCACGATGCGACCTCCCGCGGGTCTGGACGTGGCGTACCCGACCACCGCCCCACATACACGTGGTCGACCTCGAACTCGACCAGCGCGTCCAGACCGTCGGCGCGGTACACGAAGCGCCCTGCGGACTCGAGCCGGCAGCTCGCAATCCCCATTTCCTCTCGGAGGCGGCGACACGCCGCATCGTCCGACGACTCGTTAGGCCGAGGATGTCCGCAACAGGTGTTCGACCAGAGTAGCGCCGAGTGATACTTCCCGGCCGCACGGCGCTGGAGCAGCACGCGTTCCGCGCCGTCGAAGAGGAGCACCGACACGGCGCGGTGCAGCAGGCCATCGCGATGCACTGCGAGCTTCGGCGCGACACCGATCGGCGTATCGCACGAGTCCACGAGCACCACCAGCTCATCGCTGCCAATCATCCGCCCGCCTGACAAAGGCCCACCGCGGTGCCGAACCCGGCCCCAGCGACCAGAGCGCGCCCGCCGCCCGCACGACCTTCCGCGCCGTGGTGGTGAGGGCGCGACGCCGCAAGTTGTCGTAGCCGTTCCGGCGCACGGCGTCATGAATTCCCTCGTACACCGCCGCGGCGACGGCGACGGCGCGCCGAAACCCGGCGGGCAGATGCGGAATCGCCTCACGCGCCGCGACGTACTCGCGGGTGGCGACGCTCATCAACTCCTCGAGAAGATTGCGATAGTTGTCGTCGAGCGGCCGCAGGCCCTGCCGCAGCGCGCCGATGTCGCTCGCCGAGAGACCGTGCCGCTCGAGCAGCGCCTGCGGGATGTACAACCGGCCGTGGTCCCAGTCTTCGCCGACGTCGCGCACGATGTTGGTGAGCTGCATCGCCTGGCCGAGCGCCGCCGCGCGCTCCAGCATCCAGGGATCGCGAACGCCGTGGAGCTCACATAGCCACTGCCCCACCACGCCGGCGACTCGATAGGCATAGAGGCGCAGCTCGTCGAGATCGCGGTGCGCCACGAATCGGAGATCGCTCCGGACGCCGTGCGCGAGGTGCGACGGGTACGCGAACGGAACCCCGCGCTCGGCCATTTCAGCCATGACCTGGTCGATCAGCGGCATGCCTGAGGGCCGGCCGTCGTATGCCGCGCGCGAGCACTCGAGCCAGGTGTCCAGCTGCGCTTCGGCAAGCGCCGGGTCGCCAGTGGCGTCGGCCAGGTCGTCGACGAACCGACACCACGCGTAGACGCGCGCGGTCCGCTCGCGCTCAGCGCGCCTCATGAACGCGGCAGCGAAATGGAACGAGCGCGAGTTGCGCGCCATGTACGAGTCCGGCGCCGCGAGCTCCGCGACCGCCGGCACCGCGAGAAGGGCAACTCCGTGTGCGCTGCCCGGCGTGGCGTGGAGCGGGTGCGCGGTCATCGGCCGCGCGCTTCAGCAGTCGGCAAGCGTCCCACGAGGAGCCAGCAGAGCAGCATGGCGGCGGTCGTCGCCGCGACCGCGCCCGACAATCCGGCGGCGGCGCTCATCCCGATCGGTAGCAGCAGGTTCGCGCCGTAGAAGGCGACCAGCCAGCTGAGGGGCAGCGACGCAATCCACCGGTCGGCGCGAAGCGCGCACAGTGCGGTCATCAACGCGAGCCCCGTCAGGTACCAGCCGACGAGGTTGAAGACGGGCATGCCATAGTACGGGCCATTCACGCCCCACACCCAGTACCTCGTCACGAGGCTCATCGCCGGGTCGAGCGCGAGGTCCCAGCTCAGAAGAACGAGCGATCCGGCGACGACGCGCGGCGCAGCGCTCCTGGGGAATCGCCAGCGCGCGATCGCATACGACGGCAGCGCCATGAAAAACCACGAGAGCGGAATGAGCACCGGTACGTGGCCGAGCCACTTCGCTCCCAGGCCGTCTGTGTAGCGGTACGGGCCGAAGGGAAGCCCGACGGTGGTTCCCGCCAGCTCGCTGAGCAGGGAGAGGAGGTATACGGTCGCGAACGCCGGGAGCCATCGCGCGCTGGTGCGCCGCGTGAGGAGAAGCGCGAGCGCGCCGAACGCGAGAAGGATCTGCGCGCGCGGGGCCCATAGCAGCATCCAGCCATAAACCGCGGCGGCACTGGGCGCGGCCGCGAGCCGGTCGGGGTGCAGGCCGAACCAAACGAAGCCGACGAGGCTGAGCGCAGACACGACGTAGACGAGCGCAAGCCCGACCCGTTCGGTTGACTGGCCTCGCTCGCTTTGGAGTTGCTGCGCGAGGTGCTTGGCCTTCTCGGTCGAGGGCGCGACCGACGCAACTCCGGCGATACCGATGTGAGGATGGCGCGACATAGTTGGACATAATCTTGACTGTCATGCACTTTTTGTCCAGCTTTTGTTCAATATGGACACATACAGAGCTGGACAAGCGGTCGTGGTCGGGGCCGGCTTTGGAGGGCTCGCGGCCGCGGTGCGATTGCGCGCCGCCGGTTGGCGGGTGACCGTGCTCGAGGCTCTCGATCAGCCAGGCGGCCGCGCCCGGGTCTTCCATCGCGACGGCTTCACATTCGACGCCGGCCCGACCGTGATCACGGCACCACATCTGATCGCCGAGCTATTCGAGCTCGTCGGGCGCGATCCGCGCGATTACTTCTCGCTGGTGCCCGTGGATCCGTTCTACCGCATCCAGTTTGATGACGGCAGCACGTTCGACTACACGGGCGACGAAGAGCGGCTGCTCGCGCAGATCGCGCGGTTCGCGCCGCGGGACGTCGATGGTTACCGTCGCCTCGCTCGGCTCGCCGAGCGCATCTTCGAGACGGGCTTCACACAGTTGGCCGACAAGCCATTCCATCGGCTCTCGGACATGCTCCGCATCGTCCCGGCGATGCTGCGACTACAGAGTTGGCGCAGCGTACACGGATTGGTCGCGCGGCACATTCGCGACCCGCGGCTTCGTCAGGCGCTGACGTTCGAGCCACTGCTCGTTGGTGGCGACCCGTTTCGGTCACCCGCGATCTACCTGCTCATCCACTGGCTCGAGCGAAAGTGGGGCGTGCACTTCGCGCTCGGGGGGACGACGTCCATCGTGCACGCGCTCGTCAAACTGCTCGAGGAGCTTGGAGTGGACGTCCGCCTCGAGACGCCGGTCGAGGAGATCGTCGTCGAGCGGGGACGTGTGGTCGCGGTTCGCACTTCGTCGAGAGAGCGGGTGCCGGCCGCGCTCGTGGTCAGCAACGCCGATCCGTCGTTCGTCTACACGCGACTGATCGGCGCCGAGCACCGGGCGCGCCACACGGACCGCGCCGTGTCGCGCGTTAGGCAGTCCATGAGTCTGTTCGTCGGCTACTTCGGCGCCCACCGCACGTGGCCCACCCTCGCGCACCACACGATCCTCCTCGGCCCTCGCTACCGCGGGCTGCTCGACGACGTCTTTCGACGCGGCGTCCTCGCCGACGACTTCTCGCTCTACCTGCATGCGCCGACGCGTACCGACCCGTCGCTCGCGCCGCCTGGGTGCGAGACGCTCTACGTGCTGTCACCGGTGCCGAACACGCGGGCGCGGATCGATTGGGAGCGGGAGGCTGAACCCTACTTCGCACGCATCCGTGAGGCGCTCGAGCGGCGGCTGCTCCCCGGGCTCAGCGCGGCTCTCGCGACATCGTTCCACCTGACGCCGGTCGACTTCGAGCGTACGCTGCGGTCAGTGGATGGCGCGGCGTTCGGACCGGAGCCGCTGCTGACGCAGTCGGCGTGGTTCCGCTATCACAATAGGTCCCCGGACGTGAGGGGGCTGTACTTCGTGGGTGCCGGCACGCATCCGGGCGGCGGGATCCCGGGCGTGCTCTGCTCGGCGAAGGTGCTCGACCGCCTCGTCCCGCGGGCATCGGTCGCCTAACGTCAGCTTGCGGCGGCGACGGGACGCGGCTCGCCGCGCCATTCGCGGGGGCGACGCGCCATCGTTTCGACGACGCGCAGTACGGCCGCCGCGTCTGCCAGCGGTGACAACCAGTACGCAAGCCCGCGCCGGGCGAACGAGTGGGCCGTCGCGGCGGCGAGCAGCACGCGGACGGTGATCAACGCCGCGTTCACCGCGACGAGCGCCAGCCCCCAGCCGCGGCGACCGTCGAACACGCCGAGGGCAAGCCCGAGCAAGATCGGGATCGGCAGCGCCTGCGCGAGGATCAGGAGCACAGCGTCGAGCCACCGCCAGCGCGCGCTGCTGGCATCCCGCAGGTTGAGCGAGCGCGGCCAGGCGCGCCAGGTCTCGCGCCCGGTTGGATACATCTCGACGTCGAGCAGGCGCGGCGCGTCGAGAAACCCGACGCGGGCGCCGGAGGCGGCGAGGTGCCTAACGATGCGGACGTCATCACAGTACGAGCGCGCGGCGATGCCGTAGCCGCCGGCGCGCTCGAGCACGTCGCGGCGGATGAGCAGGCACTGGCCGTTGGCCATCGCACGGTCGGGGTCGGGCGCATCCACGCCCGGGGGTCCGAAGCGATACACGAGCGTTGCCAGAAACGCGGGCTGCAGCCATCGGGCCCCGGCCCCCGGCGCAACGATGCACGGTGCGAACGAGACCACGTCGAGCCCGAGCGTGATCGCCCACGGGCGTCCTACGAGCCCGCTTGGCTTCCGCGGCTCGTCGAGTCGGCGCACGCGCGGGTCGCGTGACCCCGCCGCATCGACTAACGTCGGCGTGCCGTCCGTCGAGCCGCCATCGACGACGATCACTTCGTCGAGCGGTGCGCCTTGCGCCTGTAGTCCGGCGAGACAGGGGCCGATCCGGCCCGCCTCGTTGTGCGTCGGCACGACCACGGACACCGAGGTGCCGCGCACGCCGTCCTCCCGCGGCTCGACTGGTGGAACGCGCCGCCGGCCCCGCGCCAGTCGCATACAGACCACGATCAGCGCGACGAGCTGCGCCAACGCCAGCAATCTCACGGCTCTGAGCCGCCCGCGTCATCAGTCCCAGCTCCCTCGCGCAGCCTTCGAAGCGCGCGCCGCAGCGTCGGGATGTCGGGCAGGACGCGGATGCCGGCTTCCCGCAGGGAATCGGTGCTCGCGTCGATCGCTCGGCCGCCGGCGAACAGCGTCGTTCCGCTCGGCAGCGCACGCGCCGTCCGCTTGACTTCGGCGAGCGCGCCGCTGCGGTTCTCATAAACCGCGCTCAGCGCGACCGCGCGCGCTCGTACTTGCTTCGCGGCGGCGACGATGTCGGATGCAGGAAGATTCGCGCCCAGGTACACCACGGCCCAACCTTCGGCGACCGCGGCGGCGGCGCCAAGCATCGCGCCGAGTTCGTGGTGTTCGCCGGCCGGGGTCGCGACGACGAGCCTCGGCGCGCGCGCCGCCGGAACGTGCGCGTCCAGCAACCAGTCGAGCACCCGCCTGACGACGCTCGTCGCGAGGTGCTCGTGCGCCGGACTCAGCTCCCCCTCGTGCCAGCGCTCGCCGACCGCGGTCAGGAAACGCGGTGCGATGCGGTCGACGAATCCTGTGCCTAACGCCAAAGCAGCGCGCTTCAGCGTCGCCTCGAGCGCCGCCCCATCGAGCCGCTCCGCGGCGGCGAGCGCGGTGCGGACGACGGCCGACTCCAGGTCGGGCGCTGCCGGCGACGCGTCCGCGTGGGGCGCATCCACCAACGCCTCGAGTGCTTCCGTACGAAGCCGCGCAACCTCGGCGATGCTGTGGCCGGCCAGCGTCGCGCGGCGCAGGAGCGTCAGCCGGTTGACGTCCTCCTCGGAGTAGAGACGCTGCCGGCCGCCTGAGCGCTGCGGCCGCACCGCGCCGTATCGCCGCTCCCACGCCCGGAGGACGTCGGCCGTGAGTCCGGTGCGGGCGATGACGACGCGGACGGGGTACCGCGACTCGTCGCCCTCGGTGGTGCGGTCGGGCATGTGGTGACGGTAACCCGTTGTCCAGATCTGGTCAATGTTTGAGAGCAAATATCTGGACGGTGTCGTCCTCATTGGCAACGCCGCGCGTTCGGTCTGCGTGGCACGACCCGCCGGGCACACTCCATCACGTTAGGCGCGCTCGCGATCGGGGTCAGCGCTGATTCCCCCGGCGCGGGCCATCCGACGCCCGCGTCACGAGCTTGCGAACCGCCGCAACCTCCGGGTCGCGGCCCTCAGCGACGTCCTTGGACGTGACCCGCACGATGACGTCGGGCGTCAACCCCGCATCGGGCCGGTTGCCTGGTGGAAAGAACCCGATCAGCGGAAGGTCTACCTCCACGCCCGAGCTGGGCAACCGGACGAAGTAGAAGGCGCCACCATTGATCCCCCGCTGGTTCCCGCCGGTTGGTTGCCCGACGAGCGTCCCAAGCCGCTGCTCGCGCACCGCGAGCGCGAACTCGAACGTGGCCGACGAGTTGTCCGCGCCGACGAGCACGAACACCGTGCCGCCGAATCGCGGTGCGACCGGACGAATGACTTCGCTGGCGGAATCGTCCCCGAAGCGCGTTAGGCGGAAGAAACCGTCCGCGCCACCACCCGGCGGGGGAGCCGCCGGCGTCGCCGCGGGGCCCCAGTCATCGAAGGATCGATCCCAGGTGTCGAGGTAGGGCTTGAGGTCGGCGGGGGCAGCACGGTAGCGCGTGTAGCGCCGGAGTTGCGTCGGGACGATTTCGTGGTCCGTCAGGTGGGCGAGGATCACGTCGCCGACGCTCGTGCCGCCCTCGTTTCCGCGAAGGTCGACGATGAGCGTGGTCGCCCGCCGCGTGGCGAGCTCCGCGAAGGCACGGTGGATGAAGCCCTGCCAGTCCCAGTGATCGTTGAACGTCACCCAGCTGGGCATAACGAGTGTAGCGACGCCGTCGTCACCGACACTAAACGTCCACGGTGGACTCGTCGTGTCGCGCGCAATGCGACGCAGGCTGTCATAGACCGCCATTCGCTGCCGCACCGTCGCGGGGACGGCGCGAACGATGCGGGGAGACTCGGTAGCTGTACGCACCTCGAATGTCCATTGGCCCGAGGGCTGCGGAAACACGAGCGGGAAGTAGACGTCGAAGGCTTCCCAGCGTTCCGCCGGGTGCACGCCCAGATTGGCGAGCCGTTTCGCCTCGTTGGCGCCGTCGGTGCGCGCATACTCGAGCAGGCGCGACAGGATCGTGGCTGTGGGCACGCCGTTGATCGCGAGTACCTCGGTACCCCGTGGGAACGCGTGCTCCGCCGACGCGTCGTGTGTGACGACCATGCGTCCGTCGAGCCAGCGAAAGTAGAATGGCACCCTCGGCGTGCCCCGGAACACGGCGTCCGCGGTGGCGTTAGGCTGGTTGGCGGGATTGGGAAACGTGTGCCCACATCGCAGCGTGCTCGTGAACCGCGCGATGGCAAGGTACGCGGCCCGCGGCGTGCTGGCGCTCGCGAGCCGCTCCTCCAGCTCGCCGAAGCGGCGCTCCAACTCGACCGGCGAGTTATACCGGTACAGGCCAGGGTGAAGCATCTCGAGGGCGCGTCGCAGCACCGCGGCATCGCCCCGATAGGCAGAGGCGGAAGACACCGGCGGGGCGCCCGCGCCGATCTGCGCGGCCGCCGGAGTGGCGGCGGCGAGCACCATGACGCCGATCAGCGGCAAATTCGCCATCGCGGCGGTGGAAGCGAGGAAATGCATCGAGTTCGCGATCTCGAAGGGTTTTCCATGAGACACCACGACTCACCGAGGAGATTGAAACGGCTTTCGCCCAGGACCACCTCGTCCGTCGCGTGATGACACCTAACGACTCGTGCCGGGCAGGTTGTGCAGGATGGTGCCCACGCCGTCGATCGTCTCGCCGACCGCGATGCCGATCCGCTCCAGCGCACGCGCGTGGGGCAGCACCGCGCGTCCGCCCACGATCACGGCGACGTGCGCCGGAAGTTGTTCGCGGAGCTGACCCAGCTCGCCAAGCATTTTGCCGACGTCCTCGGCGTAGACGACGCTAAGCGCGACCGCCCGCGCACTCCCTGCGATCGCTGCTCGCGCGATTTCCGCCGTCGGCACGTCGCCGCCGAGAAAGACCGGGCGCCACCCCACCGCCGCGGTCGCAGCCCCGACCAGCGCCGCCCCGATCACGTGGCGGCTACCCACCGGGGTGGCGACGAGTACCAGTGGAGCGCCGTCCGGGACCGCCATCGTTTGTATTGCCGCAACGATGAACGCTTCTATGATCGCGGACGCCATGTGCTCCTCGGCGATGGACAACCGCCCGCTGTGCCAGTGGTCGCCGATATCCCGCAGAAGCGGCACGACCGATTGCTCGAGAAACGCCGGCGTACCGATCACGGCAGCGCTCCGCCGGAGCAGTTCGTCGAGCCCGCGGGCATCGAGGGTCTGAATGCGGTCGAGCGCGGTCTCGATGAAGCTCTTATCGGCATCCACCCCGGGTGCCGCCTCCACGGCACTGCGGTCTTTCGCGGCCCGATCGCCTGCGACGAGCTCCGCGAGGTCGCTCGTCGGCAGCGTTGCAACGCGGCCAATCCTGCGCCCTGCGCCGACGGCGGCGTCGAGCAGGCGGAGACGCTCGACGTCGGCGTCGGAGTACAGGCGCTCGCCACCGGAGGTCCGGGTGGGTGTGACGGCGCGATATCGACGTTCCCAAATACGGAGTACGTCGTGTGACAGTCCCGTCCGCTCGGAAACAACGGCGATCGGATGACGGGGCAGGGCCGCTGCGGCAATTCGTTCGGCTTTCACGGCCCAAACATGTAATGTTGTCCAGCCTTTGTAAAGAAAAATACTGGACAATAGCTTGACAAACGTGCAGGCTGGCGCGACAATACATCGACAACCACTGGACAAAAGGTCGGCACCGTTACCGGCCGGTAACCCAAAGCTCAGGACTAGCCGATGTTGAAGAACCCAACTCTCGCGCTGACGCTGCTCGCAACGCTTGCCGTCTCGGCCTGCAACAACGATGACGACGTGACCGCGCCGGCCACCACCGCCGAGCTCCGCGTCGTGCACGCGTCACCGGACGCGCCTAACGTCGACGTGCTCGTCGACAATACCGCGGCGCTGACGAACGTCGCGTACAAGGCGGCGTCGACCTACCTCCAAGTCCCGTCAGGCAGCCGAAATCTGAAGGTTCGGGCCACGGGTACGACAACCGTTGTTATCGACCAGACGGCCACGCTCAACCAGGGCAGCGCCTATACCGTGATCGCCACCGGACGCGTCGCGTCGATCGCACCGCTGGTCCTCACTGACGATCAGACGAGCCCCGCGGCAGGGAACGTCCGCCTGAGACTCGTCCACGCGTCGCCGGCGGCCGGGAACGTCGACATCTATGTGAACGCGCCGACTGCCGACATCACTACCGCGACGCCGACGCTCGCGAACGTCGCGTTCCGGGTCGCCTCCAACTACCTGGAAGTTCCCGCTGGGACGTACCGCGTGCGCATCACGCCGGCGGGCACGAAGACCGTGGCGATCGACGTCAACAACGTCGCCCTCACGGCCGGTCAGGTGCGGACGGCCGTCGCGGTTGACGCGCCGGGTGGTGGAGCGCCCCTCAGCGCGATCCTCCTCGCCGACAAGAACTGAGTGGCGCCACGCCTAACGGCGCGGCCCGGCCACTGACGTCAGTGGCCGGGCCGCACCGAACACGACTCTACAGGAAGCCGCGAAGGGATCGAGCCGCGTTACGCGCGCACGAGCTTCTTGTAGGCGACGCGATGGGGCTGATCGGCGTCGGGACCCTTTCGCTTCTTCAGGTCCTCGATGTACGACTGGTAGTTCCCCTCGTGCCACACGACCTCGCTGTTCCCTTCGAATGCGAGGATGTGGGTGGCAATGCGGTCGAGGAACCAGCGATCGTGCGAGATCACGACCGCGCAGCCAGCGAAGTCGAGCAGCGCCTCCTCGAGCGCACGCAGCGTGTCGACATCGAGGTCGTTCGTCGGCTCGTCGAGCAGTAGCAGGTTGCCGCCGCTCATGATCGTCTTCGCGAGATGCAGGCGATTCCGCTCGCCGCCTGACAGCGTGCCGACCTTCTTCTGTTGATCGGTGCCCTTGAAGTTGAAGCTCGAGAGGTAGGCGCGGCTGTTGATCTCCTTCTTGCCGACCATCACCTGCTCCTGCCCGCCAGAGATCTCTTCCCATGCCGTCTTGTTCGGGTCGAGCGTGCGGGTCTGATCCACGTACGCCAGCTGCACCGTCTCGCCGACCTTGAGCGTGCCGTCGTCGGGCGTTTCGCTGCCGGTGATCATCCGGAACAGCGTCGTCTTCCCCGCCCCGTTAGGTCCGATCACGCCAACGAGGCCACCACGCGGCAGCGAGAAGCTCAAACCGTCGAACAGGAGCTTGTCGCCATAGCCCTTCTTGAGATTGTCCGCGATCACCACGTCATTGCCTAACCGTGGCGCCGGCGGGATCACGATCTCGTTCTGCGCGATCTTCTCGAACTGCGTGTCGCTCGCCAGCTCCTCGTACTTCTGGATGCGCGCCTTGCTCTTCGCCTGACGTGCGCGCGCCGACATCCGCACCCACTCGAGCTCGCGCTCCAGAGTACGCTGCCGTGCCGAGGCCTGCTTCTCCTCCTGCGCGAGCCGCGTGCGCTTCTGGTCCAGCCATCCCGAGTAATTGCCCTCGTACGGTACACCACGCCCGCGATCGAGCTCGAGAATCCACTTCGCGACGTTATCCAGGAAGTAGCGATCGTGCGTGATGGCAACAACGGTTCCCGGAAACGTCTCGAGGTGATGCTCGAGCCACGCGACGCTTTCGGCATCGAGGTGGTTCGTCGGCTCGTCGAGCAGCAGCATGTCGGGCTCGGACAAGAGCACCCTGCATAACGCGACCCGACGACGCTCACCGCCGGACAGGTTCGTCACCTCGGCGTCCGCGGGTGGCAGGCGAAGCGCGTCCATGGCCACCTCGATCTTGTTGTCGAGGTTCCAGAGGTCGTGCGCGTCGATCTGCTCCTGCACCTTCGCCTGGCGATCGAGCAGCTTCTGCATGGCGTCGTCGTCCATTGGCTCGGCGAAGGCCATGGAGATCTCCTCGAACTCCTTGAGCAGGCCACGCTGAGCGGCCACCGCTTCCTCGACGTTGCCCTGTACGGTCTTCGCGGGATCGAGCTGCGGCTCCTGAGGCAGGAAGGAGATGCGCGTTCCGGCATGCGGCCACGCCTCGCCCTGAAACTCCTGGTCGATGCCCGCCATGATACGGAGCAGCGACGACTTCCCTGCGCCATTGGGGCCAAGGACGCCGATCTTGGCGCCAGGGTAGAACGAAAGCCAGATGTCGTCGAGGATCACGCGCGAAGGTGGAACCACCTTGCGCAGGCCTTTCATGACGTAGATGAACTGCGGCGCCATTCGTCGGGAATCGGGAATAGGGAATCGGGAATCGGGTGCCGCCGGGAAATGTAAGGTGCCCCGGAGATGGGAGACGGATCAGACCGGGAACGGGAACCGGGAACAGAAGCTCCGTGGAGCCTCGGTTCCGGGTTCCCCGTTCCCGGTTCCCTCTATTCCTATTCCCGATTCCCGCGCTTCTTCACGCGGCCCTTCTCGTCCAGCGTGTCGAGCCCGCTCCGGATCTTGCGCACGTAGCCTAACGTTTCCCGGTATCGCCAGCGAGGCACGGCGGGAGCCACCGTCTCGACGTTCCGCCACGATCGCTGATCCAGCGACCGCTGGACGCACGCGCGCTGGGCGTTCATGATGGTGCCCTCGCCCGCGTTGTAGCTCGCGAACATGAACTCGCGGCGGTCTGCCTCGATCGAGTCCCGCTCCCATCGGCGCCAGAGCGACCGGTCGTGCATGATGCCGGCGGCAATGTTCCATTCGGGATCGTCGATCGATCCGAACCCCGATGCGCGCGACGTAATGTCCTTGTACGTCGACGGCATGAGCTGCATGAGCCCACGTGCGCCCACCCAGCTTTTCGCGTTCGGGTTCATCTCGCTCTCGGCCATCGCCTGCGCCTTGAACACGCGCCAGTCGTAGCCCACGCCGAAATACCGCTTGCTGTATTTGCGAAACGTCTGGTCGTACCTATCGGCGTCGCGCTGTCCCTGGGCGTCGGCGACGCGGGCAGTGCCGATCGCGAGCAGGATACCGAGCCCCACGGACGCGCGACTGGTCAATTCAGCGCTCCGCCGATGATGATCGCGATCGCGAGGAACAACGCAGCGATGAAAATCGCAACGGCGACGTTGCCGTTCTTGAGCTCCGCTTGAAAATCGACGGACGGTGTGAGGATGTCGATCAGCCGATACGAAACGAACATGAGCACGACGCCCAGACCCGCATAGAGGAAGTTCAACGCGATAACGCGCCATTCCATCGGAGAGCTCCAGGTTGTTGGAGACTGCTATCAGCGGCTAGTGGTGATCGGCCCAAACGTTATCCTCGTACAGGTTCGCGTGCACCATCCAATTGAAGACAACAGGCAGGAACTTGCCGTTGACCTTCTCGCACGCGTCGCTGGTCGCGATCGCGCTTGCCGGACCGAAGACCGGCCTGCCGTTGCTCACCTCTCTCCACCGGGAAGTCTGCGTCAGCCTCGGCACGCACATGTTCGTGTGCAGGTGCCACTGCGCGATGCCGAGCGGCACGCGCGCGTTCAGCTGCTCCGGCGTCGCGTCCTTGGGCGCCGTGTACATCGCGCCGACCAGCCGCAGAGATCCGTCGGGATTGCGCTTGTACAGCAGCGACGACGGCTGCGCCGGATCGAACTTGAATCGTTCACGGATCGCGAGGCGCAGATTCGTGAAGTGGTAGACGGGCTGGTTCTTGATGCTCGGAGCGAACATCCGATAGCCATCGCGCTCGGCCACGCTCACGTCCTTGTATTTCGTGAGCGCGACGCGTGCCTGGTCCACGAGCTGGGCGGCGCGCGCAGAGTCCGCGCGTGAAGCCACGCGCATCGGCGACATTCGCATGTGCGGATTCGCCGTCATCGCGCCAGACATAGTCTCGTCGACAGCACGAGATGGATCCGCCGCGGCTTCGTTATCGGAGTGTTTGTGCGACCCGGCCTTCGCGGAAGGCGCAGCGTCGTGATGGTGAGCGGTGCCTGCGGTCTGCGCCGAAGCGCGTGAGGCGGCGAATCCGACCGCGAGTGCGATGGTGGCGCTTCCAGCGAGTGCGAGGCCCAACGTGCCGGCCATGGGGATTGCTCCAGAAAAGGTGCGTGGCATCCCTACACCCGCGGCCGCTGTGTGGTTTCGAACGCCCGGCGACGGGCGGCGGGGGACGGGCGACGGAAAAACCCTCGGGAGGCTCATCTCGCGTGGAGAAGAGACGCCTCCCGAGGGCTCTACGTTTCTACCCGTCGCCCGCCGCCCGTCCCCCGCCGCCGGCTACTTAGGCAACGTCGTCACCGGCTCGATCTGCGCGCGAATCTCGCCATTTGGATTCGCCTCGGTATGCACGTTCACGTAGGCGCGCCCTGTCCGCATGAGCACCAGCAGCGAGTCCATCGCGACGCCCGGCAGCTCGATTTTCGATTCGTCGAACGTCCCGCTGGCGAGACTGCC
>Ga0163162_10001824_pt1 | contig 20033 bp, 17 predicted proteins | sample S55metaG_FD_115310 | JGI IMG/M metagenome (GOLD analysis project Ga0163162, IMG submission 115310) | Switchgrass rhizosphere microbial communities from Kellogg Biological Station, Michigan, USA - S5-5 metaG | ecosystem: Host-associated > Plants > Roots > Rhizosphere > Soil | place: USA...
CAACTGTGCGGCCACATTGATGGACGAATCCTTCTTTCGACGAAAAGCCGTCGTCGGCGAATCGTCCATTGTCACTGCCTCGCTGGCGTGCTCCACATCCACGCACAAACCGGTCATGTCGCGCTGTGCGGGCAGCGGTCGCAGTTTGTCTTTGTGACCGACGAGAACGATAGGAACGCCATACTCGGCAGCCGCATCAAGTGCACCATCCACCTCAACTTTTGGCGAATGGTCGCTGCCCATGGCATCTACGGCGATCTTAATCATGGAGAATTTCGCGAATCTACTCCGTGGCTATTTCCAGAACTTCCCGTTCCTTATAGAAACCGCAGTGAGGGCAGGCGCGATGTGGAAGCCGTTGCTCATGGCAATTTGTGCATTCGGATAAGGATCGTGTGGCCAGGTGATCGTGAGCGCGCCGCCGGTCGCGGCGGGCCTTGGAATGTCGTCGTTTTGGATTTGGCATTTTATGAACTCCGCTCTTCGAGCTTTCGCTTGACGTCGAGCAATTTGTCCATGTGAGGGCTGAACCGCTCTTCATGACAATTACAGCTGTTGATATTCAGATTTGTCCCACAGACAGGACACAGCCCCTTGCAATCTACCTTGCAAAGGACCTTCATGGGAAGAGCCAGCAAAACCTGCTCGCGAATAATGTCGCCGATTTCCAACCGGGTTCCCGTAAAAAACGAGGTACGCATGTCCTCTTCCGTGAGTTCGACATCGTCATCCTCATCAAAAAACTCTTCATCGCGCTGCCTGAAGAAAAGATCAAATGAGCGCGATATACCACAATTCGCGGGCTCAAGGCAGCGCGAGCAGCTCCACTCCACAGCACCTGTCAATGACCCGGTAACCCGGATTTCTTCTCCGGCGCGTTCCACCTGCGCCGACCATGCCAGTGGTCCGGATTGCCGAAAATCGTTCCCGGTGAAATCAATGGCGCCCGGCTCGAAGGTCCCTTCGAGGGAAATCTTCTCCTGCGTCAGATCCTTGAGATCGACCAAATATTGAGACATTGGTATTGCCTGACTACGGCTTTGCCGGTACAGGTGTCGGCGGTGCAGGTACCGGGGCACCCATGCGTTTCAGAGCCGACTCGGACTCCTGCCGAAAACGCGAATCCGGAGAATCGGTAATTACTTTTCCGTAAAACTGCTTTGCCTGCTCCTGCTGCCCGCCGGCCTCATAAAGGGAAGCCAGATCGAACGCGACCGCACTCTTTGGATAGTTACCACTGTTGTAAAGCTGGTTGAGGGTTTCAATTGCCTTGGCAGTTCCACCGTGCAGTGCCTGAAGATGTGCCAGTGCGAACTGCGCAACACCTTTTATTGAAGGATCTCCATGGTCAGCGACTTCCTGCAGGTTCTTCTCGGCGCTTGCGGTATCGCCCAATCGATCCTGACTTATCGCCAGGTAATATTTTGCGATATTCGCCGCAGGCGCAGAGCCGTAGGTATCAATCGTCTTCCGGGCCTCAACAATGGACTTCTCGAAGCCGGCCTTGTCCTGTTTGGCGTTGGACTCTTCAAATGCCGCAATGGCAGATGCAAGCTGGGCGGAGGCGGCGGCGTCGCGCCTTCCCGCATAGGCTCTCCATCCGATAAAACCAACCGCAACGACAATCAGAGCGGCAAGGGCAATCAGGACCTCCTTCTTTTTCGCTCCAAGGAGTTCGGTAAAGCTTTGCAGGGAGGACGTGATTTCGTCCTGAGTCTTGAGTTCATGTCGCGAAAGTCTGGCGCCGGGCACCTGGTGTTCCTCCAACCTGAGTTTTGCAAACCACTAAGTCTAAGCCGGAACGGCCGTATTTACAAGCGTGTAGGCCTCGGCGGCTGCGGCAGTTCCCATGTCGACCCGGACACCGAAGACGCTTTTCCGGATCAGGGCTCTCCACTTCGGCTCAAAAGCAGTGAAAGCCCCTTTGATGCGTGAGAACTGAGGATGCCGGGCCTGATTCAACGATGTTGAATTCGGCCCATTCTGAGTCCTTCGCTGGACTTTCGTAACTTTGTTTGCTGCTTGCAAAATTAGCAGACTTACCAAAATGCATGCCTGAATAGCGCCGAATATGAACGGCCAGGAAAGAGCACCGGGCATCCCCTTGGGAAATAATGGCGGTCACCGGGCGTCAGTTCCCTGCCAGTTGCTGTTCGTCATGCGTGAATGACATTCACCCGCAGGCCGCTACGGAGTCTATCCATCAAGGAACCCAACCGAGTATTCCGCAAAAGGCCAGGTCATTCCAACTTCTGTTCGCGGCGTGCACAATACTGTCCGGCTCGTGTCAGCTACCGTCCGGGTCATTCCAAGTACCATCCGGGTCGCTGCCAAACACCGTCCGGGTCATTCCAGGTACCATCCTGCTCGTTTCAATTACCGTCCGGGTCGTTCCAGGTACCATCCTGCTCGTGTCAACTACCATCCGGGTCGTTCCACATACCATCCGACCCGTGTCAACTACCGTTCGGGTCATTCCAATTACCATCCGGCTTGTTTCAATTACCGTCCGGGCCATTCCAAATACCATCCGGCTCGTTTCATTACCAACGCGGAGGTGTTCTGCCCCAGCGTTGAACGTCGCCCGCGCTGCTGCGATCCCATTCCCCCGAGGCATCGCTGATATGGTCGGTTTCGTGTTGCTGAAATCACTTTGTCTGGAGACGCTTCATTGTCGGTTCTTTGGAATCCGGGATCGGAACCCATTCACCATTCACCCGAATTGCGAAAAAACCTTCAACGTTATCGTCAGTGATAACGTAGCCGAGATTTTCGCCTGAATATGTCGCGTGCGGCACCAACAGCCTGGGCTGGATTTTCGGCGGCTGAGGTGGATTTGGGGGTGGCGGTATCTGGGAATAGATTCCAATCGAGAAAAACGTAACCGCCACAAGGACCGGCATTGCTATGCGTTTGATGGTCACAGATAGCCTCCAATTTGCGTTTCTGTCACAGAAGACCGGGCATCCGCAGAAATTCCGCACCTCAGCCGCGACGCGGCGCAAAGAGATACGTTTCCCTGGCAACTGCCGTTTGTTCCGCCAGGCATTACTCAAACGATTTCCGCTGTAAGTTGTTATAGCCCCGGGCAGAGTCGAACTGCCGACCTCCGGTTTAGGAAACCGCTGCTCTATCCAGCTGAGCTACGGGGCCTCATATTGCTTCCGGGGCACTCTTCGGACTCCTTCTGCCAACCCGCCGCCTCCGAGATCCCGATACCCGAAGAAATCGCCCGTGAACGGGCTCATCCCAGCGAGATTATACACGCCGGTTTACAGCAATTTGTATTTTCAGAGATGTGAGCGGCCGCGGCAATTCTGTTCACGCGGTGGATCTCCCGTGGCCGGATCCGACATGCCTGGCAAAGATAGAGTCCATGAAAACCGAAATCCAGCGAGCGTAATTTACGATTCAAAAAGTTCGATTTCAGTTTCCATTCCTCAGCGGCGGAGCCCATTCTCAATGGAATTCTTACCCGAATAATCGCCACGCGCCCTTGACCGAATGCACATCGCACAACTGCCGATTTCCAAACAGATTTTCAATCTCAATCCATAGAAGATGACCCGCAGAGTCGGGAGAGGCGAGCCAAACCGATTTTCGACAGCTGCGATCATACGAACGGCTGAAGCCGATAGTATGGTATTAATGATGGTGCGAATTTCGTACCCGCACGGACATTTCCCAAAAAAATCTATGCCAAATCGACTCCGAGTAGTAATCGTTAAGCCCAGCAAATATAGCCCGGATGGCTATGTTGAAAGATTTCGTAAGGGCTTCATGCCCAACGGAACCATCCCCTATCTGAGAAGCATGACACCCGACAAGATCGGTTCCTGCGAAATCGAAACACAAGTCATCGACGAATACGTGCATACGGATCTGGAGTACCTCCAGAATCTTCGGCAGAGTTCGACTCCGACGCTGCTCGCTCTCGCTGGAGTTCAATCCCACCAGTTCCAGAGAGGCATCGACCTTGCGTCCTACGCTCTGAAACATGGCGTGGAGCACTGCGTGATTGGCGGACCCCATGTCATGACCTGCGACACTTCCATGCTGCATGGACGCGGGGTGAGCTTTGCGCTGTCCGAAGCTGAAGGCTCCTGGATGAGAATCCTTCGCGATGCCATCGATGGCGAACTGCAACCGGTGTATGGCCAGGGCCAGCGATGGGAGAAAAAGATCGATGCTCCCGTTCTTATCCCTCCATCCAGCCAGTACATGAAACGCTACATCATGCCAATGATGGGACTCTATCCGGCGCGCGGCTGTCCATTCACCTGCAACTTCTGTTCGGTAATCAAGATTGCCGGTCGAGAAATCCGGTCTCAGGACATTGAAGTTTCTTTGGCAAGCCTGCGAGCCGCAAAAGCAGCCGGCGTGAAGCTGATCATGTTTACGTCCGACAATTTCAATAAGTATCCGGACGCTGCCAATCTGCTGACCGGCATGATCGAAGAAAAAATCAATATTCCCTTTTTCGTTCAATGCGACACGCAGATTGTCCGGCAGGAACCCTTGATTGAATTGCTGGCAAAGGCGGGATGTTTTCAGATTTTTGTCGGGGTGGAATCGTTCAATCGCAAGATCCTGCTTGCTGCCAGCAAGGCACAGAATCACCCGAAACTTTACAGCGAAATCGTACGCCTGTGCCGGCAGTATCGCATCGACACACACTTCTCCAATATCATCGGGTTCCCCGAAGACACCGAAGCCGGCGTCCGCCAGCATCTGGAAACCCTGGTTGAACTGGGACCGGATATCGCATCGTTCTATATCCTCACGCCGATCCCCGGAACAGAGCAATACGACGATTTCCTGGCCGAAGGCAGGATTTTCGAAAAGAACCTGGATCGATTCGATGGCACCCAGCCGACATGGACTCACGAGCATCTGAGCCCGGAGCAGCGGACACGACTGCTTTACCGGTGCTACGAAAGCTTCTACAGTCTTTCGCATCTGACAAAGCGTATCAAGCGTACGATCCGGAATCGGAAACCCGGTGAGTTCTACGGGCTCATGAGCGGAATCGCGGAAGCGTTTGTGACTCAGGGCGTCGCACGGATGGCGGCTTTCAAGCTGACCCATCCCATGTCTGGCGGAGTTGGCCGGATTTTAAATGATCGGGTGCAGGATTATCAGAAACTGAGACGTGAACGTTTTGGATTTGATCTGCTGCCGCTTCCACTGAGTCTCGCAGCTCCGGATTCCAGCCTCACTGTCGATATGAATCCGGTAGCTCAGGCGGTTACAGCTTAACTGGCGTATCGAATGAGGGACGCCACGTTGTAGTCTTTCAGCCGATCACGTCCATTTAGAAAATCCAGTTCCACCACAAACGCGAGTCCCGCCACCTTGCCGCCGATCATCTGGACAAGCTGCGCGGCGGCCTGGCTGGTGCCCCCGGTCGCAAGCAAGTCGTCCGCGATGACAATTCGTGCGCCTGCCGGAAAAGCTCCGAGATGGACTTCCAAAGTATCTGTTCCATATTCCAGGTCGTAGGTGATGCGCTCGGTTGCCCCTGGAAGTTTCTTCGGTTTGCGCACCGGAATAAATCCCGCGCCCAGCTTGTACGCAACGGCAGGAGCAAAAATGAATCCGCGGGCCTCGATCCCCATGACGTAGTCCGGCTTCAGCGGAGCAATCTGCTCGGTCATGCGATCGATAACCATGCGAAGTCCTTCCTTATCCTTGAGCAGCGTCGTGATGTCATAGAACAGGATGCCGGGTTTTGGGAAATCGGGCACTTCGCGAATCAGCTTCTTCAAATCGTCCATTCATTCACCTCGTCGTGATCGGGTTTGTTCAGGAAGGAAAACTAGTTCGTAATTTCCAGCATGCGATTGAGCGCGGTCCGCGCATCGGCGGCGATTTCGGGAGGAACGATGATCTGATTGACGACACGTCCTTCTTCGAGGTTTTCGAGAACCCACAACAAATGGGCAGCATCAATGCGGAACATCGTGGAGCAGAGGCATCCACAGTCGTCGAGTGGGATTACGAATTTATCGGGATTCTCCGATTTCAGGCGATTCACCAGATGGATTTCAGTGCCAATAGCAAAGGCACTTCCGGCAGGCGATTCGGTGACTTGCTTGATGATGTGTTCCGTCGATCCAACGGAATCGGCCAGCTGCGTGACCTCCCATCGGCATTCCGGATGGGCAAGCACGGTAATCCCTGGATGTTTCGCGCGCACCTGTGCGACATGAGAAGGAAGGAACCGCTGATGAACCGAGCAATGTCCTTTCCAGAGAAGAATGCGGCTATCGCGCAGCTTCTGTTCCGAATTGCCACCAAGCTCTTCATAGGGATCCCATACCGTCATTTCGTCGAGTCGAAATCCGAGGCTGTATCCCGTGTTGCGGCCGAGATGCTGGTCCGGAAGGAACAGGATCTTGTCGCCTCGCTCCAACGCCCATCGCATCACCGCTGCCGCGTTTGAAGACGTGCATACGGCGCCGCCATGCCTGCCACAGAACGCTTTGATGGCGGCGGTGGAGTTCATGTACGTAATTGGAACAATGCGTTCACCGGTCACCCGATTGAGATCGTTCCAGCACGTTTCAACCTGGTCCAGTTCGGCCATGTCCGCCATCGAACAGCCGGCACTAAGATCCGGCAGTATGACTTTCTGATGATCTCCGCTAAGAATGTCCGCACTCTCCGCCATGAAATGAACACCACAGAACACGATGAATTCCGCATTCTTCTGCTTGCCGGCCCAGGCGGCGAGCTTGAACGAATCGCCGCGAAGATCGGCAAAGCGGATCACTTCGTCCCGCTGATAGTGGTGACCCAGAATGACCAGGCGGCTCCCAAGCCTGGCACGAACGGCACGAATGCGCTGGTCCGTTTCGGTGTCCGACAGGTGGCTGAAGCGATCCGGTAGTACGGTTTGCATCATAGGAAATTCGATATTAACACGCGGATAGGCCGAATCCGTCTACCAACGGGAGAGGGTGGACCGCGCCAGCGGCCCGGGTGAGGGGTCCTGCCTTCACGTATAAACTTCGCGGGTTGGAACGTTCTTCCTGAACTTCTGATAGCGCACCATGAGCACACCATCTTTCACCTGGTGTTCAAGCGGATCCATCGGTCTGGGAGAAGGCCCCTCCAGAACGTTGCCCCTGGAATCAAATGCGCTTTTGTGACCCGGACATTTGAAAATCCCCAAATCCTGCTGCCAGTTATTGATGGTGTAGTTCAAATGCGGACAGATCCCGCTGAGAACGGTGACCGTCTCATCGGTGTTACGACAGAGCCAGATCAACCTGTCGACCTTCTGATTAATCCAGCTCCCCTGGGCCGTTACCGTGACCAGCCGAGCCTCGAACTTCCCAACCGGAAGTTCCCGAACGTTTCCAACCGTCACCCATTCATCGATCGGGCCTTCCCTTCCAAGCGCAAAGTATCCAACCGTTAGCGCTCCTCCACCCGCCAACAGCCACTTGCCCATCTTCTTGAACGCCTTTCGGCGGTCGGGTAGATCCCGGGAATCTTTATGCATGAGATGGACTTCAATCTCCCTGAAATTTACTAAAAATGCAGACGTATGCCACTCGTGATCTCCCGGCTCTTCCGATGATCGCACAGAAAAACCGGATGGGTGCTCATGACGGGACGTTCTTGACGGCGTAGCAGCCTAAAACGTACCATTCCCACGGCATGAAGGAACGACGAAAGGATTTAGGTAGTAATCATGGCGGACAGTTCAGGATCTCCGGAAAAGTGGCCCTCATACACGATGGTCGATCCGCGCATGCGGAAAATTTACTTTCAATTTTATCAGGAAACTTATCGCGCTTCTGTTCTCGATCGAAAAACCAAAGAGCTGATCGCCATCGCGGCATCGCTGGCGACGCACTGCAATGGATGCCTGGAAGGGCATATCAAGAAAGCTCTTAAGGTTGGCGCAACCAAGGAAGAATTGAGCGAAACCATAGCCATCACGATGGGCGTCGGGGCTGCCGCCATCGTCGATTTGACAGACATCGCAGCCGAACACATGCGCATACGTCACTTCGACGCTACGGGCGTGCCTGAGGAGCCCCGCGAAGTTTCTCCCGAAAAATAGACCGAACGCAATCCACCGGAAAGCGGTGGAATCATTTGGAGTTACTGATGAAGAGCTCATATCGAATTCTTGTGATGCTTGGCCTCCTGATGTCCTGCGCAATCGCCCTTGTTGCTCAGCGAGGTGGAGGCCCGCTTCAGCGAGACCCCATACCCGCTGGCTCAAGAGTTCAATACAAATCGTTTCACAGCGCTCTGGTCAATCGCGATCTCAATTACGCCATCTACCTGCCGCCGTCCTACGAATCTTCAACAAAGAAATATCCGGTTCTCTACTTTCTTCACGGCCTGAACGAAAACGAAATGCGATGGAGCACGCGCGGCGGGGCCGATGCGGTGCTCGACAAACTGGTCGCGGAAGGAAAAATCGGCGAGTTCATCGTTGCGATTCCCGCCGTCGATTCCCAGAGCTTTTACACCAATGCTCGCGCCGGTGGAGCTCCCTGGGAAGATGTCGTGGTGAAGGAATTCATTCCGATGGTGGAGTCCACATATCGGGTCAACGCCACCCGAGCCACGCGCGCCATTAGCGGAATTTCCATGGGAGGATACGGCTCGCTGAAGATTGCGATGAAACACCCGGAAATGTTCAGCGCCGTCAGCGCGCACAGCGCCGCTCTCGTCCCAAGCTTCGACAGCACGACCGTCAGCGGCCAGCGCCTGGAAGCGTTTAAAGCAATCTTTGATCGAATTTACGGAATCAATTTTGCCGGGACTCAGGACCTGACTTACTGGGAAGCCAATAATCCTCTAACCCTCGCGAAGGACACCGCCAGACTTCAAGGCATGAAGATTTATTTCGACTGCGGCACTGAAGACAGCTACGGCTTTTATGACGGTCACAAGGTTCTCGACAATATTCTGACGAAGGCCTCATATCCGCACGAAGCGCATCTTTACCCCGGCGTTCATGGCTGGGATTTTGCGAAGCAACACATCGATCAGTCGCTGTTGTTCCACTGGAAGGCTTTCAACGGCAACTGAAGGCCCGCTCGGCCGCAGCCCGCATATGGACCTCGAATTCCAGACCGTCGCATATATCGGATCGACGTTTCTGGAAGACGCCCTTCCGACATTCCCAAAAGGAACGGCCGTCTATAAGATTTTCGACATCCACGGACAACTCATCGTCCTGGATAAGACCAGCAATCTGTCACAAAGAATGGCGCGATTCTTTGGAGAGCACTCTGAACGCGTCAAGGATCTCGATCTGCGGCTAATCACAAGCCGCATTGAGTACATTCGCACCTTCTCTCCCTTTGAAACTGCTTTCGTGCTCTACCTGGAACGTCGACGCTACTTTCCGAAGACTTACAGAAGAATGAAGACGTTCCGATACTTCACGTTGATGAAGATCAATCGAAAGCAACGTTTCCCCCGCGTGTATGCCAGCCGGCAGATCAAGTCCGGCGTGGATTACTTCGGCCCCTTTGTGACTCGGGGCCAGTTTGTTCGAATGAAGACCGCGCTCGAGCGAACGTTCAAGCTGCGACCGTGCCAGTTCAACATTCGTGGAAATGATCCGCACCCCGACTGTTTATATTTCCAGATGAACACGTGCTCCAAACCATGTAATAACGATATCGATCGCAGCCGCTACCTCTCGGACGTCGGTGCCGCGATGGCATTTGTTCAGGGACAGGATGCAGTCATTGAACAGCCATGGATCGCTGAAATGACAAGGCTCGCAGCGGAAACAAAGTTTGAGCAAGCCGAGGCGATCCGGAAGAGGCTCGAACGCCTGCGCCGCGCCAGGCATGAAACGAAAGACGTATTCCCCGCCATTGCTACGTTCAACTACGTGATCGCCCTGCCGGCAGTGACATCGTCGCAAGTGAAAGTTGCAATTGTGCGCGGTGGCGCCATCGTTGCGTTTCGAGATTTCGAGACTGCAACGCTTCGCACCACGCTTGCCGAGGAACTGACGCGATGCTTTGATCCGAAAGCGCCGCCGCCGGACAGCAACTGGCTCTACGACGAATTCTGTCTGGTTTGTACGTTTATGGTGAAGTCTCTGCTTGCTGTGCCGTTGATTCCGTTCACGGGAGTGGAGGAGACCGTTGCCGCTATCGAGAAGCAGAGAGTTGAAAGAAAGAAGCGGAAGAACGCAACAGGAGAGACGGAACCACTGCCCTCCTGAGTCAGGAGGGCAGCATGATCGAGACAGCAGTCGAGATCGTGCGGGGGGTGGTTCCAGAGCCGCAGTTTTAAGAATGCATTCCGAGACATTTCGTTTCGGAACCACCCCTCGCGTCATCGCAAAGAATGCGATGACGCTGCCCTCCTGACTCAGGAGGGCAATTTGAAATGCGCCTCGTGATCACAAAGCGTCGCACACGACAGCGACGGCCTCTCAGTGGCGGCCGTTGAGTTTGTGCAGGGTAATTTTGCGGCTGAGCGTATTTCGATGCAGGCCGAGAATTTTCGCGGCGTTACTCTGATTACCGTCAGTCTTCTTCAGAGCCAGCTGTATAAATTTCTTTTCGAACTCTCCGACTGCTTCGTCGAGATAAATTCTTCTTTCGATCATTTCGCTAACCAACTGGTCCAGCTTCTCTCGCACGAATCCACCTTCTATCGTTGTTCTTTCCACCAGCGTTCAATCGCCGCGTAGCCCGATTGAAATCGGTTCTTAAATTCGGAAGGCGTCACCAATGCAATCATTCGTGAGGCCGGAAGGAAGTATGGAGCCAGTACGGAATTTTTGACGCTCACGGATTGAATGCTGAAGGCGGTCAAACCGACCAGGACGATACCACCCAGCACCCATCCCCGAACCAGACCGAATAAGGCTCCGAGGCACCGATCGAACCACTGGAGCTTGGCGAGTTTGATGAAAGTCGAAACAAGCCAGGCAACCAGAATCCCCGCGATCAACGTCCCCAGGAATACTATTGAGAACCCCAAGAATAGAGCAAGGTTTTCGGTCTTTACAACATCTTTAAAAGGTTCAGCGGCGGTGGTGTAAAACCACGATGCGAACATAAAAGCAAGCACCATCGAGCCCATGCCAATCAGTTCGCGAGTGAAACCCTTCAGCGCCGCAAAAACAACGGAAGCCAGAACGATGATGAGAATCAGCCAATCGACCAGCGTGAACGCCGACATTATTTCACGCCATTGTCCAGGTTCTTTCCAGTCAGAATTCGGAACGCTTCAACGTATTTTGCACTTGTAGCTGCGACGATATCCGCGGGCAGTTCGGGTCCTGGCGCGACTTTGTTCCAGCCGATTTTTTCCAGGTAGTCGCGAACGAACTGCTTGTCGAAAGAGGGCTGTGGCTTGCCGGGTACGTATTGATCGGCCGGCCAGAACCGGGAGGAATCCGGAGTCAGCATCTCGTCGATGATCGAAATCTTTCCATCAATGGTGCCGAACTCAAACTTTGTGTCGCAGATGATGATTCCGCGCTTTGCCGCAAAGTCGACGCCCTGGCTGTAGAGCGACAACGTGAGTTCCTTCAATCGTTGGATGTTCTCGACGCCAATGATTTGCCCCGCTTCTTCCTCGGAAATATTTTCATCGTGACCGGCTTCGGCCTTTGTCGATGGCGTAAAGATGGGCTGAGGCAATCGATCGGAGTCGCGCAGACCGGGCGGCAGTGCAATCCCACAGACCTTGCCGGTGCGGTTGTAGTCCTTCAATCCTGAACCGGTCAGAAATCCCCGGGCAACACACTCCACGGGAAACACTTTCGCCTTCCGCACGAGCATCGATCGTCCTTCCAGTTGATCGCGGAACGGATGCAGCTGTGCCGGATAGTCTTCCACGCGAGTCGATACGACATGGTTGGGAACGGCGTGCTTAAAATGCTCGAACCAGAATGCGGACATCTGATTCAGGACTTTCCCCTTGTTGGGAATCGGCGTCGGAAGCACCACATCGAAGGCGGAAAGCCGGTCGGTCACAACAATCAGATAGTGCTCACCGAGGTCGTAGATGTCTCGAACCTTGCCACGTCCGTGCAGCTTGATACCGGGAATATTGGTTTGAACGACGGTCATAGAATTATTTCTCCAGCACAGTAATTTGATATGGGGAACCAGCAGGGGCGGTTCCATCTCGAGATGGAACCGCCATTACATCTTAGCTCGCGGCGGCTTTGACTGGCGATTCATTCAACCGAACGGAAACGATTTTGGAAATGCCGGGCTCTTCCATCGTGACGCCGTAGAGCATGGAAGCCACTTCCATGGTCCGCTTGCTGTGGGTGATGACGATGAACTGCGTTGTCCGGCTCATGTCTTTCACCATGGCGGCAAAACGATCCACATTGGCTTCATCCAGCGGAGCATCGACTTCGTCCAGCACACAGAACGGGCTGGGCCTGTACCGGAACAGCGCGATCAAAAGCGCAAGTGCCGTCAGCGCCTTCTCTCCGCCCGAAAGCAACAGCACATTCTGAAGTTTCTTTCCCGGTGGTTGCGCCACAATCTCGACCCCGGCATCCGATTCGTCGGTTCCCTCCAGCAATCGCAATTCGCCATGACCGCCTCCGAAAAGGTGGACAAACGCTTCCGTGAATCCGGTATTCACCGCTTCGAAAGCCTCCTTGAACTGTTTCCGGCAGACGGAATCGATTTCTTCGATCGCCTGAGCGGTGTCCTGAATGGAATCGAGGAGATCCTGACGCTGCCCGCCCAGAAACTCAAAGCGCTGTTCCGCTTCCGCATATTCATCCACGGCCATCATGTTGACCGCGCCCATGGAGTCCATCTTCTCTCGAACTTCCTTGTACTCCAGTTCGCGCAATTCCAGATCCTCGGCGCTCAATGGCTCAAAGAATCGGAGACAGACGGATTCAATGGTTTCGTTGAGCTCGCTCCAGCAGGTACTGGTCAGATGCTTCAGATCGGAATCGACCTGAGTCTTCTCGATCTCGAGAGCCGTGTGACGATCTTTCCACGTATCGAGATATTCGCGTGTCTGGTCCCAATCGAATTCCGCTTCCCGCAAGCCATGACGTAGTTCTTCCAGGCGCGCCGCCATTTCGATGATCGACAGGCTCAGCTGGTCGCGTTCGAGAACCAGCTGATTGCGCGTTTCACCGAGACTTTCGATGGAAATACGTGTCTCCGACTGTTGATGGTCGGCCTCGGAAATCTGCTGAACCGCTCGGCGCGCCCGCTCTTCCAGTTCCGACGACTGGGCCTGAAGCGTATTCAATTCACGAACCGCTGTCGATCGGCGTTCTTCCAATACGGCAAGCTGCGATTGAATTTCAGAAAGCGACCGCTGCTCCCTTTCAATTTCACTGCGCAGGGATTCGTTTCGTGTGGCGTGTTCCGAAATTTCCGCGTCTACGGAACTCTTCGATTCCGACAGTCCCGCCAGGTGGACTTCAGCTTCCCGCAGCGCGGCGTCCAGATCGACGCGCTCGGCGGTAAAACGTTCGATCTCCGCACGGGCGACCGTCCAACGGCTTTCGGCATGGGTAAGGTCGGTGGTCAGGGTGCGAACGCGATGATCCATCGTCAGGATGGTCTTCTCGATCTCCTGGAGTTGAGAGGTCAGCCTGGCCTTGAGTGCGTCCGATTCTTCGAGCAGATCCAGCAGCCGGGCCATTTCTTCTTCCGCATTCGCCGTCTCGCGTTGCGCCGCATCGGCTTTCTTATCCAGCTCGCGGATTTCCCGTTTCAGAGCCAGCGGCCCAAGTTCATCCTGCTGTCCCCATCCGACCACGTAGCCTTGAACCACTTCGCCGCTCTTTGCCACGAATCGGCAATGCGGATACCGGCTGGAAAGTTCCCATGCATCTGAAAGAGATTCCACAATGTAGGCATCGCGAAGCCGGCTCGCAAAATGCCGCACGCGGTCATTGAAACGAATCACACTGGCCATGGGCGTGGCGCCTGGAATCGCTTCCGGTGAGTCCGAGGAATCAGAGGAATTGTCTCCGTTGAGAACCAGGCACTCGAGCCGTCCCTTCGTGATATTTCGAACGATACCGAGGACGCGTTCCGCATCGGATCGATTCTGCACCACGACATACTGCAGTTCGTACCGCAGGAATGCTTCGACGACGGACTCGTAGTTCGTCTCGACCTCCATGAAATCGGCCAGCATGCCCAGAGGCTGCCAGTCCGATCCACGGACGTGATTGAAAAACTGTTGAACCGACTCGGTGCTATACGCGCGGCTGATCGCCAGGTCGCCAATGGTTTGTAGCCGGTTACGGATCGCATGCTGATTGCTCTTTGCCGCAGCCGTGGTCAGCACCGATTCCGCATGAAGGTTCTTCAGCCGGACGCATTCCTGTTCCGTTTCGGTGAGCCGAACACGCAGCTGACTCATTCCAGACTGATGCTCCAGGTGTTCATCGCGTGCTGCTGTCAATTGCTGGCCAATGCGTTCGATCAACTCGTGAACTTCGGAGGCTTCGCGTTCCAGGCGCTCAATCTGCATCACCAGGCGCTGGATCAGCTCGCCGCGGCTGGTTATTTCGTTTCGGAAGCGCGCCTCTGTCGCCACCAGTTCAATCTGCTGCCGCCGCAGCTGTTCAATGGACAGTTCCTCGGCCTGGCGCTCGGCGGTTCGACGCGCGATTTCGGCCTTCACCAGATCGAGCGATTGCACGATGCCGGTTCGCGTCTGGTCCAGTTCCTCCAGGCTCGCGACCCGAACGTTCTGATCCGCCATATTGCGAATCTGTTCTTCACTGATGCGCGCGCCCTCTTCGGAAAGAGCGGTCTTTCGTTCTTCGAGCAACCGGATTTGATCTTCGAGGCGTTCAATTCGCCCGACCACTTTTCCGTATTCGAGTTCCGTTTCTGCGTGACGCGTTCGCGTGGCAGTCAGCGAATTTTCGTGAGTCTCCACATCGGCGCGATGCTGACGAACGAGTGCATTCAGGCGCTCAATGTCCGCCTCCAGCCGCCGGCCCTCATCGCCGATGGAAGCCAGCGATGCTTCGCAGGTTTCCTGTTGATGAATCAGCATGTCGGCACGGGTGGAGAAGACGGCGGAAAGGATCTCGCGCATGCGATCGCGCAGTTCGATATATCGACGGGCCTTGCCCGCCTGACGCTTCAGTGAATTCCGCTGGCGATCCACTTCCGCCAGGATATCGTTCACGCGGGAAAGATTGAGGCGCGCCGCTTCCAGACGGGATTCGGCAAGCTTCCGTTTCGCCTTGAACTTCGTGACGCCGGCCGCTTCCTCAATGAGTGCGCGGCGATCCATCGGTTTGGAACTGAGCAATTGTCCGACACGTCCCTGTTCGATGATGGCGTAGCTGTTGGGTCCAAGACCGGTACCGAGGAACATGTCGTGAACGTCCCGCAGCCGACAAGGCTTCCCATCGATCAGGTACAGACTTTCACCGTTCCGATACAGACGTCGCTGAACAACGATGTCGCGCGGTCCGGGAACGGGAACTGGACCTTGCTCGTGATGGGTGTGCACGCTGCCATGCCCGTTGGCACCATTTCCATTGGTTCCGTTGCCATTTGCGCCATTTCCGTTTCCATTGGGCGCAACATAGGCGGGATTCGTATCGGTCAAAGTGATGGAGACTTCGGCCATGCCCATGGGAGCCCGGTTTCGGCTGCCATTAAAGATGACGTCTTCCATCTTTTCGCCGCGGAGGGATTTCGCGCTTTGCTCGCCGAGAACCCAGGCGATGGCGTCGGACACATTACTCTTACCGCACCCGTTCGGGCCGACGATCGCCGTCACACCGGTATCGTTGACCGCGATCTGTCCCTTTTCCGAGAACGATTTAAACCCAACCATCTCGATACGTCGAAGTTTCAACACAAATGTGTCTTCCTCAAAGAAAGTGCAAAATTATCCGATTTGAAAAGAGTGTCCTGGCGGACGCGTACAGCATCCTTGGGACCCGTGACAGATTGGGTCCATTTGCTGTAGTGTCCCAACAGAATGACGGACCTCAAAACCGGCCGGATTATCCTCCACGTCGACATGGACGCATTTTATGCGTCGGTCGAGCAGCGCGACGACCCAAAATTGAAAGGCCGACCCGTCATTGTTGGCGCCGATCCCAAGGAGGGCCGCGGACGCGGTGTCGTGGCCGCGTGCTCCTATGAGGCTCGAAAGTTTGGGATTCGCTCCGCACTTCCGATCAGTCGGGCTTGGAAACTGTGCCCCCACGGAGCATTTGTACCTGTGAGGATGGAGCGCTACGTGGAAGTGTCGAAACAGGTGATGGAAGTGCTGCATCGATTCACGAATCTGGTCGAACCGCTGAGCATTGATGAGGCGTTTCTCGACGTCTCCGGATCGACCAGCTTGTTCGGCGCGCCCGAACAAATCGCCCGAGCCATCAAAAAGCAGATCCGTGAGGCCACCGGACTGTGCGCATCGGTGGGCGTGGCTCCGAACAAGTTTGTCGCAAAGATCGCTTCCGATTTGAAAAAGCCGGATGGCCTGGTGATCGTGAATCAGGACGCGGTGGAGGATTTCCTGCGGGATCTGCCGATCTCGAAATTGTGGGGAGTGGGACCGAAGACAGAAGAGCGGCTTCACGAACTGGGAATCCGCACCATTGGCGATCTGCGTGCCAATCCCCAGGGGGCGCACCTGAACGAACTCGCGTATGGCAGAGACAATCGGCCCGTGGTGCCGGACTGGGAGGCCCGCTCGATCAGCAACGAGACGACGTTCGAAGAAGACACCGCCGATCGTGAGCTCATGCTGCGAACGATTCGAAGACTTTCAGAATCGGTGGGACGGCGGCTTCGTAACGAGGATCAAAAGGCCCGGCGAATCACCCTGAAGTTTCGCTATGAAGGATTCGAAACCCACACCAGACAAATGACTCTGGATCGTCCGACTCAAAGCGACGATGAAATTGTGCGCTCCGCCGTGTCGTTGTTCGAGCAGTTTCCGCTGGATCGAAAAGTGCGCCTGCTCGGTGTCGGATCGAGTGACCTGACGCGCTCATCCGGGATTCCATCACAGCTTGGCTTATTCGAAAAACCAGCAGAGAATGAAAGTCTGGATCGAACCGTCGATGCGATCCGCACCAAGTTCGGAAACGATTCCCTCCGCCGCGGCTCCCAACTGAAATAAAATCTCACGCCCACGCTCCTTCATGATTGAAGCATCGCGGCGTTGCCAGTCTCCTGTCTTCAATGTGACACCCGCTGTGGTATCCATGAATATGCAGGAGAGGGTCAGCCGGCTACCCATCTACGAAATCAAGAGTGAGATCATTGCCGCGCTTTCGGGAACGCACCGCCGACTGGTGTTGCAGGCTCCAACCGGATCGGGAAAATCGACGCAGGTACCGCAAATGCTCCTCGATCACGGATTGCTGGGTACGGGGCAGGCCGTCATTCTTCAGCCGCGACGGATTGCCGCCCGGCTACTGGCATCACGTGTCGCGCACGAGCGGGGAGTGGCGCTGGGCCAGGAAGTCGGCTATCAGGTTCGTTTTGAAAATTCAACGAGCGCGGCAACGCGGATCAAGTTCGAAACCGAAGGAATTCTCCTCCGGCAGTTGATTCAGGAACCACACCTACCCGGCATCCAGGCCATCCTCTTCGATGAATTTCATGAGAGGCATCTTTACGGAGACATCACGCTCGCCCGCGCTCTCGACATTCAGGAGCGACATCGTCCGGACCTGATCCTCATTGTGATGTCGGCGACTCTTGATGCCGGAGCGTTGAAGCAATACCTCCACCCTTGCGCCGTCCTGACGTCGTCGGGGCGAACGTTTCCGGTGAGCGTCGACTACCTGCCGAAGCGGCTCGGCAGCAATTCCCCACCGGCATGGGACCTCGCGGCGGAAGCGTTTTCGCGATTCAGTCCTGGGGATGGCGCGAAGGATGTGCTCGTATTCATGCCCGGCGGATACGAAATCAGCCGGACCATTGAAGCCATCCGTCAGACCAGGGCATCGAAAGGCTATGTTCTGCTTCCTCTGCACGGAGAGCTGGCGCCGCGCGACCAGGACGCCGCCGTCGCCCGATACGATCAGCCCAAGGTCGTTGTCGCCACAAATGTGGCCGAGACTTCCATCACGATCGACGGAGTCGGCCTTGTCATCGATAGTGGCCTGGCTCGAATTCCCCGCTACGATCCCAATCGCGGCATCAATACGCTGCTTATCGAAAAAATCAGCCGTGCCAGCGCCGATCAGCGAACCGGAAGAGCGGGACGGACGGCGCCCGGACAATGCATGCGATTGTGGTCTCAGGCCGAGCACGACGAACGCCCCGCGCAGGAGTTGCCGGAAATCAAACGACTGGATCTCTCCGAAGTGGTATTGACGCTCAAGGCGGCGGGCATTGTCGATTTGAAAACCTTTCGGTGGCTGGAGTCTCCAGGGGAAGCCGCACTGTCCCATGCTGAAGAGATGTTACTCGATCTTGGAGCACTGGAGTCCTCTGGCAACCTCACTTCCATCACGCCTCTCGGACACCGCATGCTTGCGTTTCCCCTACATCCACGCTACGCACGGATGCTGATTGCCGCCGCGGAATATGGATGCGTCTACGACGCGTGCCTCATATCCGCACTGACTCAGGGTCGCGATCTTGTTCTTCGCAGAACGGATCCGAACGTCGAGTCGTCACGGGAGGATCTCTTTGGCGATATCGTCGATGACGGAACGTCAGACTTCGAAATCCTGATTCGGGCGTGGAATTTTGCGGAGGCGAATCAGTTCCAGATGGATGCACTTCGACAAGTTGGCATTCATGCTGTCACGTCTCGGCAGGTTGGACCGTTGCTGGAACAATTTTTGCGCATTGCCAAAGACACCGGCCTCGACGTTCAACGCTCGAAGAACAATGAGGCGCTGCGAAAGTGCATCCTGATCGGATTCAGCGATCGCGTGGCGCGACGCGTGGACGAGGGCACGCTGCGATGCACTCTCGTGCACGGACGCCGGGGAACGTTGGCAACGGAAAGCGTGGTGCGAAACAGCGCACTGCTTGTGGCAGCAGAAGTGCGCGAGATTGGCGGGCGGAAAGGCGACGTCAATACCATCCTGTCGCTTGCAACAGCGATTTCCATCGAGTGGCTGCAGGAGTTGTTTCCACACGATGTGCAGTCGGCGATTCAAGTGGAGTTTGATTCGGTGACTCGACGAGTTCAGGCATCGTCCGTAATGCGCTTTCGGGACCTGGCGGTTTCCGAAAAACGGATGGAGCCGCCGCCAGCCGATGCCGCAGCGCGACTACTCGCGGAAGAAATCATGTCGGGCCGGCTCCAGCTGCCGAGTTGGGACCACGGCGTTGAACAATGGATCGTGCGGCTGAATCTGTTGGCACAGTGGTGCCCGGAATTGCAACTCCCGCCAATTCAGGACGACGATCGACGGCATATCCTGGAACAGTTCTGCCTTGGATCTGCGAGTTACAGGGATTTGAAGGAGCTCGATGTGCGATCGGCGGTGAAATCCTGGCTGTCGGCGGCACAACGAGGTTTATTGGATCAGCATGCTCCGGAGCGGATCACCTTGTCGAACGGGAGAACGCCGAAGGTGACGTACGAGGCGGCGTCACCGCCGTTTATTTCACTTCGGATTCAGGAGCTGTTTGGTGTGACACAGATACCACGGATTGGAATGGGACGCGTGGCACTGAGCGTGCATATTCTGGCACCGAGCATGCGGCCGGTTCAGGTGACTCAGGATCTGGGGAACTTCTGGAAAGAGCACTATCCGAAAATCAAATCGGAGCTGAAACGGAAGTATCCGAAACACGAGTGGCGGTAGGTTTCGCTGTGGAACCACCCCGGCGCTTCGCGCATCGGCGTCGAGCCGTTATTTGCGGATGTGGTGAGACGGAGGGGTTGTTCCAGAGCCGCAATCCAAAGTTTCGCTGTGGAACCACCCCGGCGCTTCGCGCCACCCCTCCTGACAGCCCGTCCAAGTAACGAAGACAGGCTGGGATAGCTGAGGGCTATAAACCAGATCTCTGAGGAGATTTCTTCAGATCGGACGGTGTTGTTTGCTTTGGCCACATCGTTCTCTTTAAGCAACA
>Ga0163162_10001826_pt1 | contig 20028 bp, 15 predicted proteins | sample S55metaG_FD_115310 | JGI IMG/M metagenome (GOLD analysis project Ga0163162, IMG submission 115310) | Switchgrass rhizosphere microbial communities from Kellogg Biological Station, Michigan, USA - S5-5 metaG | ecosystem: Host-associated > Plants > Roots > Rhizosphere > Soil | place: USA...
GAAGATCGCCTTCTCGATGCCGCCCGGTCGATGGAAACGCCTGCGCTGTTCCAGATCAAATCGGGCGACGAGATCTTTTCGACCGGGGGCCAACGCGCGTTGTTCGATGCGCTGGGGTCTGCGGACAAATGTCTGCGCACGTATCCCGGCGGCCATTCGCTGACAGCGCCCGGCCAGTTGGACGATCTGTTGGGCTTCGTGACCCGGGCCTTCACCGGGGCGCGCAAAGTGCCCGGCGGCGATGCGGCCGCGGTGTGAACACCGACCATCGAGCATGAGCGCTCCGAGGAGATACCGATGACGAACCCGGCCTGGCGCTCCCGATCGACCATCGATGGTCCGATGCGCGTGGCAAACCGGATGCACTTGCGTGCCACCGGCCTTGATGACGAAGCGATTGCCAAGCCGTTCGTGGGCGTGGTGCACACCCATGCGGAGGTCAGCCCCTGCGCGATGTCGCTGGCACCGCAGGCTGCGGCAGCCAAGGTTGGAGTGGAGGTTGCGGGCGGGACGGCGCGGGAATTCTCGACGGTTTCGATCTCCGACGTGTGGACCATGGTCCACGAAGAAGGCCCGCAATTCAGCCTGATCTCGCGTGAGATGGTGGCGGATTCGGTTGAACTGGTGTTGCAGGGACAGCGTTACGACGCCGCCGTCACGCTGGGGGCCTGCGACAAGACCGTGCCCGGCATGATGATGGCGATGACGCGGGTGAACATTCCAGCCGTCTATGTGCACGGCGGCGCTGCGCTGCGCGGCTGGAGCAACGGCGAGCTGATCAATTTCTATCGCGTGTTCGGCGACATGGACCGGACCTTGAGCGGAGAGATGGCTGAGAGCGAGCTGGAGATACTGAACAAGGATGCGATGGTCTCCGTCGGCACCTGTCCGGGGCTGAACACTGCCAGCACGGGTGCAAGTTGTGCGGAAATCATGGGGTTTTCGGCGCTGGGGACGGCCTCGCTGCCTGCCGTCTTTTCGCAGCGGCTTGCACTGGCGCGCAAGGCTGGCCAGCACGCCATGCGGCTGCTGACGCAAGGCGGCCCGCTGCCGCGCGATTGGGTGACGCGTGAGAGCCTTGAAAATGCGGCAACTGTGGTGGCAGCCACGCGCGGATCGTCGAACATGCTGCTGCACTTGCCGGCGATTGCCAACGAGGCTGGCGTTAAGTTTGAACTGCGCGATATGGCCGCGATTTTGCGGCGGACCCCGCGCATCACCAGCCTCATCCCCAATGGTCCGCACGCCCTGATCGATCTGCACCGCATCGGCGGGTTGCCGGTCGTGTTCAAGTCGCTGCTCGGTGGCGGATTTCTGCATCCGCACACGCCTAGTAACGACGGGCGTCCCTTGGCTGAGGCGCTGGCGGACGCACCGCTACCCGATGGCACTGTAGTGCGCGGCTGCGACGATCCGTTCCAGCCCGATAGCGGCATCGTGGTGCTGGAAGGCAATCTGGCCCCCGGCGGTTGCATCGTGAAGACGGCGGGCATTCCCAACCTCATGTTCGAAGGGCCGGCGCGGATTTTCGAAGGCGATGCCGAAGCACGGCAGGGGATCCGGGATGGGAGGTTTCGCGCCGGCGACGTGATCATCGTGCGCGGCGAAGGCCCGCGTGGCAGCCCCGGTATGCGCGAAATCCTCGATGCCCTGATCCCGATCCGGCAGCGCGGCATGGGCACGGATGTGGCGATGGTCACCGATGGGCGCTGGCCCACCGGAACCGGAGGCCTGTGTGTGGCGCATGTATCGCCCGAAGCCCACGCAGGTGGTCCGCTGGCGCTGGTGCACGAGGGCGACATCGTGCGCATCGACGCGGTGAAGGGGACGATCGACTTTCTCGTGCCTGACGAAGAAATCGCCCGACGCCGCGAACAGTTGCCGGAGGCCCCGTTCTGGCGGGGCGGCGTGGGCGAGAAATATGCGCGCTCGGTCGGCCCCACCCATCTGGGCGCGCCGACGCATTCCTATCGATGATCGCCGATACTTCAACGCGAATGGAGAAGTCCATGAATTCGCCTTTCACCCACAAGATCAGCATCATGCCGACGACGTTCGGGATAGCCGGCGGACCGCGTCAGGCGCCGGACGATGCCGATTATCGCGATGGCCCGATCAGGTTCACCCGCTACGTGGTGCGGTTCCTCACCAGTGCCGAACAATTGAGCGCGATCCTGCCGACCGGCCTTGCGCTGCGGGGCGAACCGATGGCGCAGTTCCATTACTTCTGCCTGCGCGATATTCCGTGGCTGGCCGGGCGTGGCTATAACATTCTGTCGCTGATGATCCCGGTGACGCACACGGGGATGGCGGGCGAAGCCGTCGATGGCGTGTTCACGGCGGTGATGTGGGAAAATCTTGGCGACCCGATCATCACCGGACGCGAGCAGCTGGGCCATCCCAAGCTTTATGCGCAATTGCCCGACCCGCGCCGCTGGAATGGTGATACGCATATCCGCGCCAGCTGGCAGGATTTCACCTTCGCCGAGATGGACCTTGCCTGCGATAGCCCTGCGGAACCAGGTCTTGCGGCCGAATTGGCGGCCAGCGTGGGGGCGGGGATCATCTGCCACAAATACATCCCCCGCAGCGGACAGTGGGACGTGGCGGATGCCGATTACCTGACCCTGTCGCCCGTGCCCGGCACATCGAACAGCCGCGATCCGCAGCCGCCGCCGTCGATCAGGACGGGCACGGGCAGCATCCGTTTCAACGTGCCGGCCTGGCAGGACATGCCGACGCAATATCACATCGTCGCGCAGCTCGCGGCGCTGGAGCAACGCACGCAATTGGATGCTCTCGTCATGGAGGGCACCACCTACCTCGATTTTCACGACCAGCGAATTCTCATCTGAACCGGTGGGTTCGGGTTCCCCTGTTGCAACGCGCCGCAAGGGCGCATTCGGAGAGGAGATTGACGGTGTCAAACGACCTTAAACTGTTGATCAATGGACAACTTGTGGACGGTGACCACTCGATGGAGGTGATCGATCCGGCGACTGGCGCGCCCTTCATCACTGCGCCGCGCGGTTCGGTACGGCAGGCGCAGCAGGCGATTGCGGCAGCCAAGGCCGCGCTGCCCGGCTGGGCAGCCTTGCCGATCGATGAGCGGCGCAGGTGCCTTGCCGCCTTTGCTGACGCGATCCATGCGAACGCGGAGGAACTCACGCGGATGCTGGTGCGCGAGCAAGGCAAGCCGCTGGCCGAGGCATCGGGCGAGATCGCTTTTACCGAAGTGTTCATCCGCCACTTCACCACCATCGATCTTCCCGTTGAGGTGCTTCAAGACGACGATGTCCGCCGGGTTGAGGTCCACCGCAAGCCGCTGGGCGTCGTCTGCGCCATCATGCCCTGGAACTTCCCGGTGCTGCTGGCCGCGTTCAAATTTCCCGCTGCGCTGCTGATGGGCAATACTTTCATCCTTAAACCCGCGCCGACTACGCCGGTAACCTCGCTGATGCTGGGCAAACTGGCTGCGGACATCTTTCCGGCAGGCGTGTTCAGCGTCGTGACCGATCTGAACGATCTGGGGCCGACATTCACCGATCACCCCGATGTGGCCAAGATTTCGTTCACCGGATCGGCTGCAACGGGCAAGAAGGTGGTGGCGGCTGCGGCCTCTACGCTCAAGCGCGTCTCGCTGGAACTGGGCGGCAACGATGCCTGCATCGTCCTAGACGACGTCGATGTGGCCACCGTGGCGCCGAGGATCTTTTCCAAGGCCTTCATGAATGCGGGGCAGGTGTGCATCGCGGTCAAGCGGGTGTATGCCCACAGCTCGATCTATGATGCGCTGTGCGATGAGCTGGCCAAGCTGGCCGATGCCGCCATCGTCGGCGATGGGTGGCAACAGGGCACGCAGATCGGGCCGGTGCAGAATGCCGCGCAGTTCGCCAAGGCCCTGACATTCCTGGAAGCCGCGCACCGCGAAGGCCGCGTGATCGCCGGGGGCGAAGTGCCTGAGGGCGATGGCTATTTCATCCGGCCCACCATCGTACGCGATATTGCCGATGGGGCGATGCTGGTCGATCAGGAACAGTTCGCGCCGATCCTGCCGGTGATCCGGTTCGATGATGTCGACGATGCGCTGCGGGCCACCAACAATTCGGAATATGGCCTTGGCGGTTCGGTGTGGTCGGCCGATCTGAACCGCGCCTATGAAATCGCGCGGCAGGTCGAAAGCGGCATGGTGTGGGTGAACGAGCATCTCGATTTCGGCCCGCATATCCCGTTCGGCGGGGCGAAGCAGTCCGGCATCGGCATGGAACTTTCCACCGACGGGATGCTCGAATTCTCGCAGACCTCGGTCATCAACATCTCGAAAGAACCGGTCGGCTGACGGAAGGACGCTCGACATGAAGACGGCATGGCTGGTTGTTCTGGCATGTTTCATCGGGGTTTCGATTTCCATCGCGCCCGCCTACCTGACGGTGCTGGGGCTGTTCCTGAAGCCGATGGCGGCGGAGACGGGCTTTTCGCGCACGACCTTGTCGCTTGCGCCGTCGCTGATGGCATTCGTTGCAGCGATCTGTTCGCCGTTCGTTGGCCAGATGATCGACAGATGGGGCGCGCGCCGCGTCGCCGCCATCGGTGTCGTCCTGCTTCCGTTGGGGCTGCTGGCCCACGCTATGCTGGGCACCAGCCTGCCGTGGTTCATGGTGCTGGCCGTGCTTATGGGCTTTACGGCCGCCGTGGCCTGTCCGCTGCCATACATCGGAGCGCTGCCGCAGTGGTTCGAACGCAATCTGGGGCTGGCCATCGCGCTGTCGATGACCGGGATCGGGTTCGGAGAGATCGTCCTTCCCAAACTCGCCGCCTGGCTGATCGATAGTGGCGGCTGGCGCTGGGCGTGGGCGATGCTGGCCGGCACGATATTCGTTGTCGGTGCCCTGAACGTCGCTTTTCTGTTCAGAGACAACCCTTCTTTTCAGGCGCGCAAAGCGAACTCCGGCGACCAGGCTGCCGGGGGGATGACCTGGCAGGAGGCGATACGGACGCCGGTGTTCTGGCTTCTGGGCGCGGCGGTGTGTCTGGTCGCGCAGGTCGGCGTCGGGGTGATGATCCATATCGTGCCCATGCTCACCGATCGCGGCATGTCGGCAGCCGCGGCTGCCAATGCCGTTGCGGTTCTGGGCGTGGGGTCGCTGCTGGGGCGGCTGGCGACCGGTTATGCGCTGGATCGGCTGAACGTGGCGCTGGTGGGCGGCGTGCTTTTTTCGCTGCAAGGGCTGGGAATGCTGGTGTTGTGGTACGGGGCCGGCGGGCTGGTTCCGCACATCGCTGTGTTCTTCGTCGGGCTGGCTGTGGGCGCGGAAACCGACATCATTCCGTTCGTGACGCGCCGCAAATTCGGGTTGGGGCAGTTCGGGCGCATTTATGGCCTGATCTACGGCATGTTCAGCATCGGCCCGGTGCTGGGGCCGCTGTTCATGGGGCAAGGTTTCGACGCCTTCGGATCGTACGCGATTGTCTTGCTGGCATTTTCCGCTTCGTCGTTCTTGGCGGCGGCCTGCGTCGCCCTTGCAGGCTTGTTGCCCGTGCACCGTACGGCGGAGCCGCAAGGCCACCCGAACACGAGCATCGTGAAGGGTGTGCCATGACCAGGCCGGCAATTTCGTTCGATCCGCGCTCGCCGTATCAATCCGGTCTGCACCTGAGTGATGCGAATTACACCGCGCTTTCCCCGCTGAGCTTCCTGCCCAAGACGGCTGCGGTCCATCCCGACCGCATTGCGATTGTGCACGGTGACTTGCGCCAGACCTGGCGGCAGACTTATGCGCGCTGTCGCCGCTTTGCCTCTGCGCTGCGGCACCATGGGGTTGGCCATGGCGATACAGTGGCGATCATCGCACCCAATATTCCCGCCATGTACGAAGCGCATTTCGCGGTGCCGATGGCGGGGGCGGTGCTCAATACGCTCAACACCCGCCTCGATGCCGAAGCGCTGGCGTTTCAGCTGGAACATGGCGAGGCGCGCGTGCTGCTGGCGGACCGCGAGTTCAGCGCCACCATCGCGCGCGCGCTAGGAATGCTGCGCAACAAACCGCTGGTCATCGATATCGACGATCCAGTTTTCGACGGTTCGGGCGAACTCATCGGGGCGATGGAATACGAGGACTTTCTGGCGCAAGGCGACGATCAATTTGCATGGGCTCTCCCGGGTAGCGAGCTTGATCCGATTTCGCTGAGCTACACTTCGGGCACGACAGGTGATCCCAAGGGCGTCGTCACCCATCATCGCGGGGCATTGCTCAATGCGCTGTCGCAGATCGTCAGCTGGTCGATGCCGCAGCATCCGGTCTATTTGTGGACGCTGCCGATGTTCCACTGCAACGGATGGTGCTTTCCTTGGGCGGTGGCGGCGAAGGCGGGGGTTAATATCTGTCTGCGTCGAGTCAATCCGCCCTACGTTCTCGATCTGATCGCGCATCATGGTGTCACGCATATGTGCGGTGCGCCGATCGTCTATTCGATGCTGCTGGCCGAAGCCGGGCAGCGGGGACGGGGATTGCCTCACCGCGTCAAAGGTCTGGTGGCCGGCGCGGCACCGCCATCGGCGATGATCGAAAGCGCGGAGAGCGCGGGGTTCGATCTCACCCACGTCTACGGCCTCACCGAAGTCTATGGCCCCGCATCGGTCTGTGTCAAACAGTCCGAATGGGATGATCTGGCGGTGCAGGATCGCGCCCGGCTCAATGCGCGTCAGGGCGTTGCCAGCCTGTTGCAGGAAGCGATGGTCGTGCTCGATCCCGTCACGATGGAGCCGGTCCCCGCCGATGGCGACAGCATTGGCGAGATCATGTTTCGCGGCAATATCACGATGTCGGGATACCTGAAAAACCCGGTTGCCACGCAGGCGGCGTTTGCCGGGGGATGGTTCCACACGGGCGATCTCGCTGTGGTCGAGCCCGACGGCTACGTGCGGATCACCGATCGGTCGAAGGACGTGATTATTTCCGGCGGCGAAAACATCTCGTCCATCGAAGTCGAGGATGTGCTGCACCGCCATCCGGCCATTGCGCTGGCGGCGGTGGTTGCCCGGCCTGACGAACGCTGGGGGGAAGTGCCCTGCGCCTTTCTGGAACTGCGCGATGGCAGCGACATCGATCTGGACGGGTTGCGCGCATTCTGCCGGCAGCATCTGGCGGGTTTCAAGGTGCCCAAGTTCTTCGTGGTCGGATCAATCCCCAAAACATCGACGGGCAAGGTCCAGAAATTCGCGCTGCGGACGCAGGCCGCTGCGCTGCCCGGCTGATCCGAAACGCGGATTGTGGGGATGCCGGCATAGCATACCGAATTCGAAGGCGATGCTCATACAGGAACGATATTTGCAGATTGGCGGTATTCGAGATGAGAGCAGGACTGAACATGCGCCATCTGGAAATATTCCAGCAAGTGGCGCAGCATGGCGGCTTCAACCGCGCTGCCGCACACTTGCACATCGCGCAGTCGGCGCTGAGCCGCCATGTGCAGCAGCTGGAAATCGACCTCGGCGTCGCCTTGTTCGAGCGCAGCGGTCGCGGGGTCAATCTTACTCCAGCGGGTGAAATTCTTGCGCAGCGGGTGGATTCTTTGCTGCGGCAGTTTCGGCAGACGCGTGACGAACTGATCGCAAAGGCGGATATTCCCAGAGGCGAGCTGACCATCGGTTTGCCGCCATCGATGCAGGCTTTCGCCACCCAATTGCTCGCCTGCTATCGCAAGGCCCACCCCGATGTGGCGCTCACGATCCGGGTGAGCACCAGCATCGAACTGCGCGAATGGCTGCTCAGCGGCCAGGTGGACGTTGCGATCTTCGGCATTCTTGAACCTGAAACAGTGCTGGAATCCTACCCGTTCCGGCGCGATCAGGTCTATGCGCTGGGGCCTGCCGGTTCGGACCTGAACGGGCAGGCGATCGACATGCGGACGTTCGCAAAGTTGCCGCTGGTAATGACCAGCCGGCCCAACAGTATGCGGCTGCTGATCGATCAGGCGGCCCACCGGCTCAGCCTGCCGCTCGATGTGGTGATGGACGTCAATTCGATACCGCTGATCATCGATCTTGTCCGTGCCGGGCTGGGCTACACCGCGCTGCCATCGAACGCCATCCGCGACCTGCAAGGGCGAAGTGAGTTCACCTCCGCACCGCTGAAGCACATTTCCTACAGCTGGACGATTTGCAATTCGCGTGAGCGCAAACTGTCTGCCGCCGGTCGGCGATTCCGCGCCCTGGTTCTCGATACGGCGGGTGATCGCAATGTGGTCCACGCGCTGGACGATGCCTTTGCTACGTTGCCGGGGCACGCGACGGCAGCATGAACCGCACCCTTCGGCCAACCGTGGGCCGGATGTCGATGCCGCCATGAGTTCGCCCTGCGCCCATTGCCACGTTGCCAAGATGACGGTGATGCCGAAGTGAGATTGGAACAGACAATCCATGCATCTTACTAAAGTGGGCAACCACCTGATGAAATGTTGGTGGGGAGAATAATTGGGAGAGGGCAAGATGAATGGCAAAGGTAACGGCAAAGTGATCCAGGCGAATACAAAGCGTCTGCTGCCCTGGTTCTGTGGGATCGCCATCGGGGCCCTGCTTGCTCCGCAAGTTCACGCCGAGTCAACATCGGCTCCCGGCGCTGGGGCTGAAGAAGCTGTTGCGGAAGCGCGCGGCGATACCGGCATCGGCGAAATCGTGGTGACCGCGCAGAAGCGCGCCGAATCCGCGCAGAAAACCCCCCTTGCCATTACGGCCATTGGCGGAGCGGAACTGCGCACCGCCGGCGTTTCGACCGTATCCAATCTCGTCCAGAGCGTGCCCAGCCTGCAATTGGGCAAGTTCTACGGTGTGGCCAACGTCACGCTGCGTGGCATCGCGCTCAGCGCGCTCAATGCGGGTGTTGAAAGTCCGGTCGCCTTCCATGTCGATGGCATTTACCTTGGCCGCCCCGCCGCCGTGCTCAGCAGTTTCTACGATGTCCAGCGCGTCGAGGTTCTGCGCGGCGCGCAGGGCACGCTCTATGGCCGGAATGCCACGGGCGGCTCGATCAACATCATCACCGCCGATCCGACGAAGGAACTCTCCGGTTTCGCTCAGGTCACTTACGGCAATTACAACCACCTGAACGTGGAAGCTGCGGCAGGCGGGGCGCTTTCCGAAAAGTTGCAGGTCCGCGTGGCCGGGCGTTTCGACAGCCACGACGGCTACGGCATCAACGAAGCAACGGGCCGCAAGATCGACGACAACAACGAACGGGCCATTCGTGCAAAGCTGAAGTTCCTGCCCACCGACAATCTGACGATCGTGTTACAAGGCGATTATTCCAAGGCCCATTCCAACGGCGCGATCCACTTGCAAGGCACCGTTGCTGGCGGCCCGCTGTGGGGCACGCTTTCCTCGATTGGTGGTACCCCGTGGACGCCCGGCACGACGGCCAGCAATGCCCGCAACGTCTCTCAGGATACCGACCCGTTGCTTGACACGGAATTCTGGGGACTGGGGTCGACGATCAATCTCGACCTGGGCGCAGTGACGCTGCGTTCGATCACTGGGTACCGTCGTTCGAAATCGAAGTCGGTTGGTGATATCGATCTCACCAGCTCGCCGCTGATTTCTCCGTTCGGCCTTTCGGACGATGCCCGCCAGTTCAGCCAGGAATTGCAGGTGGTTGGGCAGGGCGATCGCTCGAACTGGATCGTGGGTGCGTACTACTATCACGAAAAGGACGAGGGCCGCGAAGTCAGCGCGTTCAGCAACGTGTTTCTGCCCCTGTTCGGAGCGCCGCTGCCGGCTGTCGGTGTCTACAATACGCGCGGTCTTTACACCGGAACTTGGATCAAGACCGATGCGCTGGCCGTATTCGGTCAATATACCCGCAAGATCGGGGACAAGCTGAGCCTGACGCTGGGTGGCCGCTACAGCATCGAAACGAAAGAAGAGCTGAACCAGAACAATCTGGACCTTGGCACACCCTTCGATCCCTCTCAACTGTTCCAGATCCCGCCCACGGTGGCCATCCAGTGCGGCGCGGGGCTGCCGACGCTGGGTTACGGCAGCGTGGTCTGCGATCCGAAGACGACCTTCCGGGCCTTCACGCCGAAGGTCGGCATCGATTTTCAGGCGACGCCGGAAACGCTGATCTACGCGTCGTACACCAAGGGCTTCAAAAGCGGCACCTACAACCTCGGCGTGGCGCAAGACCCGGTGCGCCCGGAAAAGCTCGACGACTTCGAGTTCGGTATCAAGACGACTCTGCTTGATGGCCACCTGCGGGCAAACCTTGCGGGCTTCTATTACAATTACAAGGATGTGCAGGTTTTTAACGGTCTGCCGACGCAGACGTATCTGGAAAACGCCGCGACCGCCAAGATCTACGGACTTGAGGCAGAACTGATCGCAAAGCCGGTTTCGGCAATGCAGATCGACCTCAGCGGATCGTGGCTGCACACCGGATACGAAAACTACAAGGCGTTCGATCAGTTGCGCCCCGCAGGCGACGGGCACACGCTTGTCCCCAACCGTGCCGTGCCCGGCACGTTCCTGACCGGGTTCGACCTGAAGGGCAATCATCTGCCGCAAGCGCCGGAATTTTCCGGCAAGCTGGGCGTAGCCTATACCGTGCCATCGCGGATCGGTGAATTCACGCTGCGGGGTGAGGCGGCTTACACCAGCCGGATTTTCATCACCCAGTTCAACACTTGTCCGGTCGGCTGCGTCGCCCCGCGCACGCGCTTCAATGCCTCGATCAATTTCGCGGCCAGCGATGGGCATCTGACCGCCAGCGTGAATGCGAAGAACCTTGGCAACAAGGTGCTGCTGACCAGCGGGTTTGCCGGAACGCCTTTGGCTGGCGGGATCATCTCCGGATATCTTGAAGAACCCCGAACTATTGATTTCACCGTCGGATATAAATTCTGATCGGGGCTGGAGCGGAGAAAGGACAAACTTTTCCACTCCAGCTTGGAACCTTCAAAACAATTTACGCGAATATTGCTATGTTCATGGAGATCGAAAATGTCTGATACTGATCGCGCAGCTCTGGACATAGAGGCTCTTCAAGCGAAGTATAAGTTCGAACGCGACAAGCGGATGCGCGTCGACGGTGAAGGCCAATACATGGCCCCCGTGGGCGGCCACGACCGGTTTATCACGCACGATCCCTTTGCGACCGAAACAAACGACCGTGCGCCATTGACCGACGAAGTTGAAGTGCTGGTGCTGGGCGGTGGCTGGACCGGATTGCTCGCGTCCGTCCGGCTTCAGGAGCAGGGCGTCGATGATATCCGGATCATCGACGATGGATCGGACTTCGGCGGCACATGGTACTGGAACCGCTATCCCGGCGCGCAGTGCGATATCGAAAGCTATGTCTACATCCCGCTTCTCGAAGAAACGGGATACATCCCCAAGGAAAAATATTCCTACGCGCCCGAAATGCATGAACATGCACAACGCATCGCTAAGAAGTATGGCCTTTATGAAAAGGCGGTATTCCAGACGCGCGTGGAGCGTATTGATTGGGACGAAGCAAGCAAGCGCTGGATCGTCAGCACCAATCGCGGCGACAGGATCAGGGCGCGGTTTTTCATCTGCTGCATCGGTCCGTTCTCACGGTTGCGGCTGCCTGATATTCCGGGGTTCGACGATTTCAAGGGCCACAGCTTCCACACCGGCCGCTGGGATTATGCTTATACGGGCGGCGATCACGGCGACAATCTCACTGGCCTTGCTGACAAGAAAGTGGCCATCATTGGCACCGGCGCAACGGCGGTTCAGGCCGTGCCGCACGTGGGCCGGTGGGCCGAACATCTCTATGTTTTCCAGCGCACGCCTTCGTCCGTTGATGCCCGCCGCAACAAGCCGACCGATCCTGAATGGGTGAAGTCGCTCAAGCCGGGCTGGAAAAAGGAGCGCAGCGACAACTTCGACACGGTGATCCGCGGTGAACCGTTCGAGGTCGATCTGGTCAAGGATGGCTGGACCGACATCTTTAACCGCGTTCCAATCGTCCACGTTATCGGCGCGGTCGATCAGGCGGACAAGGCCGCCGTGGCGGAACGTCAGGCCCGCCTCGAATATGCAGATTTCGAACGCATGGCCGAGATCCGCGACCGGGTGGATCAGATCGTCAAGGATCCCAAAACCGCCGACGCCCTCAAGCCCTGGTACGCGCAATTCTGCAAGCGGCCCTGCTTCAACGACGATTACCTGCCCACTTTCAACCGCCCCAACGTCACGCTGGTCGATGTCAGCGCCTCACGCGGGGTCGAACGCATCACTGAAAAGGGCATCGTTGCCAACGGGCAGGAATATGAGGTCGACTGCATCATCTACGCCACTGGCTATGAAGTGAGCGGGACGTACCGCCGCCGCTATGGCTTCGGCGTTTACGGGCGCGATGGCCTCGATCTTTACGACCACTGGGGGCAGGGGATGCGCACCTTCCACGGCCACTCCGCCCACAACTTCCCCAATTTCTTCGTCGCGGGTTGGACGCAGGTCGGTGCATCGTGGAATTTCTGCGCGGTGGCGGCGGCGGTTACAGAACACGTCGCATACATCGTGGCGCAAACCCGCAATGCCGGGCCTGATGCCGTCATCGAAGCTACGGCCGAAGGCGAGAATGCATGGGTTACCGAAATCCGGTCCTATGCCGGTTTTAACGACAAGTTCCTCGAAAGCTGCACGCCTGGTTATTACAATAACGAAGGCAAGTTCAAAGAGGCGATCGCCACTTTCCCCTACGATCAATATCCGCCGGGCCTGCGGGCATTCAGTGATATTCTCATTGATTGGCGCGCATCTGGCAAACTGGATGGCATGGAAATCACCCAGTAAATCGCGACGCCGATATTATTGGAAAATTCCCGATATATTTAAGGAACAAGCAATGACGGTCGATGCAAAGATTGCCTACGGCACAAGGCCGTGGTTCGAAATGATCGGCGAAGTAATGTGCGGGGCTGCCACCGCCGCCAAGCTCGATGCCGATGTCAATTTCCGGCTGGTCGAACATTTCGTCAACGGCGACGATTGGGGGGATGGCCTGTTCGAAGGGTTCCGCCTCGATATCGTCAAAGGGGAACCATCGTTTCAGGTCGGCGTTCGTCCGGGCGAATTTGGCGACCTTACCGTCAACGTGACCCGCGCGGCCTCGCGCACGCTCAACACGCTGCACGGCTATGATCCGGGTTTCGAGCCGGCACTGCAAAGGCTGACCAATGCCGGCGAGTTCGAGGTCGTGAACGGCAATCTGTCCGACCTTTTCGAACTGATCGGGCCGATCCACGACGAAGTGGTCGATCGCACCGCCGCGTGATCCGCCCCCGTGTCTCCTCGCTGAATGGCCCCACCGATGCACATTGAGGACTATCCGCCGCAAGAACCGCTGCCCGATGTGGCGAGAGACTTCCACGACCGGATGATGGCGGCGGGCCACGGTGTGGAAGGCCACGAGCACAGCTTTGGCGAAGATCCCAGCCAGTCGCTGATGGTCTATCCGTGCGCCAGAACCGGTGCTCCCGCGGTGCTGTTCATGCACGGCGGCGGATGGACCAACGGCTATAAGGAGCAGATGGCGTTTCTGGCCCCGCCGCTGAACGCAGCTGGGTTCACGCTGATCAGCAGCAGCTATCGGCTGGCCCCGGCCAGCATCTTTCCGGCCAATTTCCACGACTCCGCCGATGCGGTGGCGATGGTGTGGCAACTGGCGGGGGACTATGCCTACGATCGCAACGCACTGTTTGTCGGCGGGCATTCCGCCGGTGGCCATCTGGCGAGTTTGCTGGCGCTGCGTTCCGATTGGCAGGCACCGCGCGCGCTTCCCCGCGATGTCATCCGGGGGTGTCTGCCGATCTCGGCAACCTTCGATTTTACGCCGGGATCGGGCTCACAGGTTCGCCCCCGCTTTCTGGGGCCGGAACACTTGCAGCATGATGTCGCGGCCAGCCCGTTGTTTCAGATGGACGACGCCGCGCCGCCATTTTTCATCACGGTTGGCGGCGAGGATTTTCCCCATCTCAAGGTGCAAGCGGGCAAGTTCGCGATGGTAGCGCGAGCGCGCGGGATCGACGTCGACCTGCTGGAAGTACCCGAGGCGACGCACATCACCGTACTGTTAGCGGCGGTCGACGCCCGCCAGCCCTGGCTTGGCCATGCCACCCGCTGGATGCGCGTTCGGGCGACGGGTCGTGCTTGGCCCTGATCTCCGAAGTCATTTCGATACGATCCGTTCTGGAGTTTCCACGATGCTCGATTTTCGCCTTTCCGACGAACAGAAGATGTTCCAGCAACTCGCCAGAGACTTTGCGCAAAATGAGATTGCCCCGGCGGCGCTGGTGCTGGATCAGAAGGCCACGTGGGAAGAGCGCGTGCCGACCGATCTGTTGCGGCAAGGTTCGGCACTGGGGTTTCGCACGTTCGCGCTGGCCGAGGAAAACGGCGGAACGGGCATGTCCGATCTGCTCACATCGTGTCTGATTGCCGAAGAACTGGGCGCGGGCGACATCGGCACGGCCTATTACTTCATGCTGACCGCCCGCCGCGCGCGCGACTGGTTCGAACTGCGCGCCACGCCTGAGCAGCAGGCGTATTTCCTGCCGAAATTCCTCAACGACGACCTCTATCACATGACCGTGGCGGCACACGAGCCGGACACAGACCTCGCTTACGACTACCTGGTCGATACCCCGGCCGAGGCGCGTTTCCGCACGACCGCAGTGGAACAGGCCGATGGATCGTGGATCATTAACGGAGCCAAGAACTACCAGACGATTGGCTACACGGCGAAGCTGCTGCTGGTGATGGCGCATACCGAGAGCGGGCCGCAGTCGTTCCTGCTGGAAAGCGACGCCGATGGGCTGGTGCGCCATCCCATGTCGAAAATCGGCCGGCGCGTTGGCGATAATGCCGAGATCTTTTTCGACAACGTCCGCGTGCCGCCGGGGCGCATCCTGCCGCCGGGCGAGCCGGGACGGCACGATACCGGCACGGTGGGCGTGATCGCCGCTATGTCGCTGGGGCTGGCGCGGGCGGCCTATGAAGAAGCGCTGAAATTCGTGCAGGAGCGCCAGACCGGCGGCAAGGTGCTGTACCGGCATCAGGCGACCGCGCTGGCGCTAGCGGATATGTCCACCGGCATCGAATATGCCCGCTTGCTCATCTGGAAAGCCGCGTGGGCCAAGGACCATCCCGAAGCGCAGGAAAACGGCATGGACCCGCGCCTGCTTGAACTTCAGGCGGCGATGAACGTCGGCGAAGTGGTTCAAAAGGTGATCGTGCGGGCGATGGAACTGTTCGGCGGTGCCGGCGTGATTTCGGGGATGCCGATCGAGAAGTTCGCGCGGGATTCCTTCGTGCAGTTCCACGTGTCTTTCCCGACCAGCAACCGCCTGCGCATCGCGGAGAGCATTCTGGGCTTCAAGCGTGGCATTTCGCCGCTGATGCCGCTGTAATTCAAAGGGGAACGTCAGATGAAGCGATCCAAATTCGACGCGAAGGACTGGGCCAAGGACCATATCCGCGGCATCATGGGTGCGGCACCGGTGCCCTATCTGGCAGACGGGCAGGTCGATGAAGCCGGCTTTCGCGCTAACCTGCGGTACTGGCGCGATGTACTCGGCATCCGGGGCCAGTGGGTCGCCGGGTTCCAGAGCGAGCAGCTGGGCATTTCCACCGCGCAGCGCAAGCAGCTGTTCGAAATCACGCAATCCGAAAGCACGCCGACCCACATCGCCATCTGCGCGGTGATGGACGACGTGATCCAGGATGCGCTCGAACTCGCCGTTTTTGCTGATCAGATGGGGGCAGACTGCATCGGCCTGTCCGCGCCGCGCATCTTCACCGGAATGCTGGGGGCAGACCCTTCGGACGACACGGTGTTCCGCTTTTTCGATTATATCTGCGAACACGTGGAACTTCCCGTCGTGCTGCTGAACCAAAAGGCGATGCAGGGGTATTCGATGAGCCCGGCTTTGCTGGCCCGTATCGCCGATTTGCCCAATATCGTCGCGCTCAAGAACGTCGTTGATGGCCTGTATGGCGGCGGCAACGAGGATGGCAGCCATTACCGTGAGACGGTGGCGTTGTGCGGCGACAAGATCGTCGTGTCCGATCCCGACGAGGGCGTGTTTTTCCGCAACTATACCCAATCTGGCCAGCGCGCCTTCCTCTCGTCCGGCGCGCCCATGCTGTACCAGACCCGCGCCTGGCAGCCGATGAACGAATATACCCGCCTTGCCGATGCGGGGCAGCTGGCAGAGGCGGAGCGGGTGAACCGCTCGCTCGATCCCGTCCGTGCTGCGTTCCACCACTGCATGGAACACCTCGGCCGTTACAAGTTCACGTCCATGTCGAAATACTGGTTCGAGCTGCAAGGGCTGGTCGGCGGCCTGTCGGTCTATCCGCAGGATGAATTGACCGACGATGACAAGGCGTTCGTCGGCCAGCAGTTCGACGCCTGTGGCATCGCGACGATGACGAACGCGCGGGCGCTCGCAGCCTGAACCGGCTTTCAACCCACGAAATGGCAGGAATTCGATTGTGAGTACGGCAGCGGTATCACTCCCCACCTTTCTGGCCCGGCCGGACAAGCAGCATTTCATCGACGGTCAGTGGGTCGCTTCTTCATCCGGCGAGAGCATCGAAACTCGCAATCCGGCCACGGGCGAAGTGCTGGCCACGCTCGCGCGCGGCGGGCAGCCGGAAATCGATCTCGCCGTCGCGTCTGCGCGGCGTGCGTTCGGCGGGCCGTGGAGCCGCTTTACGCCCAGCCAGCGTCACGCCCTGATCAAGCGGATCTATGACGTGTTCGAGCGCCATGCCGATGAACTGACCCTGCTCGAAACCTACGACATGGGCCTGCCGGTCGCCCGGTCGGCTGGTCTCAAGAAGTTCATGCTTCAGGTCATCGAATTTTTTGCCAGCCAGTCACTCGCATGGGGCGGGGCGACGATCCCGAACTCGCTGCTGGGCACCTTCACGACCATGACGATCAAGGCACCCATCGGCGTGGTGGGCAGCATCATTCCGTGGAACGCGCCGTTGATCGGGGCGTGGTGGACCATCGGCGGCGCGCTGGCGACGGGCTGCGCGGTTGTTCTGAAACCGGCCGAAGATGCCTCTCTTTCCGTGCTGCGTGCGGCGGAATTGCTGGTCGAAGCGGGCCTGCCGCACGGGGTGGTCAATGTCGTGACCGGCCTTGGCGCAGAGGCTGGCGCCGCGCTTGCCTCGCACACAGATGTAGACCGGATCGCCTTCACCGGATCGACCGCCACCGGGCGCGAGGTGATCCGGGCATCCGCCGGAAACATCAAGCGGCTCAGTCTGGAACTGGGCGGCAAATCGCCCGATGTCGTCTTCGCGGACGCCGATCTCGCCAAGGCGGTGCCCGGCGCGGCCATGGGCGTGTTCAACAACACCGGCCAGATTTGTTACGCTGGCACGCGCGTGTTCGTGCAGCGTTCGATTCAGCAGGAATTCGTCGAGCGGATGGCCACGTTCGCCCGCGAACTCACGGTCGGCAACCCCCTTGATCCGGCGGTGAAGCTCGGACCGCTCATCTCGCAGCGCCAGCTGGCGCGGGTTCTGGATTATGTCGATATCGGATCGGCCGAAGGTGCCAGCCTGGCCATCGGCGGGCAGCGCCTGTCGGGCGATCTTGCCGATGGCTATTTCATAGAGCCGACGGTTTTCGACAATGTCGACAATGAGATGCGTGTCGCCCGCGAAGAAATATTTGGGCCGGTGATGTCGGTCATTCCCTTTGATGATGGCGAAGAAGCCCTACGTTTGGCCAACAGCAGCGAATACGGGCTGGGCGGCGCGGTCTGGACCGGAAGCGTCGGCACGGCGACCCGAATGATGCACGGAATCAAGGCCGGGCAGGTGTGGGTCAACTGCTATGGGCAGGTCGATCCGGCTGTCGGCTTCGGCGGCTGCAAGCTCAGCGGTTATGGCTGGAAGGGCGGCTCCGAGCACGTCGATGGCTTCCTGTATCAGAAGGCCGTCACCATCAACGCTGATTGACCGGCCGCCGCCCCCAACACTGCACAATTCAGACAGGAGCATCCTGTCGTCCATGAAAGGAATGACAATGCCGGAAACTACAATGAAGGCCGTCCAGCAGCATGAATTCGGTGGCCCCGAAGTGCTGAAATACGAAGACGCGCCGGTTCCCACGCTCAATGCCGGCGAAGTGCTGGTGCGCGTTCACGCGGCAAGCCTCAACCCTCCGGACTGGTATTTGCGCGACGGGTTCAGCTCGCTTCCGCCCGAATGGCAGCCGGAGGGCAATTTCCCGATCATCCTGGGCACGGACGTGTCCGGCGTGGTCGCGGGGGTTGCGGACGATGTGACCCAATTCTCGGTCGGCGACGAAGTCTATGCGATGGTCCGCTTTCCCGAAGGCGTGTTCGGCGACAGCCGAGGCTATGCGCAATATGTAAACGTGCCGGCGCCGCAACTGGCGCTGAAGCCGGCCGCGATCGATCACATCCACGCGGCGGGCGCGCCCATGTCGCTGCTCACGGCGTGGCAGTTCCTCGTCGATCTGGGGCATGACGAGCCGAACCCCCTGCAATCGCACAAGCACGTGCCCGTGCCGCTCGCGGGCAAGACCGTGCTGGTGAACGGGGCCGGCGGCGGCCTTGGGCATCTGGTGGTGCAGGTGGCCCGGCTGAAAGGCGCGCGGGTGATCGCGGTCGCATCGGGCCGGCACGAACCGATGCTGCGCGATCTGGGCGTGGACCAGTTCATCGATTACACCAAAACCGCTCCTGAAACCGCTGTGCACGATGTCGATCTGGTTTTCGATGCGGTTGGTGGCCAGGCGGCGTCGCGGTTCCTCAAGGTGATCAAGCGGGGCGGCGCGCTGTTCCTTGCCTTCCCGATGGGCTTCGATGCCGCAGACGAAGCGGCGGAACGGGGCATCACCGTTTCGGCGGTGCAGGTCCGTTCCAGCGGCGCACAACTGGCAGAACTTGCCCCCTTGCTGGGCGATGGCTCCATCCGCGTGGTGGTCGACAGTACGTATCCGCTGGCCGATGCGGCCAAGGCTCACGAACGCGCTGCCGGTGGCCACATTCAGGGCAAGATCGTGCTGACGGTCGATTAAGCGATGCCGCAATCGTCCCCTGCCGCCACGGCAGGGGACGATCTGCACCGTGCGCAAAACCGCCGGAATACAGGCGGATAATTCCATAACATCTGGAGGAACTGAAGCATGGCAAAGGGTTTCGACAAGGTCGACCTGACCGGACGGGTGGTGACCATCACCGGCGGCACCGGTGGCATGGGCAAGGCGACGGCACTGCTGTGCGCGTCGCGCGGTGCCAAAGTGGTTATCGCCGACCTCAACAAGCAGGCGGGTGCCGAACTGGTCGAGGACATCCGCCGCGCAGGCCGTGAAGCGGCCTTCAAGCGCACTGACGTTTCCAGCGAAGGCGATGTGGAGGCACTGGTCGCCTTTACCGTTTCCACCTTCGGCGGCCTGCACGCAGCGTTCAACAATGCCGGGCTGGAAACGGGCATGGCACCGCTGCACGAATTTCCGCTGGAGCAATGGCACCGGGGCGTGGGCGTCAACCTGACCGGTGTGTTCCTGTGCGTAAAGCACCAGATCCGGCACATGCTAACGCATAGCGGCGGTGCCATCGTCAACACCTCGTCGGTGTCGGGCGTCACGGGATTTCCCAACATGGTCGAATATGTCGCGTCAAAGCATGGCGTCGTCGGAATCACCCGCGCGGCTGCCGCCGAAGTCAGCGACAAGAACATCCGCGTCAACGTGATCGTGCCCGGTGCAACCGAAACGCCGATGTTCCTGAATCTGATCGAAGGGAACGACGAGGTGCGTCAATTCGTCGCGTCGAAGCATCCCATCGGCCGCGTGGCCCAGCCTTCGGAGATGGCCGAAGCCGCAGCATGGCTCCTGTCCGATGCCGCGTCGTTCGTGACCGGGGCCTGCCTCAACGTTGATGGCGGATACGCCGCGCTGTAATCGATTGCTGCGCGGTGCAGGGGCATCAGGCCAGCAAGGCCCGCCCCGCCTC
>Ga0163162_10001827_pt1 | contig 20028 bp, 27 predicted proteins | sample S55metaG_FD_115310 | JGI IMG/M metagenome (GOLD analysis project Ga0163162, IMG submission 115310) | Switchgrass rhizosphere microbial communities from Kellogg Biological Station, Michigan, USA - S5-5 metaG | ecosystem: Host-associated > Plants > Roots > Rhizosphere > Soil | place: USA...
ATTTGGAAACCTCGTCGCGTAGCGACGAATGAATTCATGCGTCGCTCGCGCGACGCGATCTTATGCTGCGCCGTTCCCCAGCTTTGAAAAGCTGGGCTAAAGTCAGACGGACGCTGACGCGTCGAACACATTGAATACTCACTACTGTTGAGCCAAGGTCAGTCCGCAGGCGAGGACGCCTGCGGTCCCAGCCTTAGCCGTCCTGGAAAAACTACAGCTCCCCCGTCTGTCACAGGTTAGGGCCTTCTAATCACAAAACAGTGCTGTGGGCAAAGCGAAATACATGAGTTTCGTCCTCGATAGACAGCTCACTAATGCTGGAAGCGCAGGTGTTCTCGCCTGCTAACTCCGAATCTCGTTTGCGAGCATAACAAAGCGCAGGAAGGACCAGTGTCTTGAAATGAAAACGCGAAGACCAATTCACCTTTTAGCTTACGCATTCGTACAGATCTATATTGCTGTAGCGTTAGCAGCAACGACAGTCCCTGGTGCTCAAACCCAAGGGACACTTTCTATTCCTCCCGATTCGTCACGCTGGGAACTCGATGGCCAGGCCAAACCAGTTGACTATCAAGGTCGCAAGTCTCTCTTCCTCGATGGAGGCGCCGCTGTTCTGAAGGATTTTGAATTGCGCGATGGCATTGTCGATGTGGATGTCTCGACCCCGGCAAGTCGCGGCTTTTTCGGAATTCAATTTCGGATCGCCAACGAGGGCGCCAACTCGGAATGGGTTTATCTTCGCCAACACAAGTCTGGTTATCCTGATGCTATGCAGTACACGCCGGTTCTAAACACCGGTCTCAACTGGCAACTCTATAACGGACCAGGCTTCACGGGCGCGGTAGAGATTCCGAAGGATGTTTGGTTTCACCTTCGACTCGAAGTTGCAGGCGCGCAAGCACGGCTGTTTGTGAAAGACATGGAAAAGCCGGCGCTGGTGATGAACGATCTCAAGAGCGGTGTGCAGAAAGGGCAAGTCGGACTGTATGTCTTGACCGGCGCCACTTATTTCTCAAACTTCCAAATTCGCTCAACTCCCGATGTCCCATGGGAACGTCATTTGCCGTCGATGCCGTCGGGAACTCTAACCAAGTGGAGTCTCTCGCCGTCATACGATGCGCTACAACGAAATCTCGAACAACCACTCTCGACTTCCGAAATGGAGAACATTCATTGGCAGGAAGTTGAGGCAGAGCCACCCGGCCTGGTTGTCATTTATCGTTATCGCGAAGCGCCGCATCTACGCGTTTCGTTCGCGAATGATTTTTCGAAGCGGCTTGAACCGCAACCTGGAATCAAGCTGGTGTATGCACGTACCAGCATCGATTCCGATCGTGAACAAGTGAAGAAGCTTTACCTCGGTTATAGCGACGACGTTAGCGTCTTTCTCAATGGCAGGATTTTGTTCCGCGGGCGCAGCGCTCAGAATTTCCGTGACCCGGGATTTCTTGGCATCGTCAACCCGGAGAACGATACCGTTTATCTTCCTCTCAAGAAGGGAAGCAATGAACTGGTGTTGGCGCTTAGTGAGCTCGGTGACGGCTGGGGATTTATTTGCCGCGTAGTGGATTTAGAAAATTGAGCTCAAGTCAGAATTGAATGCATAGAGTCGGCATCCAGGATAGTCAGGTCGGGCCACCGCACAATCATACTCTGACCTACTTCCAGTCGAGACCAATGGGAACTTAGCGTATCAAGGTAGTCACAGATTTCCTCAATCTTTCGTTTGCTGAGATTGAGTAATTCTTGTTTGCCGGCGACATCCTTAACTTGTCTTGCTTGTGACGTCATCGAACGAGCTTCAGATCGTTGCTTGTCTACGCTTGAACGATTGCGCCATTCATGCCAACAAATGTATGCAGCGCGTTCTGACTGTGCCGATTCGTCTCGACCTTCTAGAAGGAGTTTCTTTCCACGCGTTCGCAAACGGCTTCTCGCGCGTGATAACTCACGCGTCGTCTGCTTGTAGATACTGAGATGAAACGTCCCTGCGTCGCCGCCTTCGGCCAGCTGGCCAAAGACGCCGCGTGTGAGGCCAAGCCTCGCTTCAACGACAAGGTGCATCATGTCGTGTGGCATCAGTTGATCGTAGCCGGGTGCTGGCGACATTTCGACGTCAGGAAAAGGAGGTCGCTTTACGTGTATTCCGTAACGTCGTTGTCCACTGCGTTGAAACTCGAGAAGCATAATTTTATCAAGCCCCGAGTGGTGGGAGGTCAGTGCGTCCTCGCCTGAAATGTCCGATATGCTTTAGCTTGTCGCCGAACGATTTAAATCACGCCAAACCAGCAATCATCCTCTTCTACTAACCAGCGCATTAGTCACCATCAGGCTGCCGACAACCTAAAGCATATCGGACATTTGGCAGGCGAGGACGCCTGATGCTGTCCAGCAGAAGTCTCATTCGATACTTGCTGATTGTTTGAGCTTGGGATTTTCCGCCCACGACTTTGCAGAGACGAATGAGACTTTGTCGTATACCAGCACGATTGTTCCCAAAGGCATCAACTTACTCAACTCACGAGCAGCAAAGAGTGGAATCCGAATACAGCCATGACTAACGGGTTGGTTGGGAACGTTTCGGCTTCCGTGAATTGCGACGCCGCCGCTGATGTAGTTGGCGTAGTACAAAGATCCAAGTGGACCGTATTCCCATCCAACCTTTTTATTATAGACAATGAACCTCCCGCGCGGTGTGTAAGCAACGCTGGTTTCACCTTCGTCTATAAAATTTTCACCGCTGCCTGTCGAGACAGGCAAGACTTTGACTGCGCCCACGTCGTTTACCAGCAAAAGCACCTGACGATCCAGATCGATTTCAACATGTTCATAGCCGCCGTCGCGTACTTTTGGAGGTGCGCTGCTGCGAATTGCCTCGAGTTCATCGAGAGTAAGTTCGCCTGTGATGTTTCGGCCCGAGTATTTCTGGAACGCGATCAATGCTGCACGCGTCGCCGGATCTAATACTCCATCGACCGGCCCGGTCCAGTAGCCAATGTCAGACAGTCGTTGTTCGGCTTCTTTTATCTGGGGACGCGACATAGACGCTTGCTGCTTCACAGCAAACTGTGCGTCCGCTTGTGCAAGTGCGATTAGAAATAGACAAATGATCAGCAGAACTTTCATTCCAAATAAGTATCTCAAGAATCGAACCGAGCGTCATGAGATCAGAGAATTACGAATCTTATCCACAGATTACGCCGATTACGCCAATTTCTTTGAGAAAAAATGGCACGACTAAACCGCTCTGAAATAAATCTGCGTAATCGGCGTAATCTGTGGATGATCGCCTTTTAACTTTTCTCGATCACAATGATGTCTTGAAACGACAGTCCATCGCTGCGTCCGGACCAGCATCCATAATGAATTCCCGTGACGACCAATCGGTGCTTGAGCATCAAATCCAGGACAAAGCCCTCACGATACGCGGCTGCACTCTCAGGACTGTGCTCGTACACATAACGCCAATCATGTTCACCGTAGCTAAAACGTAACGCCGCCTTGCCTTCCATATCCAACTCTTCCTGCGTCTTATTTAATAGAAAGAAAGTTGCCAAACAGCGACCGTCATCCTTTAGAAGACGAGCTATTTCGCCAAGGTAGTTATCCACTTCAGTCGGAGGAAGGTGTGTGAATACTGACTTCAATAGAATGACATCGAATGATCGTGCTTCAAATGGTAGTTGATAAGTTTCACCGCGCTGTTTGCCATTCGGGTTGTATGCGGCGCTGAGAATATCAGTGTGCACAAACTGAAAATTGCTTTGCTCACTGGCGATGTTTCTCTGACACCATTTGATCGACGGTTGATGTATGTCCACACCAGCATAGTGCCCATCGCTGTTGAGATACTCCTTCAGATATATTGCCATCAGACCACAACCGCAGCCGATATCTAAGAGATGTTCCTGGGGCTTCAGTTTGCCAAGCAGTTGAAGATAGTTCCTAAACTCTGCTCCGGATGACTCGAAAGTCCGCAGCGGTCCAACATGCCGGCGTAAGTGAAGAGGAGGGAAGTCAGTTTTCTGATTGATTACTCGTGAGACGTAATCAAGCGGGCCTAGAGCGAGCAATGCCGTATGTCGCAACCGCCTTAAGAGGTTGATGATGGGACGTGGCAGTTGTTGCGTTGATGATGCGTTCAAGATGGAGGACTACGCTCGAGCTACTATTGAAGAGCCTTCTTGATGGCTGCCCTGGCGAGCAAGCGAGTGGAATCTAGAGTTGGAAGGGGAGTGTCGTCCGGACGCACGATCAGCGGAATTTCAGTGCAGCCTAGTACGACTGCGTCACATCCTCGCTTCTCAAATTTGGTTGCGATTTCATTGAAGTATAACCGCGAGTCTTCCGTGAAGATGCCTTTGACTAGCTCCTTAAAGATGATCTCATTAATTCGTTCTCTATCGGCCTCGTCAGGTATTTGGCTCTCTATCTTGAACTTCTCTAAAACATCTCGATAGACAGTTCCTTCCATTAGATACCTGGTTCCCAGGACGCCGAGGTGCTTGTAGCCGAAACGGTAAGATTCTTCGGCGACTGCCTGAGCGATATGCAGCCAGGGGATGGGAGATTGTGGAAGTAGATACTCGAATGCCTGGTGATATGTGTTATCCGGGCAGATGGCGAAATCGGCTCCCGCTTGTGCAACTTTACGCGCGGACTCTGATAAGACATTGGCCAGTGCTTTCCAGTCCCCCGCGCGCACGTATCGCATGTGTTCGGCAAGAGGCACCGAGCTCATCGTAATCTCAGGATGATTATGCTCACCCATGACGGCCGGCGCTTCTAAACAGATCGTTCGATAGCAGAGAGCGGCTCCCTCAGAACTTCCGGCGACGATGCCTATGTGTAATGTCACAACTTCTTACCTCCAAAATGCCATCCACAGATTTAGCAGATTACGCAGACTTATTTAGAGCGGGGGTACGCCACTCTTTCTTCGGCAAGAAGTCTGCGTAATCTGCGTAATCAGCGGATGATCCTTCTTTTACTCTCGGGAACGCTTCTTCCACTGCCACAGTCCACCCGTCACTTCAGTCGGCAACCGATGACCAAGTTGTCGCGCCAACATGCAAAGCTGACCGCGATGGTGTGCCTCGTGAGCTACGAAATAGCTCAGAAAGTGCACGACATCAGTAGGGAAGTTCTGCCAGGTGGCTGGTGGAACCTCGCCGCCACGAGCAACGCCGAGCCGGATCAATTCAATGATGCCTCGACTGCTCTTTGCGAGAGCGCTCGATAACTCAGAAGGACGAACCGCGCGAGCATCGACAGTCTGTGGGACTACAACACCATGGCGCGCTCCAATCATCTTGATCCACATGCACCTGGAGTTGTGAATGTGCGCCGCAATCGTTCGAACTGTACGGCGTGTGTTGCCAGGAACACTCTTAGACCACAGTTCACGCGGCAGGTTCTCAATGAGATAGACCGTTGTGCGGTGGCTTGTGTGCCATGCGGCGATCAATGCCTCGGCATGATGTGTGTCTTTTGGCATAGCAAACGTCATGTCGCGCCTGATTCTATTTCACCCACCATCCTCGCGATGCTGCGCTGCGGGTCATGCAGCACTTTAATCCCACCCAGAACGACTCGCTTAGTGCCCTCATCGATCGGCGACTTGGCCCAAGCGGGCGTTGTAAAGCCGAACTCGACCTCCAATGCGTTTTCATAGAAGACCCGCACTGACGTTACCCTGCCATAATCCTCGTTTTGGTAGCGCGCGACTTTACCGAATATCGCAATCCACGATCGATCGCGGAGGAATCGATCGGGGTCGGCGGTGAGAATGACGAGGTCAACATCGGAGTCTTCGACAGCAGCTTCACGCGCATACGATCCGACGAGGGCCACGGCCTCAATATCCGATTGTGTTCGCGCCCAGGAGCTAAATAATTCGATGAAGGTTGAGACTCTCACAGGCAACATTTGAACTTCTCGAAATACGAAGAAATTTACCACTCCTACCTCGGCCCTCCACAATCGTGTGAATAGTATTCACACCGAATGCGCTTTGATTACTCAACCCGCGGGTGGGCTTGCTTTTCCCATTCGTGACAGGGTGTTTGCTGTCCAACCTGTCATTTCTGACAGTTTCCCGAGACAGACGAATGCATATCGTAGGGTCGTTCGTAAAAATCATAGTCTGATCGTCTGCGAATTGAGTAGGAGGAAATAGGTCATGAAGAAGTTAGTATTTTCTTGTTTTGTCCTGGCACTTGTCTATGCGTTCCTGAGCACTTCGGCATTCGCGCAACGAGAAACAGCTGCAGGGGTGAACGTTGAAAAAGATATTACTCTGCTTCGTCGAGACTTGAGGGGAGACAAGAAGCAGTTAATCGCTTTGAATCTGCCGCTCACTGAAACCGAGGCAACGAAGTTTTGGCCAGTCTACGATCAATACATCGCTGAAATGGCCCAGCACAATGACGAGTTCTATGGACTCATCAAGAATTATGTAGAGAACCAGAAAACGCTAACGGATGAGCAAGCGAGCAGCATGATCAAGAAATGGGCTGAGATTCAGATCCAAGTGGCCCAAACGCGACAAAAATACATTCCGCTTGTTGAAAAAGTTCTGCCGGGAAGAAAGGCTGCGTTGTTTTTCCAGGTTGAGCGCCGCCTCTCCACGTTGATGGATCTGCAGGTTAGCTCGCAGCTTCCGTTGATGGCTCAGTAGGCTTGAACAAATCACCACTTTGAGTGGTGTAACTCTCGACCCGAATGAATTCAGGCGTCTCCATGTGACGCATCAACGCCCTGCCATCGCAACCAGGCAGCAGCCAACGATAACGCTCCGAATGAAACTGGTCCGCCTGGCCAGGCGTGCGTCTTAAAAATACTGAGACCGAGTCCCGACACCACCAGGAGAATCGCTGCCACCAACGAATCTCTTCGCCGCCACACTACCCACGCCGCCATAGTCGTACCAACTGACCACGCGACACTACCCAGAATTGCAAGTAGCGGCGAACTCCCGGGAGCACCGCCCATCACCGGGTGCTTCCAGACGGCCATCACCGCAGGCTGCCACTGCTCCGGCGCTGAAGTTGATTTTGCTGCTTGTAACAAGATGCCAGTCACGACTCCAGCCGCGGTGTCAAAAGCGACATAGCTAACGGCGAAGACGAACATCGCAACACGAGCAAACCATGCAGCGATGCCTGGCAGCCCACGCAACAGGATAACTACAGCTAAGGCGCAAAGCGGGAAGAGTGGGATCTGGAGGTAGTGCACAATCAGCCAGGTGCGAAGATCAAGTTGAAACAGATCGTGCGGGTGTGGATGGAATATCTCGAGCACTGCCAGTGTCAGCGGCGCGCCGATTGAAAGGATAGCGTAGGAAGCCGACTTTGCTTTCATAATTCACATAACCTCGATGCTGTCCAATGTGCTTTAGAGACTGTCGCAAACTCTCGAGCGACTTCACGGTTGTCGATTGAATCAAACCTGTCTAAGTTTTTCTCTGTGCAATCTCTGTGTTCTCTGTTTCTCCGTGGCAGAAAAGGCTTATTACCCAACCACAGAGTCACAGAGAACACAGAGGTTGTACGGAAAAGAATCTCCGGCAGACCGATCAATCGATTACACAGAACTTACCAGCCGAATTTTGCGAGCGGCTCGTTAGCTTGTTGGCGACATCATAGACGCTCGGGGGTAACCATCACGGAACTTCGCCACCGTCAGGCCCATAGAAGACGACCCACACGACAGTGTCTTCGGTAAAATCCTCAAATCGATGCTCCACACCAGCAGCCACGAAGAGAAGATCTCCTGCCGCGAACGCATCTCGCTTCCCATCATGAAAGAAAACACCTCGACCGCTCAGGATGACGTAAACCTCGTCTTGTGTGTGTGGAGTAGTGGGTCGCGGAAGCGGCGCAAAGCGTCCGATGGAGAGCATTGCTTTCAAAGTTCCGCGCTGCAAAAAGCTGATCGCGTGCTCACCCTTTGGACCAGGAATAGCGGCTCGAGCATCGGCAAGATGGATTACTCGGCTACGGCCTGCTTTGTTCATGGTGTTTTCCCAGCACGATGAATTCACCTGGCTACGAACATTTTGCCTCAAGAGCGGTATCGTCCCAAGCAAGTGGCGGTTAACACCTCCGTAGTTTGACCAGAAATTTAGAAGGTTACGACCGCTCAGAAAGTGTAGACTGCAAAAAAAACTATCGAACGGAGGTTTCTGAATAACTATTTTCATGACGAGACAGATCAGCCTCCTGATAGTCTGCTTGCTAGTCGCTTCGGCTGTTTACGCACAACAGTCCCAAACACCAGAGCCTATTTCTGACAACAGCTTTCTGATCGAAGAAGCTTACAACCAGGCACCTGGTGTCGTGCAACACATAAATACTTTTACACGCTCGCGTGGTGGCGACTGGCTTTACACGTTTACACAGGAATGGCCTGTCGGATCCATGAAGCATCAGCTGAGTTACACGTTTGCTGCGCTGTCTGTGGGCCGTGCTGATGGTGTTGGGGATTTTGCAATCAACTATCGGTATCAGTTAGTGAATCGCGAGAAAGTAGCCATTGCCCCTCGGATTAGCATGCTGTTGCCGTTCGGGGATTGGCGACGGGGCCTCGGCGCAGGTGGCGTTGGAGTGCAGACAAACTTACCGGTAAGCGTGATTCTCTCGGATAAATTTGTGACTCATTGGAATGCAGGCGCCACTTTAGTTCCGCGATCAAGGGACGTTCTTGACGACAAGGCGTTTACAAAAGGAGTGAATCTTGGTCAGAGCACGATTTGGTTGGCTCGGCCCAGATTCAACGTCATGATGGAGACAGCCTGGAACAGGGTTGAGACTGTGATAGGTCGAGGACGTTTGGTAACTGGTTACACTCTGTTTCTGAACCCTGGTGTTCGCTGGGCCTACAATTTCAAGAGTGGATTACAAATCGTTCCCGGTGTTTCCTTCCCAATCGGTGTCGGACCAAGTAGCGGACAGCGTTCCGCGTTTTTCTATCTTAGCTTTGAGCATCCGTTTAAGAAGATTCAGAAATAGATCGGATGTCTTTTGGACGGATTGTTAGAAGCACACAGCGAACCTCACCATTAAACAGGCGACTCATCAAAAATACATCCATCAATCATCCTGTCGAAGACTCTTGAGGCGTTGGGTTAGGAACTTTTGAGGCTAACTGAGGTCTAATCTTTCATGATCTCAGATTGTGTTTACTGCGGAATATTAGACTTAAACGATTCCGGATTCTTTCAAGATACGTTTGAGCTCTTGCTCGTAGTAGTTCCGGCTGCAATCTGCTTTACCCTTTGGAGAATGTTTGTCACTAATAAATCTGGACCACGAGGTGGGATCGAGGTGCTTGGACTTGATGACAGCTCGTTTGTTTATTCTGATCTCAGTAGGTCAGGCATTTCCACTTATCTTCGTCTGTTGTATTGCATGACGGGAATTTTTACTTTTGTGTTGGGGCTTCTCGCAACAGAGATTGTTAAGTACCTACAAAGTATTACCTAGGGAGGCATTCGCGGATTGCCTTGAGTCCGCTGCAAACGCGTTTTGACTCCGAAGGAAGGCTTCTCGCAACTTCAATTTTCTGGAGGTGATGGAGGAAAGGGCGGTTGAAACTCGAGCTTCTCTGCCTCCGAGAAAGTTACCTTTATGGGCGTTACTCTGCCGAAGATTTCGACCTTCACTTTGAGCAGTGATTTGGATTGATTGATCCCTTCAATCTTTCCTGGGAAACCTGCGAACGGTCCCGCCTTGATGCGGACCACGTCACCGAGTCTGTATGTGAGCTTTTGATCGTTCACAATCCCTGCCTCAGTCATAAGTTCGAATCTCGATCAAGTGATTGTTTGGGTCATTCATGTAAAGAGTTGGAGCGGGACCTCTGGCCCCAGTCTCAACTCCCGGACCTTTGTTATTACCGACATTATGGAAGGAATCGCCATACGGGATTCCTTTTGTCTTCATGCGCGCGAATGCTTCGTCAAAGTCCGCGCGCGCTAAAGCGAAAGCAAGATGTTCATTGCCGCCCGTGCCCCATGGCGCTAATTGCAGAGTGAAATCTTCGTTGACTCTGATTACCGTGAATGGGCCGTCCTCGCCTTCCAGCTTAAAGCCCAGGACGTTGACGTAAAAGTCCACGCTTGAGGCTATTTCATTGACGTTAAGTATCAGGTGATCGATCGTCGCCATGTGTCACCTCGTTTTGTGATCTGTAGTAACTCGTCTACTGGGACCGCAGACGTCCCCGCCTGCTAATTCCTTGTCATTAACGTTAGTGGGAAACCAGCAGGCGAGGACGCCTGCGGTCCCAGCCTTGGCATTGTGGAAACTAGAGCATGCCGAACTTCTTACACGTCCTGCACCAACGACCTTTCCCCAGAGTTGCCCAAATTATCAGGTAGCATCCCGTGAGCAGGAGGATAATACCCGGTGCCCAAAACAAGGGCACAAAGACGGCGATGGCTAGCGAGGCAACCATCAAGACGCCGACGATGAAAAGCCGGAAGCGACTCTTCTGGATCATCTCTCCGTTACATGTCTTGCATTTTACGACCGGCACGATCACTTGGCGCGTTTGGGGTAGTAATGTGTTCTGAAGGATTGGAGCCGACCTTCAGGACTTCCCGTACAGCTTATATGCTTCCTTCACTTCAATACGCCTTGCTCGGATCAATCCGTCTTTCAGTTTCTCGCCCCCCAATGGATCCACATAGTCTCTGCCGCTGAAGTCTTTCGAATGATCCAGGCTGAATACGCCGATATTGAACATGAACACCGGCTCGCTTAAGGCCTTGAACCAGTGAATATTATTTTTCTGATCTGAGACTGTCGTAACAGCGCCGACCTCTTGCACCATGTCGTTGGCGGGCCTGATCGTCAAATACTGCTCTTCATCAGCGATGCGTTCAAACTGCCAGCCATGAGCTTGTCCTTTGAGCATCATGTGCATGGAAGTCATGTTCCGATGTCCGTGCGGTACAATCGCAGTTCCTTTTTTCATCGCGTAGAAAAATGGAATAAAGCTTAGTTTCCTGGGTAAACCTTTTGTATGCCGGAACTTTAGTTCTTCTGCTGATTCATGGTCTTCAGGAAAGACGGCAGCTTTTGACAGTTTGTCAAAATCAATCGCTGACAATAGATCGTTCATATCAAGGCGAGACAGTAAGGATTCAATAAGACCCTGCCACTCGACCGTCTCTAGCTGTCGTTGCCTGAGCTGTCGAGTAACGTCTTCCATCTCGATTAGCCATGTTCTCACTATAGGCTTAGCAGTATGGTCGAGGACATCCACATCATCCAGACTCTTGACTAGTGAGAATGTCAGCAGCGAGCCGAGCATGCTGCGAGTAAAAGTTCGACGCGATAATTGCATCTCAGCACCTTCCAGTCACCAAGCTGATGATATCTACTAGCTCACAAGGTAACTGTGGGCAACTCTTCATTTTGATTTTCGTTCGCTGTAGATCGGATCAAATGCGCGGGTAGTGTGATCAGTTACGCTCAGACTGGGCTCTGGCAACGCTCGCTCCTGCGCCGCATTGAGCTCGTTCGTAGTTTGGTTCTTAGCTTGCAAAGAATTCCTTGTTTCTTCAGCACCTCGAGTACGCCGCAATAAGAGCCAAATACATACGCCCTCGATTAGTAGCATTATCAGAAAGCTCAGCGCTGCGAAACCGAGTATCTGACCTGCGTCCAGGTTGAGCACAGATTTCATCACACCAGTAAGAATCGCAATAGCTACCAGGCCGAGCACGAAGACTACCACCATCGCAGCCACGAGGAGCTCCGGTTTCGCTTGTGATGTTTCGCTGACGTTATCGCCTTTCACCCCATTCAGCTTTGCTCCACAATAATTGCAGTAGCCCAGACCTTGTGCGACGGCCACCCCGCAAGATGAACAATACATCTTCTTTCACCTCCTTAAGGCCATTACGATAGATGTGCTGCTAAGTTCAACAGGGATTAAGAAGGAGATGCGCTGAAGCAATGCTTCATCTACGGACTGGTTGGAATGATCGTTCAAGACACTCCCTTGAGCCTCAAACAACCAAGGCTTTTGTTGCCCAGGTAAAGTGCTCAGCCGCGAGCTTCGCATCCGTCCATCGAGCATTCTTTCCGGCGAGGTCTGCTTCCACTACCCCACGGGCAGTCGCGCAGACCTTTCAAACAAAGATCGGAATCTTGAGTGCCACGACTTTATCGAACATCTCACTGATGGGTGGCCAACCGACTGCGGACACGTTTTTAACGACCACACTCCGAATGAGGACGGTTGCGTCCCCGGCTAATTCAATCAGCACCTCATTTCCCATTTCCCGTAACGCGACAGCCCAGACAAATGGAAAATTAGCTCGCGTCGGATTCTCCGAGCCGGACAATGAAAATATGAAAAATTTTTGGTTCTCAGCGCTACTGATGGGCGGGCTCAATTCCACAGCACTCGCCGCAACTGCGCCGGCACAGAAATGTCCGCCCTCTTTTAGAAATGATCGCCTGCTTGCCATGCGTACACCTCCTGTTAGCCTTAACTTCGCTTCGCAACAATGAACTAAAGCGAAGGACGGGACGTCAGCGCTTTACGCAAATAATAATATGGTCGGCGCTTTATTCAATTCCGAAATTCCGGCACGTAAATTTTTAGCGCAAGTTTTGTTTTGTCGTGTAGCACACTTAGTCCAACAGTTCGATTGAATCACCTTGCGTCAGTATTCCTTCAACCAACACGGCGCAATATACACCGGCAAACGCATCGTGTAATTGAGCGACTCTCCGTAACACTTCCGGGTTGTGTTCGCCAGTCTCGGGGTCGAGCGAAATCATCTTGCAGCGAGGGTCACGTTCGAGGAACATAAACTCCGCACTTGAACCAACACGCAGTTTACGTCCAACAAATTCATCCTCACCGAAACCCAAACCCGATGCGAGATTGAGATAAATGTTTGACCGAAAGCGTCGTTTGTCGATCGGAATTCCCAACTCCACCTCGACTTGTCTGACGGTTTGCAGGCTAATCAATGAAACCGGTCGACAGTCGGTCAATGCACGGTCTGACCGCACAAGCGTCAGGTGATTTTCACCGCGCAATCCCTCACCAAGCATTTCTATCAACGTCGGGTCATCAACAGCGATTGTAGCGCCTGAGGGCGTTACGACGTCCAAACTTAGATCGATCGCTTCGGCGTTTGCCGGGTTGACACCAGGCGCGATGCTCATCGCTTCAGCCAGGTTCGGCGGCTTTGTCGCTCTTTCGGGGTAACGAAACTGTGGTCGATAGCGCAACATTAGCTCCTGCACCGTTGCGTTCAGATAAGGAAATCCTTTGCGTGCGGATGAATTCTTGAAGGCAAAGCAGCGGTCACCATAAAATCCGGAAAATCCCATGAACGCTTCGTTCATCACTTCTCCGCTCATACTCTTAACCGGGTAACGCCATAAACTTTCGATCGTTCCGATGGTTGTCAAATCGTCTCCTTATATTCTTGTATCAACTATCATCAGGACCTCAAGATGAATGCTTAAAAGTTACGTGACTCGCTTTGCAACAACTCCGAGAAGACGGAATACCGACTGGCCCAACACCCAATAGTATTCTGGAACAGCCAACGGATTATGAGCCTTCATTATCAGGGCACCACCCGAGTCTCCTGTGCTATGATTTTACTATCGTTGCCGCTCCAAAGAACGAGGCTCAAAGCGGCACATCCAATTCCCGCGACGTCCTTAGAATAGGCCGTCTCCTTACTAAGTCTTGAATAGATTAACCCCTTGAAACGACTCTCGCTGACAATATGGTCGCTTGTTGCGCTTGCCGCTGGTCTCGGCCTCGGAATCCTGGGCCATGAGACGGCTGCACCAGCCTTCCAAAAATTTGGCGAGGTTGCCAAGGCTGTAGGCGCAATCTTTATCGCCACTCTACAGCTGACTGTCTTGCCGCTTGTTATAACCCAACTGCTTTCGGCGATCAGTAAAGCAGGAGCTAAGTCAGTAGGGAAGCTTGGGGTCCGTGCCATCGTACTATTCGTATTAATGTTGGTCGCGTCGGGACTCTTTGCTGCACTTCTGACCCCACCGATGACCTCACGTCTATCTGTGGATCCAGGCACTCTGGCGTCGTTGACTGCCGGCTCGGCGAATACATCAGCCCAGGCCGCTGGAAGAAACGCGCCCGCTGGTTCAATCACGGATTGGCTTGCCAGTCTATTACCGAACAACCTCATAGAGGCAGCACTAAGAGGAGATATCTTAACGCTACTCCTTTTTACAATGTTGTTTGCGATTGCTGTCACACGTCTGAAGGAAGAGCAACATCAACTGTTGATGAAGGTCTTTCAAGGACTTGCTGAAGCGATGTTGCAGTTGACGCGTTGGGTGCTTGTCGCAACTCCGGTCGGGGTTTTTGCTCTGACGTATGATCTGTCGTTAAGAACCGGTGCTACGACTGGAGGGATGCTTGGTGCCTACATCGTAATCGCGTCAGTTCTGATGGTCTCGTTTACCCTGCTCCTTTATCCATTAAGCGCTTTCGTTGGAAGAACCAGGATCAGTGACTTTGCTCGCGCAGTAGCACCGTCCCAGTTGGTTGCCGCCAGTACTCGTTCTTCGATTGCAGCGCTTCCTGCTTTGGTAGAAGGCGGCCGCGACCGGCTGCGTTTGCCATCAGCCGGCACGGACTTCATCCTTCCCTTGAGCGTAGCTGTCTTTAAAGTCAATCGTCCCATCTCAAGCATGGTCAAACTTTTCATCGTGGCCCAGGTCTACGACGTGGATCTACCCTTTGCGACGATTGTGATTTTTCTCGTAACGGTGATCATTATTAGTTTCGGAACAGCCGGGATACCGCAGAGTGGACCAGGGCTTAAAACAATGCCGGCTTATCTCGCTGCAGGTGTGCCAATCGAAGGTATCATCGTGCTTGAAGCTGTGGAAGCAATTCCGGACATCTTCAAAACTGTCCTGAATGTTACTGGAAACATGACGGCCGCGACCCTCCTCACGCGTTCACATCGGACAGCGCACGGTCAGGCGAACGCGGCGGAGAATTCGACGGTTGCGGAAGGCGCATTGTGAAACGCCAGCTGCTGTTGCTATTTCGACTCTTGCGTCCACATTCGAGTCTCGTGGCTCGATTTGCCGTAACGTCACTTGGTCGTGCGGCATTAACTGCTGCCTCAATTTTGCTGATTCGACAGTTTCTAGCCGGAGTGCTTGGTCAGAAGCATGAATTGGCCGAAGGCGTTGGCGTTGAATCAGCCCTCTGGATAACTGCCGCTCTTTTGTTGTTGACCAACCTTGGTGGTGCCGCACTCAATTACGACTCTCAAGTCTCGGAACAGAAGATTGTAAAAGCGATCGAGTTGGGAACGATGGAAAGGTTAATCCACCATATGCTCAGGCTCTCGGTGGGTTTTCTCGATCGTCAAACGCACGGAAACTTATTGCAAAGTGTCCGTCAAGATGTTTCTCAAATGCGCAGCGTTATATTGGCGACCGCGAGTGTAGTGCTCGAAGTGATCCAGGCGATAGGACTTATCGTTGCGGCAGTCAGTCTTAGTCCCACGCTCTCGGTGTGGGCTTTCATCCTTGTGCCGGTGGCGGTGTTGCCGATTTACATAATAGCCAGACGTACGCTTTCACGATCGTTTGGCGTGAGACAAAAGGGGGTCGCTCTTTTCGACGCATTGCTTCAGCTTCTGCACGGCATACGCCTCATCAAAATTTATCAAGGGGAGCAGGTCGAGGGTGAGCGAACGATCGAACATGCACGCAACTATTTCGACGGACTTATCGATATGGAAAGAGTACGGGCGTTCGCTCGTATCGTGCTTGAATCATTGGCCGGTCTTAATGTCGTCGTAGTAATAATCGTTGGCGGATTCAGCGTAATGTCGGGGCGGATAGGTTGGCCTGAACTACTGGCTTTCTTGTTAGCGATGCGTGCGGTCCAGGGTCCTTTGAACAATATCAACGTCGGCTATTTGGAAATCCAACGATACGGCGCCAGTGTTGCCCATATTGAGCAGCTCTTGCAGGAGAGACCGGAGATCCAGGACCAGCCAGGTGCTCTGCCTTTGAGTCAGCCGCCAATGACGATTGCGGCTGATCGTCTTACCTTCGGCTTTCATGGGAAATCGGTATTCGAAAGTGTGTCGTTCACGGTCACCGCCGGCGAGACACTCGGAATCGTTGGTGCATCCGGAGCAGGAAAGACCACACTGCTAAATCTGCTGGCACGCTTTTACGATCCAACGTCCGGCGCAGTGCTTATGGACGGTAAAGACATTCGATCCTTTCGCTTGAAAGACATTTACGGAATGTTGGCGATTGTGACCCAGGATCCTTTTTTGTTCTCGACCTCTATTCGTGACAACATACTTTGTGGACGACCCGATGCCTCGCAAGAAGAGGTGGAGGACGCTGCGCGTGCCGCAGAGATTCATGATGAAATTATGGCAATGGCGGATGGCTACGACACCGTAGTCGGACAGGGAGGCCGATCGTTATCGCGTGGAGAGGCACAACGCGTAAATGTCGCCAGGGCCATTCTCAAGAACGCGCCGATCCTATTGCTTGACGAAGCCACTTCCAGTTTGGACTCTTATTCTGAGGCGCGAGTCCAGCGCGCTGTGGATCGACTAGCATCGGGTCGCCTTGCAATTTCAGTTGCACATCGGCTCTCGACGTTGAGGAATGCCTCGCGAATCCTGGTCCTGGAACAAGGAAGTGCGGTTGGGTTAGGAACTCATAACGAGTTACTGACAAATTGCCCTACCTATCGACGACTCTGGGAAGCGCAAGGCGGATATACACCGCGCGATGTGATTCCCGCCCACACGAAATCACAACTGAGTATCGCTGAGGTTCCGGGCACATGATCCACTTTGCCGTGCCGGCTGCTCAGGCGGCTGCGATGAAAGACTATCTGGCTGTTCAGGGCAAGTCGCTTTGCGAAGAGTTTCGCGCCCTGCCCTATGAAGATCTTGCTCAGCAATTAGAGTTCGCGCGTGGAACGTATGTGCTGGCGGCACTTGATCAATTGAGTCCAGCGATGGCCCGCTTGCTCTTCGAAATATACAAGGAGCTTAAAGAGATTGAGGGCTTCCGTTTCTTGAATGACCCCAGCAAATCACTGCAGCGATTGGAACTGCTGACTGAGCTCCACAACCGAGGGTTGAACGATTTTCGCGCCGTACGCGCGAACAGCGATCTAAAGGACATTACCTTCCCGGTTTTCCTTCGCGAAGAGCGACAGCATCACGGCGCCATCTCCCCCCTCTTAAATTCCGTCGGCGAGATCCACCAGGCCGTCGGCCGAGCACTAGTTGAAGGACACGAGTTGAGAAATCTACTGATTGTCGAGTTCTGCGATACCGCTGACGAGATGGGGTTCTATCGTAAGTATGCAGCGTTTGTCGTCGGCAAGAGAGTCATTCCAAGGAGTCTCAACTATGGCAGACACTGGATGCTCAAACACTCGGAAACAGAGTTCACAGTGCCTATGGTCATGGAGGAACTGGACTACGTTTCCAAGAATCCACACCAGCAACAACTATTGGAAATCTTCGAGTTGGCCCGGGTGGAGTACGGCCGTATTGATTACGCGATGAAAGACGGGAAATTGCAAACGTGGGAGATCAACTTGCACCCGACAATCGGGCGTGGGCTCCGACCGCGATCCAAAAATGTTCCTGCTGACGTCGATGCGATACGTGATGAAGTAAGGCGTATTTTTTATGACGGATTCGAAAGCGCCTGGAGAGAAGTGAATCTATCGACAAACGGTCAACCGCCAGTTGAATTAAGACTGAGTCCGCAGCTCATTCGCGAAGCGATTGCTCCGGTCGCGCACCAACAGAGGTTGCTAAACGGCATCAAAACAGTTCTGCGACCAGCCAAACCTTTAATCGAACCGCTAAGTCCACCTTTTCTTTCCGCGGCAGGTTGGTTGGCCCGTATGTTTTCGGGTGGGCAAAGGTAAGAACTGCCTGATTAGCGAATTAGCTGGTCCAGCTGGCGCACATCGAGACCAGCCTCGCGATAATACTTTCGGGTCAACTCGAGTACGGTGAACCCGTCTTCATAGGCAGCAAAGCCACCGTCGATCGCCTTGTCCAGATAAATCAAACCACCGTCCACTATGAAGAGGATTACCGCTGGCTCAGGTGAGTCTTCAGTGATAACCAGCGTGTGCGACTCACCGGCCGGTTCATAGATAAACGTTCCTGGCTTCGCTACCCAATCATGTTCCAGATATCGCCAATGCCCTCGCATTGTATAGCCATGAACTGTGCCGACGTGATAATGCGTTCCCAGTGCGGCCCCAGGAAGGCCTTTCAAAACTACGCTGAAGCCACCGCTCGTAACATTAAAGCAGCACGGCTGGAACCAGACACCATCCGCATAAGGAACCCATAGACGATCATCTTTCAGGTTAATGTTTGCAATGAAGTGTTCGCGGCTTCTTTGATTGGAATTAAGGCCGTCCGTGAAACTGTTGAAAGCAGAGATAGGCATTTGTCTCCTAAGCTGTTAAGAAGGAAGTTGATTTCGAAAAAATTTATGGTACTAGACCGCAAAAATATACCTCGCAGCCCGTACCTATTATGCTGAAGAAGTCTTGAATGCAATGCTCGTTTTACCAGAAAGCATCGTCTTCACGTTCACTCACAACCCGGAGACGGTACTCAGCGATCTTCCTAATTAGATCCTCAGGAAGTGGTTTGTTGTAGGAAATCTGAAGCATGCCCTTGGTAGTCTTGTGCTTTTCCAGTTGCATGCGAAATGCCTCGAGCGTCGCAGGTGTTGGAGCGAAGTTGCAGTGTGCTTTGTGTGCGGAGAAAGCGAACAGGAATCGGGGTTCCACGAAGAAGGGCATTCCCCACTTGATCACTTCCTCGGCCTCCGGCGCGACGTTCTTGAGGATCCCGTATAGCCGCCGTAAATGCGGCTGCCCCTCGCGCGGAGCAGCGCGGATGTACTCCGCGATCGTAGTCGGACGCTTGCTTGCCATTTCTCTTGACTCAGTTACGGACTTGTCGCCGCGCACCGAACGTTCAAGCTCAGCGACTGGGAAGTTTTTGTTAGTCAGATCGTTTCAATATGAATCGTCGAAGGACATGGCCCTTCCACATCCACAATCCCGAAAGCACCATTACAGGAAGGAAGACAAACCGGACAAGTGGTGCGTACTGTGGCAGGTTTTCAAACGGACTATAAATATAACCGAGTATCGGAATGCTAAAGACGATGTGAATCCAGCGCCCAATCGTGCGTTGAGTGGCATTACTGATCATTCAATCCTCTCCCAATGAGAATTTGCTGCATACATTTTTCAATCCTTGACTCTCGAGTTTTGGATTGCTTCGGTGTAGAAAAATAAAGAAGGTATGCTCTTTGGCGCCCTGGCGTTAATGCATGAAAAGCAGTTTTCAGGGCGGGGATTTGATCTAGTTTCTTTTTAAATTCCTGAGGGATTGTGAATTCTGTCGTCTTCTTAAAATTCACTTTTAGACCAGCCTTGTCCACCTGAATGGCTTCCCGAATATAGGCTTTCAAGACGGGTTTCAACTTAACGATTTCTCGAACATTGGTGAACCGAATCTGGCGCGCTGCCTGCACATTCTTCGTTTGTTGGACCAGAATACCTTTGGCATCCTTTAACAAGGAGCCTTTGAAAAACAAAAGGGCACAGTATTCCTTGAACACATGTATTAGAACGATGTTGCTTTTCTCAAACGTGTAACACGGACAACCCCACTTCAATTCTTCGGTCAGCCCACAGTCAAGAATGATCGTTCTCAATTGTTCGATTTCTTCGTGCCACTTTTTGGCTTTACTGAAATAGAAATCAACCTTGGGATTCGTTCTATTCATTGGTTGGTTACTCCGACAGAAATTGTAGATCGCCTCAGTCTTGAGTTCGGGCAAGCATTCCAAGACATGAATTGTTTTGTGACGAATGATCGATTTTCGGAACGGTAACACTATTCCGTTTGCGAGGGACATTCCTGCGCTACTGTTTGATGACGCCGCCGCTTTCGATTCGACTCAG
>Ga0163162_10001829_pt1 | contig 20020 bp, 18 predicted proteins | sample S55metaG_FD_115310 | JGI IMG/M metagenome (GOLD analysis project Ga0163162, IMG submission 115310) | Switchgrass rhizosphere microbial communities from Kellogg Biological Station, Michigan, USA - S5-5 metaG | ecosystem: Host-associated > Plants > Roots > Rhizosphere > Soil | place: USA...
ACGAGGGACGATCCTCGGCACGGTGCTCGGTGCATTGACCATCGCCGTGCTTGGCAACGGGCTGATCCTCATCAACGTCTCGCCGTTCTATACGCAGATCATTCAAGGCGCGATCATGCTGCTCGCGATCTGGCTCAACACGCGGATCTTTTCGCCGCAACGGCGCAAGAAAGGCTAAACGATGAGTTCGATTTTTCGCCACGACGGCTCATTGCCGATAGGCACGCGAAGCGGCCACGTGATGACCGTGCTCGGGCCATTGCCGGTTTCGAAGATGGGCGTCACGCTGATGCACGAACATATCTTGCTGGATGCATCGGGCAAATGGGTGCCGCCCGCCTGCTGCGGCGACAGGTTTATCGGCGAGCAGAAAGTGCACATTGGCATACTCGGCGCGCTGCGCATGAACCCGCTGATGAACCGCGACAACTGCCAGCTTTTCGATGCCGATGTCGCCGTCGAGGAACTCATGCGCTTTCGCGAACTCGGCGGCGAGACGGTGATCGATCCGACCAATCTCGGGCTTGGCCGCGATCCCGCCGCGCTGCAAAAGATTGCGCGGCGCACGGGGTTGAACATCGTGATGTCGACGGGTTTTTATCTCGAGCCTTCGCATCCGGAATATGTGAAGCACAAGTCCATCGATGAACTCGCGGCGCAACTGATTTTCGATGTCGGCGGCGCCGATGAAAAACCCGACGTCCTCGCGGGCATGATTGGCGAGATTGGGGTCTCGGCCGCGTTTACTGCCAGCGAGGAAAAGTCGTTACGCGCCGCCGCACGCGCCAGCGCCGTAACGCACGTGCCTTTGTCCGTGCATCTCCCGGGCTGGGTGCGGCACGGGCATCGCGTGCTCGACATCGTGGAAGAGGAAGGCGCGGACCTGAACCACACCGTTCTGTGTCACATGAACCCGAGTCACATGGATGTCGAATATCAGCACACGCTCGCCAGACGCGGTGCATGGCTCGAATACGACATGATCGGCATGGAGTATTTCTATGCCGATGAAAACGCTCAATCGCCATCCGACGAAGAGAACGCGCGCGCGATCAAGGCGTTGATCGATGCAGGTTTCATCGACCGGATTCTGATGTCTCAGGACGTGTTCATGAAGATCATGCTCACGCGTTTCGGCGGTCATGGCTATGGTTACATCCTCAAGTATTTCGTGCCTCGTTTGCGGCGTCACGGTGTGACGAACACGCAAATCGAAACCATGATGATCACCAATCCGACGCGAGTTTTTTCGGCAGATAACCAATAGCAAAACGTTGTGGACCGGTTCCACCTGCGCTGCATGCCGCCGACACGGCCTGCAGCGCGTTCAAGGAGCAAACGCATGACCAAGTCTGTTCTGCTCGCCGGTGAAAGCTGGGCGAGCATGTCGATGCACGTCAAGGGCTTCGACCAGTTTCCGACCGCGACGTATCACAACGGCGCGACGATCTTCCTCGATATATTCAAGGACAGTGACTATACGATCACGCATATGCCAAGTCACGAAGCGCAGGAGATGTTCCCTTCCACGCTCGAAGGCCTGCTTGCTTATGACGCGATCATCCTGTCGGACATCGGCGCAAATACGCTGTTGCTGCATCCGAACACGTGGATCAAGAGCGAACGCACGCCGAACCGTCTCAAGCTGTTGCGCGATTATGTTGCGTCGGGCCGCGGCCTGATGATGATCGGTGGATACCTGAGTTTTCAGGGCATCAACGGCAGCGCGCGGTTTCGCAACACGCCGGTGGAAGAAGTGCTGCCCGTCACGTGCCTTCCCTACGATGACCGCGTGGAGGTTCCCGAAGGCTTCAACGCTGAAGTCGTCGCGTCGCATCCTGTGGTCGAAGGACTCGGAACGCAATGGCCGCACTTGCTCGGCTACAACGAAGTGCAGCTCAAGCCCGGCGCAACGTTGATCGCGTCCGTTCCTGAGACCGGACATCCGTTACTTGTTGCCGGCACGCATGTAAAAGGCCGCACGCTGGCATGGACAAGCGATATGTCGAGTCACTGGTTGCCACCCGAGTTTTCCGCATGGGAAGGCAACGCGCGCTTGTGGACGAATTGCCTCGACTGGCTGACATCGGGCGATCGCTGACCGGCGCGCTTCACGCCGCTGCAACTATAGCCGTGCTATGGTCTTTCGTCGTCTATCCGATCGTGACGGCGATAATTCATACCATGTGCAATGAACCGTCCGAGCCTAACTCTGAAGAGACGCTGTTTCGTCTCGCTGATCGCATTTTTTTGCCTCCTGCTGCTGACGATCGTGGTGGCGGGAGTCGCAGGCTGGGTCACTTTACGCGGCAGCCTCGCGCAACTCGACGGCTCGCACGCAACGTCGGCTTTGTCCGCGCCGGTCAGCATCGAACGTGATGGGCTCGGCGTGCCGACCATCAAAGGCAGCACGCGCGATGACGTCGCTTTCGGCACGGGCTTCGTGCAAGCGCAGGATCGCTATTTCCAGATGGATCTGCTGCGCCGCGTGGCCGCCGGCGAGATGTCGGAGCTTGTTGGACCCGGGGCGCTCGAACTGGACCGGCGCAACCGGCCGCATCGATTTCGCGAACGTGCGCGCAAGGCGTTCAACGCCCTGCCCGCCCTACAGCGCCGACTGATCGAGCATTACACGGCCGGCGTCAATGAAGGGCTTGCGGCGCTGACATCGCGTCCGTTCGAGTACTGGGTGCTGCGCACGCCGCCCGCGCCATGGCGTCCGGAAGACACGCTCCTGGTGGTGTACGCGATGTACTTCGATCTTCAATCCGACGAAGTCCGCCACATCCTGTCGCGCGCCGCGTTGCGCGAACGCGTGCCGGCCGACCTGTTTGCGTTCCTGCTGCCCGCAACGAGCCATTGGGACGCACCTTTCGACCTGGCCACGCCTTCCAGCGATCCACTCCCCACGCCGCCCGCAACGCGTCCGGGCTGGTTGCAGGTACCGAAGGACTCCCAGCACAGCAGCATCACGCTCACGGATTCCATGATCGGCAGCAACGGCTGGGCAGTCGATGCCGCCCACAGCGCGCATGGCGGCGCGATCCTCGCAAGCGACATGCATCTCGGTTTGTCGTTGCCGAACATCTGGTACAGGATGTCGTTGACCTGGCCCACAGCCACTGGCCAGTCGCGCCACATCACGGGCGTCAGTTTTCCCGGCGCGCCGCTCGTGATCGCCGGGAGCAACGGACAGATCGCGTGGGGATTCACGAACAGCTACGGCCGTTTCATCGATCTGATTGCGTTGCAGCGCGATCCCGCCGATCCGCTCGCATATCGCGTTGCAGGCGGCACGTCGGCGCGTGCGACCGTTGTTCATGAGCGCATTCTGGTAAAGGGTGGAACGCCCGTGGACTTGCCGGTCGTGGAAACGCAATGGGGCCCGCAGATCGTCGTGGACTCAAAAGCCTATGCGCTGCGTTGGGCCGCGCACAATCCCGAAGCCGTCAACCTGAACCTTCAGCAACTGGAAGACGCCACGAACGTCGCGGACGCGCTCCACGCCGCGCAAATCAGCGGCATTCCCACGCAGAACTTCATGGTCGCGGATTCGCGCGGCGAGATTGGGTGGACGCTGGCCGGACCGCTGCCCAAACGCGATACAACGATCGACCCGTCCACGGGCCCCTTGAGCGACTTGCCGTTCGATTCGGCGACCTATCGCGGATGGCAAGGCTACCTCGCCCCCGATGCCTATCCGTCGCGCGTCAGCCCGCCGCTTGGGCGGCTCTGGAGCGCGAACAACCGGACCTTGCCGCTCGAACAGGCCGCAATCGCAGGCGATGCCGGCGCCGAACTCGGCGCGCGTGCATCGCAGATTCGCGATGACCTGTTCGCGCTTTCACACGCCACGGAACGCGACATGCTCGCCATCCAGACCGATGACCGCGCGCGATGGATCGAGATCTGGCGCGGCATCGCCCTCTCGGCGCTCGATGCCGACGCGCTGAACAATCATCCGCAACGCGCGGAATTCCGTCGGCTGGTCGAGACATGGAACGGTCGCGCAGACGCCGATGCAAGCGGCTACCGCCTCCTGCGCGCGTTCTACTTTTCTCTCTACGATGCCTGGTTCGGAAAGCTCGACACGGACCTCGCCGCAGCCGGTCCGCAACTCGGCTATCGCGCCGCGAGTTCGCGTTATGACGCCGTGATGGAGGCGCTCGCCACCCATCGTGCATGGGTGCCGGATGGTTTTGCCGACTGGCGCGCTTTCGTGCTCGACCGGATCGATCGCGCGATCGCGCAACTGCCGCCAGACACAAAACTCGCCGATGCAACCTGGGGCGAGCGCAATCGCGCGGTTATCGAGCATCCGTTCGCACGGCTCGTGCCGGCGTGGCTTCCGTGGGTGCGCGACTGGCTCGGCGCACCGCACGACGGCTTGCCGGGCGACTTCAACATGCCGCGCGTGCAGGCGCCGTCATTCGGCGCGTCGGAACGGATGATCGTGTCGCCGGGACGCGAACAGAGCGGCATCTTCGAGATGCCCGGCGGCCAGTCGGGCAATCCGTTGTCACCTTTTTTTCTGGCAGGGCATGAAGCCTGGGTTCATGGCGAAACAACACCGTTCTTGCCTGGAAAAACGCTGCATCGGCTTGAACTGATACGACATTAGAAATTGCGCACAGCTTTACTTCGGACTATGTACCTGTATTTCTGGAAGTGTCATGCGGAACCAATGCACCGATTACGTCCTCTGAACCCTGCGTGAGCGCAAACAAGCCGCGTTCTGATCGGGCTTCGCACACGAAAGGCACTATATTAGAGGTTCGTTTTTGTTATCTGAAGGAGTACCGCATGAAATTCCGCACAACCCGAAGCACCATTGCAGGCATCGCAATCGCGCTGTCATTGCCTTTGTTATCGATGTCCGCCGCGAACGCGCAGCTTGGCAACCTGCTCAAGGGAGGCGGCGGTTCTGACGGTTCATCGAGCGGACTCAGCAGCTTAGGCAGCATGGGCAGCGCGCTCACCGGCCAATCGGTGACATCCGGCAGCACCAGCAACGTGGCGGGCGTGCTGCAGTTCTGCATCAAGAACAACTATGTCAACGCCAACAGCGCGTCGACCGTCAAGGATTCGTTGATGAGCAAGCTGGGCGGCACGTCGGCGGCATCGCAGGACAGCGGTTATACCGACGGCGCGAACGGTCTGCTGAAAAGCAGCAACGGCAAGCAAGTCGACCTGAGCGGCGGCGGTTTGAAAGAACAGGTCACCAAGCAGGTTTGCGACAAGATTCTCTCGCAAGGCAAGTCGCTGATCGGCATGGGCAAGTAAGTAACGTAAGGTTTAAAAGCGCTGACGGCTAATGGCAAAAAAACGGTCCCGATTTTCTCGGGACCGTTTTTTTTTGCTTTACCTCATTCGCCTAACGCCAGCGTTGGATCGCCAATATAACCGCTCTCCTTGACCAGCACGGGTTCATCGAACTCCTTCATCAAGCCGAGCGCCTGGCGTTCATACAGCCGCCGATACAACCCGTTGTCAATCTGGATCAGCTTGTCGTGGCTGCCCTCTTCGGCAATGCGGCCTTTGTCGAGCACGAGCAGCCGGTCCAGCGCCCGCACCGTCGAGAGCCGGTGCGCCACTACCAGCGTGGTCCGGCCAACCATCAGCCGTTCCATGGCTTGCTGGATCAGCACTTCGCTTTCGCTATCGAGGCTCGACGTTGCTTCATCGAGGATCAGCACGGGCGCATCCGCGAGGAACGCCCGCGCTATTGCCACGCGCTGGCGCTCACCGCCCGACAGCTTGATGCCGCGCTCGCCCACCAGCGTGTCGTAACCCTGCGGCAACCTGGCGATGAAATCATGCGCGCTCGCAAGTCTTGCCGCACGTTCGATTTCAGCGCGCGTCGCGCCCGGCTTCGCATACGCGATGTTCTCCGCAAGCGACCGGTGAAACAGCACCGGCTCCTGCTGCACGATCGCGATCTGACCACGCAGCGACGCTTGCCGCACATCGGCAATATTCTGCCCGTCAATGGTGATCTTCCCACCAGAGACATCGTAAAGACGTTGGATGAGCTTGATCAGCGTGGTCTTGCCCGAGCCCGAATGCCCAACCAGTCCGACGCGCTCTCCCGGCGTGATATGCACCGAGAAATCGTCGTAAAGCGGCGTTGTGTGGCCGTCGTAGCAGAACGTCACATGATCGAAACGAATCTCGCCCTTGCTGATCGCAATCGGTCCCGCACCCGGCTTGTCTTCGATACCCAAAGGCTGCGCCTCCAGCGACACGAGCTCTTCCATGTCGTTCACCGAACGCTGCAAGTTGCGCACATGCATGCCGATTTCGCGCAAATAGCCCTGCAGCATGAAGAACATGGTGAGCGTGAACGTGATGTCGCCAACGCTCGCCTTGTCGGCATTCCAGAGCAGCAAGGCCGCGCCGAGAATGGCCACCTGCATGAGCACCAGCATGCCGCCCTGCACGCCGCCGTTGATCGTGCCGCGCGCCCACGTGCGTTTCGTGCGATGCCGCCACTTGCCGATCACCCGCGCAAGCCGCGCCTCTTCACGCGTTTCCGCGCCGAAGGCCTTGACCACCGTATTGCAGCTCACCGCGTCCGCCAGCGCGCCGCCCATGCGCGTGTCCCACGCGTTGCCGAGCCGTGCGGCAGGCGCGACAAATCCCAGCGACAACGCCACCGTCACGCCGATATAAACCAGCGACCCGATCCCCACCACCACGCCCATCACGGTCCAGTGCGCGCCGAGCAGCGCTGTTGCGCCGACCAGCATGACCACCGAAGGCAACAGCGCAATCAACAATGTGTCATTAAGCAAGTCGAGCGCCCACATGCCGCGCGTGATCTTGCGCACGGTCGATCCGGCGAAGCTGTTGCCGTGCCAGTCGGTGGAAAAGCGCTGCACGCGATGAAACGCATTGGCGGCAATCTCGCTCATCATCCGCAACGTCAACGCAATGATGTTCATGAACACGAGCTGGCGCAAAAGCGTGGCGCTCAAGCCCAGCGCGGCCAGCGTGCAGAACGCGGTAACGGCTGCTTCCCATGCGAGCGCCTTGCCACTCGCGCCGGCGGCGAGTGCATCGACAAGACGTCCCGCGAAAAGCGGCGTCAGCACGTCCGCAAGCGCCGCCAGCAACGCGAGCGTGACGATTGCAACAATCCGCCAGGGCTGGTTGCCCCAATGAACCACGGTGAAACCAAGAACGTCCTTGAACGCCCGGCCGCCGAAATCGAGTTTTTTTGTATAGGCCATTTGCCACAGCTCGTGGCGCGAAACGCCGCGAAGCTATCCAGTCGAAATGAAAATAGAGCGACAGCCAAAGCGCGCCTATGTACAAGGCGAACTGATCAGGGACTGTCTGGAATTGGCGCGGGCTTCAATGCCTGCGCGGACGGCGACTCAGATACGTCGCTGCGTCGAGGAAAAGACAGCGCAAGGGAGAGCGATAGCCATTGGGTACATATGGTGCCTCCCTTTGAGAGATGAACTGCGGTGAAGGATTGAACTCGGGGGTCCAACTAAGTCCCGATTTTATCAGGCGTATGCGATCCTTGCCAACACCCGCGACGAACTTTCGGTCGGGTCCTCCAGCCCGTAAAAAAGTAAAAACTGCGCGACAGATTTTCGATGCACGCACGTTTAACGATCCGAAAAGACGTTAACGTATCGGGCGCGCCATGCTCCGTGCCCGGCGCCGGCTGTCCAACATGTGGGGCGGGATTCAGCACATTGAACGAAGAAGATCCGGACGCGGGCCTCCTGGCCCGCATAGACGACGAAGAACCGGGCGCAGTTCGCGAGATGGTCGCGCGCAAGCTGCCGCGCCTGCTCGCGCTCGCGACGCGCATGCTGGGCGACCGTGACGAGGCGAGCGACGTGGCGCAGGAAGTGTTCATCCGCATCTGGAAGCAGGCATCGAGCTGGCAGCGCGGGCAGGCGCGTTTTGATACGTGGTTGCATCGCGTGGCGCTGAATCTTTGTTATGACCGCTTGCGCCGCCGCCACGAAGTTCCGCTCGACGACGACATTCCGGAGCCCGCCGATCACGCGCCGCTCCCGGAAGATCAACTCGACGATACCGCCCGCAGCGCGCGCATCGCCGCCGCGCTCGCGGGGCTGCCGGCGCGCCAGCGCGAGGCGTTGGTATTGCAGTACTACCAGGAACTACCGAATGTCGAAGCCGCTGCCGTGATGGGCATCAGCGTGGACGCGCTGGAAAGCCTCCTCGCGCGGGCACGCCGCACCTTGCGCAGCCGTCTTGCCGCCGAGCGCGACAACCGCGGCGAGCATGTATTTGGAAAGGAACGCCGATGACCCCCGAACGTTTTCGCCACCTCACCGATGCCTATGGCGCAATCCCCGAGCATTGGCCGGAAGCCGAACGCGCCGAGGCGCAGGCGCTGGTCGCGCAACGCGACCCCGAAACGCTGGCCGCGCTCGCCGATGCCAGTTCGCTCGATATGCTGTTATCGGCACACGGCGTTGCGGCGCCCGGAAACGACCTGATCCGGCGCATCGTGGAATCGTCGCCGGCGGGTTCGTCGACGAGAAAACCAGTATGGAAAAAACCGAACTGGTGGCTTTCGGGCGCGGGATTCGTCGGCGTGGGCGTGGCGGGAATTGCGGCCGGCGTCCTGGTCATCTCGCTGGCCACCTCTTTTTCGGGCGCGGCCGGCGGTCAGCCAAGTTTCTTCGATCAAACCGGTGAAAGCACCGTTTTCAGCAGCAACACGTCCGACTGGAGCGATCAATGACCATGCCGGTTAAAAGGCTCAAGACGCTGCTGGTCGTATCGGCGGTGCTCAATATTTTCTTGCTCGGCACAATTGCCGGCGGCACGTACCGGTGGATAGAAAAGCAGAAAGCCGATGCAATCGCACAGCAACGCGGCCTGCGTTTCGCCGCCGCCGAATTGCCTCAGGAACGCCGCGACCAACTACGCGACGCGCTCAAACAGACGCGTCGCGAAAGCCTGCCGCTGATTCTCAACGCGCGATCGGGACGCATTGATGTCGTACAGGCGCTTCAATCGCCGCAGTTCGATCGCACGGCGCTCGATGCCGCCCTCGCCCGCACGCGTGACGCCGACATGAGCGTGCGCGCGCGCGTGGAAGGCACGGTGGCTGATTTCGCCGCCACGCTTACCGCCGACGAACGGCTGAAACTCGTCGATGCATTGCAGCGTCACGGACCGCTGCACGTCGGACCCGCACCGAAAAAATAAATCGACGGATTCACGCGTGTCGCAGCGTTCAAGCAGCATGACAATTCCCAACGTGGGGACCCCATGACCGACGTCACACCGGCTGCGATCGCGATGAATCGCTTCGGGCTCGGCGCCCGTGCGGGTGAAACGGCGCCCGCCGATCCGAAACAATGGCTCGCCGCACAGCTCACCGGCGCCACGTATCAGCCCGTGCCGCAGGCGCTTGCAAACCAGCCATCGAGCATTGAACTCGCCGCGGATTTCGCCGAGCGTCAGAGCGCGATCCGCGCGGCCGGCGCCGACGATAAAAAAGGCGTGCGCAAGGCCTACAACGACAAACTACGCGATACATATCGTGCCGCCGTCAATGCACGCTTCACGAGCGCGTTGCAGACGCAGGCGCCGTTTGTCGAACGACTGGTTGCGTTCTGGGCGAACCACTTTGCGGTATCGGTGGAGAAACCCGCCGTCGCAATGCTCGCCGGGTCATTCGAAACCGAGGCCATTCGTCCACATGTGCTTGGCCGCTTCGAGGACATGCTGGTTGCCGCCGAACGTCATCCGGCCATGCAGATTTTTCTCGATCAGGCGCGCTCCGTCGGTCCAGACAGTCCTGCTGCCGAGCGCGCCGCCGCGCGTCATCCGGAGAACAAGCCTGGCCTCAACGAGAACCTCGCGCGCGAAATCATGGAACTGCATACGCTCGGCGTGCGCAGCGGGTACGCACAGGACGATGTCACGGAATTCGCGCGGGCGCTGACAGGCTGGAGTATTGGCGGGATGGGCGGCGGTGCGCGCCGCAACGACGTCGCGCCCGGGCAGTTCGTATTTCGCGAGCCGCAGCACGAGCCGGGAACGCGCACGATCATGGGCCGCCAATACGATCAACCCGGCGAGCAACAGGCACTTGCCGTGCTGCGCGATCTGGCCGCGTCACCGGCGACGGCGCAGCATATTGCCGGAAAACTCGCACGGCATTTTGTCGCCGATAACCCGCCGCAATCTCTCGTCGAACGGCTGGCCGGCGTATTCAGCGCGACGAACGGAGATCTGCCGAGCGTGTACCAGGTGCTGATCGACTCGCCGGAAGCGTGGGCGCCCGTCGACGCCAAGTTCAAGACGCCATGGGACTGGACCGTTTCGTCGATGCGCGGTCTCGGTCATGACGATCCAGGCAACATGCAGATCGCGCCCTTGCTCACGCAACTCGGCCAGCCTGTGTGGCGCCCGGGTTCCCCCGCCGGTTACGACGATATCGCCGCGAGTTGGGCCGCCCCCGATGCGCTCGTGCGCCGCGTGGAAATAGCCCAGCGTCTTGCAGCGCGGGTGGGCGATACGCTCGACGCCCGCACGCTCGGCAACCAGTTGCTTGCGGGATCGCTGAGCGATGCTACGGCATCCGAACTATCTCGTGCCGAGAGCGCGCCGACCGCGCTTGCGCTTTTGCTTGTTTCCCCCGATTTTCAAAGGAGATGACACCATGATCACGCGTCGGAATTTCTTGTGGTGCGCCGGTGCGGGCGTGGGTGCAATGCTGGTGGGATCGCGCATGGCATTCGCATCGGTGGAATCGGACCGGCGTTTTGTATTCGTGATCCAGCGTGGCGCGGCCGACGGACTCAACATCGTCGTGCCTTATGCCGATCCCGCTTACGCGAAGTTGCGCGGCGCGCTTGCGATAGACCCGGCATCCGCCACGAAGCTCGACGGCACGTTCGCGCTGCATCCATCGCTGGTTGAAACCGCGAAGATGTACGCAGCGCAGCAGGCCTTGTTCGTGCATGCGGTTGCCTCGCCGTACAGGGACCGTTCGCACTTCGACGGGCAGAACGTGCTCGAAACCGGCGGGACCGCGCCGTACCAGATGAAGGACGGATGGCTGAACCGGCTGGTTTCCATGCTGCCGGCATCCAAAGCTAATGCCATTGCGCTCGCGCCTACCGTGCCGCTCGCACTGCGCGGGCATGCCGACGTGACGTCATATGCGCCTTCCGGACTCCCGCAAGCGCCCGACGATCTGCTAGTGCGTGTCACGCAACTCTATTCCGGCGATGCCCAGCTTCACGCGCTCTGGACTTCCGCTATGGACGCCCGCGGTCTCGCCGCCGATGCCGGTGCGCGTCAGGACCCGGCGAGCCTCGGCAAGCTTGCGGCGAGCTTCCTGGGCCGCGCCGACGGACCTCGCATTGCGATGATCGAAACCGGTGGATGGGACACGCACACGGCGCAGAATCAGCGGCTCGGCGCGCAACTCAAGGCGCTCGACACCATGATGGCGGCCATGCGCGACGGGCTTGGCGAGCATTGGGCGAACACGACCGTGCTGGTCGCCACTGAGTTCGGGCGCATGGCGGCGGCGAACGGCACGGGCGGGACTGACCACGGGACGGCATCGGCGGCGATGTTGCTGGGCGGCGCCGTGCAAGGCGGCCGCATTCTCGCGGACTGGCCGGGGCTCGCGCCTTCCGCGCTTTATCAAGGACGTGACGTTCGGCCAACGCTTGGACTCGATTCGTTGATTGCGGCCGCCGCCGGCGAGACGTTCGGCCTTGACCCCGCCCGGGTCCGGGCAACCCTGTTCAATCAAAAAGCTGCGAGCCCGATGTCAACGCGCTTACTTCGAACCTGACCTCTTCCAGTCATCTAAATCTTCCTAAGTTCTTAATGAACATTTAGGGCCGTGTCACGGGCGAAGCGTATCGCCGGCGACACGGTTTATTTTTTTATTGTCCCTTCATTTTTTGAAGTAATATTCGATCACGCTTGCCAGATTCACCCTGCCTACCTATTCCCGGAGTCACCATGTCTGCATCGAATTATGAGCAACACAACACCGCGCTCCTGATCGTCGATCCGTATAACGACTTCATGAGCGAGGGAGGCAAACTCTTCAACGCAATCAAGGAGACCGCCGACGCATCGCACATGTTCGATAACCTCCGCCGGATCATCCCCACGGTGCGTTCAGCGGGCATACAGGTTTTTATCGTTCCGCATCATCGGTCGCATCCGGGCGACTTCGATCATTGGCAGCACATCAACATGTTCCAGCAGGCGGGCCTTCCGACCAAAGCGTTCGAGGTGGGCAGCTGGGGTGGCGAGTTCAATCCCGAATTCGGCCCGCAACCAGGCGATGTAGTCGTCAAGGAACATTGGGCGCAAAGCGGCTTTGCAAACACCGATCTCGATCTGCAACTCAAGCAACATGGCATTCAGAAGATCATACTTGTTGGACTGATTGCGAACAGCTGCATTGAATCCACGGGTCGTTTCGGCATGGAGCTGGGCTATCATGTGACGCTCGTAAAGGACGCGACCGCCGCGTTCAGCCATGCCGGAATGGTCGCGGCTGAGACCAACGGCCCCATGTTCGCGCACGCGATTCTGACAACCGAAGAGTTATTGTCGAAGCTGCCGGCACACGTCGCGTGAGCTGATTTGTTGACTAACGGAGTGCATCGATGAGCTGGGACGAGGTTTGCGAAAGTGTCTGCCCGATCGCGCGATCGTTGAGCGTTGTAGGCGACCGGTGGACACTGCTCATTCTTCGTGAGCTGAGCATGGGCTCACGGCGCTTCGAGGAAATTCAGGCGCAAACGGGCATGTCGTCGTTCTTGTTATCGACTCGACTGAAGCGTCTTGAGAAAGATGGCGTCATAGAGCGGCGCCTTTACAACGAACGTCCGCCGCGTTACGAGTATCACACGACGGCCAAGGGCAAGGACCTCGATGAGGTTCTGCTCCTGCTTCGAGCGTGGCAGATGAAGTGGGATGATCCGCAGGGCAAGGAAGAGCCGGCGGTACATCTGGTGCATAAGCGCAGCAAGAAGGTTATTGATGCGTCGTGGCGGCCGTCGCCGGGCAGCAAGACCTTCTCTTTCGACGATACCCACGCGACCATCAGCCCCGCCTTCGCCGCAGAAAGAGAAGAACGGCGCGCGGCGTTTTTGGCGGCGACACGGCGTGGCGACTCATAGGTTGCCCTTGCGTTCATGTGACCTTCTGCTCGCGGAATCAAAGTTGTCCAGGCCGATCAATTTTATACAAGCGCGCCTCATCGCTTTTCACTAAGCTCACGCTTGGATCGGCAAATTCCGCCGCAGAAAGGACAGACTCGTGAACCAGCAAGCTGCATCGACACACAAGAAACCCGCGCTCGGCTTCTCGAGTGACAACATCGCAGGCGCGTCGCCAGAAGTCATCGAGGCCATGGTGGCCTGCAACGACGGCCAATCCGCGCCATACGGCGGCGATGCGCTCACCGCGCGCGTGGAACGCAAGCTTGCCGAGGTGTTCGAGCGCGACGTGGACGTGTTCCTCGTGCCCACCGGAACGACCGCCAATGCGTTGTGCCTCGCGGCCATGACGCCGCCTTGGGGCAGCGTCTTCTGCCATCCGTCGAGCCACGTCAACAACGACGAATGCGGCGCGCCCGAGTTCTATACGAACGGCGCAAAGCTCGTTTCCGTCGATGGACCATCGGCGAAGATCGATCCCGCGAAGCTGCGCCGGGCCGCGAACGTCAAGGTCGGCGATGTCCACGTGACGCAACCTTCGTGCGCCACCATCACGCAAGCCACGGAAGTCGGCAGCGTCTACAGCATCGACGAAATCCGCGAAATCGGCGAGTTGTGCCGCGCGTCGAACATTGGCTTGCACATGGATGGTTCGCGCTTCGCGAATGCCCTTGTATCGATCGATTGCACACCTGCTGAAATGACGTGGAAGGCGGGTGTCGACGCGCTCTCTTTCGGGGCGACGAAGAACGGTGTTCCGTGCGCCGAAGCCATCGTTTTATTCGATAAAAAGCTGGCCGCCGAAATGGGTTATCGACGCAAACGCGCCGGCCACCTGTTCTCCAAAATGCGCTTTCTTTCGGCGCAAATGGACGCGTATCTAACGAACGATTTGTGGCTACGCAACGCGCGCCAGGCGAACACTACTGCCAGGCGTCTTCAGGACGGCATCCGGCATTTGCAGGGCGTCGAGATATTCGGCGCGCCGCAAGCGAACATCCTTTTTTGCCGCTTGCCGGCAGCGGTTATCGAAGGGCTGTTGGCGGCGGGATTCGTGTTCTATCACGACAGATGGGAGCCGGGCGTGGTGCGCTTTGTGACGTCGTTTGCGACCACCATTGACGATGTTGATCACTTGATTGCGAATGTCGCACGCCTCGCAGCGCAATGAGTCGAAACCGCTTCAATACCGCGATGGCGCCACGCCAAAGGCACGCCGGAACGCGCGATTGAAGTGGCTCTGATCATAGAAGCCGACGTCCTGTGCTACGTCGGCAATGCTTTGCGAAGTGCGATGCAAAATCGTTGCTGCCCGCTCCAGCCGCAAGCGCACCAGCCACGCATGCGGCGTCATGCCAACGGTTTGCTTGAACAGCTTGAGGAAATGAAAGCGCTCTAATCCACAGAGCGCGGCCAACTCGTCCAGCGAGATCTTTTGCGCCAGATGCGCGTGGCAATAATCCTTAATACGATTCCAGTCTTCAGCAGGCAATGTACCTTTGACAGACTGCAGCTCAACCACGCGCGACTGCGTAAACAAGCGTTCGAACAACGTCAACCATTCCGATTGCAACGCCAGCGGCGAAGCTTCAACGCTTGTCTGCATCGTGCTGTGCAATTTGATCAGACGCGCGGCAAGGCTCGCGTTTTCGAGCAGCACTCCGGCGAGCATCGGTTCAGCATTTGAGCCTGCGATTTCTGCAGTCACGGTGCCGAGAAGTTCGGGCGACAGCCGAAAAGTCTTGAGCGTGTAGGCGCCGTCGCCATCGCGAACCCCGTCGTGTATTTCGCCTGGCGGCATGAGCGAGATGCGTCCGGGCGCGAGGAATTCTGTATTGCCACGATGCCGCTGCCGTTGAACACCCTCGGTCACCATGCCCACGTGATAATCGAGGTGGTAATGACGATCGAAGCGAAAATCCGAAAATTGCGCCTCTCCGAGCACAAGGCCCGGGGTCGTGGCGCTGCGATGGTAGGCAACAAAATCAGGCATGTTTTGGCGGTTGCGCATGAGCTTCGAGAAGCAATTTTAGCGTTGATTCGCGCTCGTTAATGCATCGACTCTGGATCTCGCCAAGAACCGCTGTTTAGAGAATCTCCGTCCGGCGCGATATGATCGGGAAATGCGAGCGATGCTCGAATGCCATCGTTATCGATTTTTAAACGACAAATAAGCGCGCCAGTCATGCCCAGCCGGGCGGAAGCCAATTTCCGGCGGCGACTGGTGCATACGAGCAACTACAGGAACAACGGGTCACACGCTTTGGATATTTTCTATTACTGGAAGGATTATGCGTCGGATATCAAGGAAGGACGCATTGGAACGCTGGGTTCAAACGGCGACAAGCTGGAGGGAATGAAGGAACGTCTCCCCCGCAAGGTCTGGACGTTTCTGACCCCAAAGACAATGAAGGGCAAGCTCCAGCTGATCGGGTCGTTTTTGGTGACAGATACGAAGCCCGAGAACTTTGTACCCAAGTGGAAGCACAATCTTTTCTTCGATGCCGCGTCGCCAAAGTCGGTTCTTTATCCTGATTCGGGGTCGATCGAGCATATTGACGAAATAAGCGACTTCATCAACACGCGTTTTCACCCGGCGGTTCGCGCGCGATTCCAGGGCGACAAGGCTTTGCTCGAAATGGAAGCCGACGTGGTGCGCGCTCTGGAAAAACTCGTCCAGAACTACGAGACCATTCAGTTGATGGACGGCCTGAAGAAGTGATCGGCTGATCTCTTAAGACGCGGGGTAAGCACGTGCCGGCTGATCAATCAGATGATCCACTTTCCCCGCGCCAGCCGGTGCCGGCGAACGATGAGTCGTCAACGAGCGGCTTTCCGCACGCGTTGAGCGATGTCCACTTCCGGATGCTTGTGGACTCAGTGCAGGATTACGCGATCTTCATGCTCGATCCGCGCGGTCATGTCGCGAGCTGGAATCGCGGCGCGCAAAGCATCAAAGGCTACACCGCCGGCGAAATCGTGGGCCAGCACTTTTCCGTGTTCTATACGCCCGATGACATCGCGATCCGCAAGCCCGAGACCGAACTGGCGCATGCGGTGGCCGAGGATCGTATAGAGGACGAAGGCTGGCGCGTGCGAAAGGACGGCTCGCGTTTTTGGGCAAACGTCACGATTACCGCGATCCGCGCGCCCGATGGCGCGCTCCAAGGCTTCGCAAAGGTAACGCGCGACATGACCGACCGCTTGCGCCTCATGGAGCTGCAGCACGCGCGGGCCTTGTCCACTCATGTGCAAAACGCCCGCGAGGAAGAAAGGTCGCGGCTCGCGCGTGAGCTTCACGACGATCTTGGTCAGCAGCTGATCGCACTCAAGATGGATGTCGCCTCGCTGGATCACGCGTCATCGCGGAATGACAAAGACGTGCATCGCGTCGAAACGCGCACGCTGCTTTTGCAAGGCAAGATCGATACGATCATCGCATCGGCGCGCCGCTTGGCCGGCGGCTTGAGACCGCCGATGCTTGACGATCTGGGGCTGGAGGCTGCACTCGAATGGCTTGCAGAGGAGTTTCGCAGCCGCTTCAAACTCGTTGTGACAGTGAGCAACCAGGCGGGTGCGCTTGATCTGACGGCGTCGGCCGCGACCGCCGTTTTCCGGCTGGTGCAGGAAGCGCTGACCAATGTCACACGCCATGCCGAGGCCACGTGGGTTCGCATCGAAATACGCCAGACACCACAGTCGCTCCAGCTCCATATTGAAGACAACGGCCAAGGAACGGCGCTCGACGGCAACCGGAGCAAGGACAGCTTCGGGCTACTCGGCATGCAGGAACGCGTGCATGAACTAGAGGGACGAATTGGTTTTGAAAGCGCACCGGCCGATGGCTTTCGCATTCAGATCGAACTGCCTTTGGAGGTTGTCAGGCGCAGGACGCCATGAGGTCTCAGTCCTCCAGCGGCGCGAGAGCCTCCACCGGCATCTTCCGCTCGCCGCCTATGTCGACCTTCGGCACGAACAACAAGAAGCCCACCGAGAATATCGCGATCACGAAGATCGATATGAACGTCAAATGCAGCGAATCGTGCAGCACCTGACGTATTGCGTCGCCGCTGCCAATGCTCGCCGCCTGGTTCTGCAGCAACGCTTTCAACTGATCCGATGTCACCGCGGCCACGTCTTTCGAATGGCTCAGCCCGAAATTCAGAACCGCGCCGAACAACGTCGCGCCGAGCGTGCTCCCCAGGTTCCGCGAGAACAAATTCGATGCCGTCGCGCTGCCGCGCTGCGCGACATCCACGATCTCCTGGATCAGCATGAGCGAGCTGACACTGGACGTTCCCATGCCGAACCCCATGATCAGCGAGCCGAACGCGGCAATCAGCGGCGAACTTCCCGGCGCAAGCATCAGCAGCAACACCGCGCCGATCGGAATGAACGCGCTGCCGCCAATCAGGATGGGCCGCAATCCAAATCGATGCAGCGACTTCGCTGCAAAGGTGGCGCCCACGGGCCAACCGACCATCATCATGGTGAGGGCGAGGCCTGCGATCACCGGGGAACGATGCAGCACGCCCTGCACATACATCGGCAGGAAAGTAGTCGATCCCATCAGGATCATGCCGGACAGGACAGTCGCGCCGTTGCACGCGGCGATCGGCCGGCGGCTCCAGAGCGCAAATGAAATCATCGGCTCAGCCGCGCGTTTTTCCTGCATCAGGAAGAACAACAGGCAGACCACGAAGGCGCCGCCGGCCATGGATGCTTTCGCAATATCGTCATCGCCTGCATAGGTCAGCGCCATCATTAACGAAGCGATCGTGACCATGAAGAGCCCCGCACCCGCGAAGTCGATGGATGGTCGCGCATGCCGCTCGGACTCGCGCAGGAACATGATGAATCCCGCCGCCGACAACAATCCGATAGGCACGTTCATCCAGAAGATCCATGCCCATGAAAAATCGCGAATGATCAGACCGCCGACCATGGGTCCGACCACCGCCGAAATAGCCCAGACGCTTGCAAGATAGCCCTGCACCTTGCCGCGTTCGCGCGCCGGATAAAGATCCGCGACAATCGTCAGCGTGACCGGCTGGATCGCGCCTGCGCCCACGCCCTGAATTAGGCGGAACACGATCATGGCGGGCATGGACCACGCGAAACCCGCGAGCACCGACCCGATCAGAAAGATTGCAATGCCAATAAGCGCAATCGGCTTGCGGCCATAGAGATCGGCTAATTTGCCGAAGATGACGGTCATTGCGGTCTGCGTCAGCAGGAACGACGAGAAGACCCAGCTATACAAATGCAAGTCGCCGAGTTGCGCGACGATCTGCGGCATGGCGGTGGAAACAATGGTGGCTTCAATGGCGACCATTGCCATTGATGCCATCACCGATGCAATGACTAACGGACGCGACGTCTGCTGGTTGCGGGGCATGAAATTATTGTAATGGGGGACGTGGAGCCGGCGCGGGGTCGTTGCCGCCGCGACGCGTGAAACGGTCGCAGCAAGGCGGCCAGCCGTTAGTATGAACCCTGCAAAGGATATTCGCTCGACGGGAAACGCCGGGCAGGTCGTCCCGAATACACTACGGGCATACGACACTTTTTCATCCATCGATCATGAATTCATCGAACCAGGTTCAGGCGAGCGCATTACTTGGCGGGACGTGCCTGTGCGGTGCAGTCCGCTACGCGGTGAAGGACGAATTCGTTTATGCGTTGAATTGCCATTGCTCGAATTGCCGGCGTGCAACCGGTTCGGCTTTCAAGCCGTTTGCGGGCATCGAGCGTCATAAGCTCACGCTTACGCAAGGCGAGGACGCGCTGATGATTTACGGCGATCCACATGCCGCGCACGACGTCCATTGCAGCCATTGCGGCTCGCTGATGTATTCGGTCGTGCGTGAAGGCGCGTTCGCTCACGTCACCATGGGCACGCTTACGGATAGTCCGGGCATTCGTCCCACGGCGCATATTTTTGTCGGGTCCAAAGCGCCGTGGTACACCATCAACGACTCGTTGCCGCAATACGAAGAGTTCGATTGAAGCATCGGGCACAGAACTCCGACACTCCCTAAGCCCGAATCCTCTCCAACCCCGGCAACCACACACGCAACAGCGAATAGAGCCTGTCCAGATCAATCGGCTTCGCCAGATAATCCGTCATGCCGGCCGCGCGTGCCTGCTCCTGATCGTCCTTCATGGCCTTCGCCGTAATCGCGATGATCGGCAGAGTCTTGAAGCGGGCATCGGTGCGAATACGGCGCGTGGCCTCGAGCCCGTCCATCGCCGGCATCATCACGTCCATCAGCACCAGATCGATATCCGGCACTTCGTTGAGCTTGTCGATGGCCTCAAAACCATTGCGTGCGATATCGACCGTCATGCCTTTATGCTCCAGCGCGCTGCTGAGCGAAAAGATATTCCGGATATCGTCATCGACAAGAAGAATGCGGCGCCCTTCAAACGCGCGATCACGGCCGCGCACGGTTTTCAGCATGGTTTGCCGCTCGGTAGACAGATCGGTCTCCACCTTGTGCAGGAACAGCGTGACTTCATCCAGCAAGCGCTCAGGCGACCGCGCGCCCTTGATGATGATCGAGCGCGAGTACTTGAGCAGATCAGCCTCTTCCGCGTGCGTCAGATTGCGTCCCGTGTAGACGATCACGGGCGGGAACGAATACATGTTCTCGCCCGACATGCGCTGAAGCAACTCGCCGCCCTGCATGTCGGGCAGTTTCAGGTCGATGATCATGCAGTCGAAAATGGTCGTGCGCAGCAACGCGAGCGCTTCTTCGCCGAACTCGACGGCGGTGATGTCGATGTCGTCATCGCCAATAAGCTGCACGATGCTC
>Ga0163162_10001830_pt1 | contig 20005 bp, 17 predicted proteins | sample S55metaG_FD_115310 | JGI IMG/M metagenome (GOLD analysis project Ga0163162, IMG submission 115310) | Switchgrass rhizosphere microbial communities from Kellogg Biological Station, Michigan, USA - S5-5 metaG | ecosystem: Host-associated > Plants > Roots > Rhizosphere > Soil | place: USA...
CGCCGCGCACCTGCCCCAAAACCGGTCAGTCATGCAACCCGGATCGCACAGGCCAGGAGACCAGAAGGATCGTGGGCGCGAACGAGGGTGTTGTATCGAGCGAGGCCGCGCCGTTTGGCGGGGTTAAAGAGTCAGGCTACGGGCGCGAAGGCTCGCGTTATGGCCTCGATGACTACACGACGATCAAGAACGTTTGCGAGGGTGGGCTAGAGCAGGAACGAAACGCAACTGTAGCCGGACGAGAAGACCCGCAGCGACCCGTACGCGGTGCCGATGCGCGCGACGCTCGATCAGCTTCGCGGCCTGCCGCAGGCACTCGTCAGCACCGCCGAACACGACCCGCTGCGCGACGAGGGCGAAGCGTACGCGCGCAAGCTGAAGGAAGCCGGCGTGCAGGTGACGGCGACCCGCTATAACGGAATCATTCACGACTTCGTCCTGCTGAACGGGATCCACGATGTGCCCGCCGCGCAGGCCGCGATCCGTCAGGCGAGCGATGCCGTTCGCGATGCGCTGAAGCAATGACGCCAGGACGGCGGAGCCTCGCGCATGAGGTAACCGCTCCACCCGGTTCGCACGCTCGCGACAAGCCACGTGCCTCGACATCGTCAAGACCGACTCGAACGGAACCGTAATTTGGTCCGCAACTGGGTATGAGGAAATTGCCATGAAACTCATCTCTGTCTTCGCCGCAGCGATGATCGCTGCAACTTCCGCAACATGGGCCGCGTCAGATGCGCCACGGGCTCGGGCGGCGTCTTCCGCAGGCTGGATTGCGCAGCTAGTCCTGTCAGACGGCACCGCGCCGCGCAACGTGCCGAAAATCATGAGCAAGCCGGATGAGGTCCGCGACGCGTATGCCGCGGCGCACGTGGCACTTCCCGTGGAACTGTCGATCAACGGCTTTCTGATCGACACCGGCACCCACAGGATGCAGGTCGACACGGGCGCCGGCGAGCTGTTCGGCGCGACGTCCGGCCAGCTGGTCGCGAACCTGCGCACGTCCGGTTATCGTCCGGAAGACATCGACGTGATCCTGCTCACGCATATTCATGGCGGTCATTCGAAGGTTTGAGCGTCGGCCGTGAGCGGGTGTTTCCGAATGCGCTTGTCTACGTAGACCGGCGCGATGCCGATTACTGGCTGAGCGCGGAGGCAGAGGCCAAGGCGCCCGGAAAGAGCGGGCAAGTAGAACAGCGAAACACCCGCACGGGTGAACCGATCGGGCGAACGTCGGTAACGTTCCCTGCCCGCGTCGCAAGCGGTACGCGCCGATGGCCGGCATGGCATCGGCGCCGGCCGGTCAGTCGCTTCCTCAGCCGGTCGTCTGATCGCAGGCCGCTCCTCATGCGGCCTTTCGACCTTTCAACCACAGCGCCGTCGATAGGCGGACTTTTCTTTGCTATGTCGCGGACATGTCACGACTCTCGCGTCGACGTACGATGTGATTCGCGCACTGCGACAATGCGAAGTAGAGCACTCCACCCGCCAGCATTCCAGCGACTGCCTCGGAGAACGAGGGCGCCAGGTAGTGAACAAGGCTCGCGATCACAGCGGCAGCGAACCACGCCAGGAAGGCGCTGCCACGGAAGTCTGGCACCGCCTGTGTATCGGAGTAGTGCCGGACCAGGATCTGGTCGACAATAATGATTGCTCCGATCGGGGGCACGAAGATGCCCAGCAGGTTCAGCCAGTCAAGGAACAAGCTCCACACGCCAGCGACGGCCAGAATCCCGCCCAACAGTCCCAGCACGATCGTCATCGTTCGCATCTTCTTCCGGGAAATCCGTCCCCAGCCCACAGCGCCGTTGTACAGGCAATGCGTGCACACCGATCCGAGATTGACGAAGACAAAAACGAGCGCGATCACGGACAGAACGCCGCCATGCCCCGTCAGGACAGGCATGAAATCACCCCCGCTCGAAGCGGGAGCGACGGCAGCGCCGGCACACACGATCAGAATGCCGAAGAGCTGGGCAGTGACGTTCGCGACCGGGAACGCGGTAAGAATTGCCCAGACTGCGCTTTTTCCGTCCTTCGACCAGCGCGTAAAGTCGGCCGTCATCGTGCCCGAATCGGCGAAGGTCGCCACGACGAGCGTTATCGCGCTACCCAGCGACATCGCGCTACCTGCGCCAAGACCGTTGTAGTGGAACACCCCGGATAGCGAATGCTCGGAGCCGATCAGGACGAGGGCCACGATCCCGAGGATCACATACATTGGCGCGGCGATCATGCCGACGATCGAGAGTGCGCGAATGCCGATGAACGTCACACCGGTATAGAGCACCGTTGCCGCGATGATCGTCACCGTCTCGTTCCAGCCGTAGGATGCGTGAACCGTCGTTCCGGTGAGGCCGGTCTGGAAGGCGTACCAGCCCACGACCACACTCGCCAGAAAGCCGGATGTGATCGCGTAGCCTTTCTTGCCGAAGGTGCGCTCGGCCTGAAGGGCGAAGTTGCGTCCGGTGCTTCCGGCGATGTAGCTCAATGCGCCGACATACGCCAGAAGGATGGCGTTGCCGATCATGATCGCCAGAAGCGCCTGCGAGAAGCCGAGGTTGTAGGCGATGACTCCACCGAACACCGCATTCGTGATGATCATCGGAAAGCCGAACCATACCGCAGCCACGGACGACAGCGAGTGGCGATGCGACAGGGGGACGGGCAGGTGCTCGAACTCTTCGTCGAGCAAGTGTTGGTCGGTTGTCTTGGTCATGATGTTCCCCTTCTCCGGATTCACTGTGAGAGACCCGCGTTCCTGAGCAGGGGAGGCCATTGGTGGCGCCACGGACGCGCCTGCTCGAAGGCCGCCGAGGCGCGCAACACCAATGCATCGTCGAGATGGCGTCCGACGATCTGCAAACCGATCGGCAACCCGTCCTTGGTGAAGCCCGCCGGAACCGATGCCGCGGGCTGGCCGGTCAGGTTGATCGGATAGGTGAACGAGAGCCACTGCGTGGGCGCGACCATGCGTCCGTCAGTTTTTTCAGGACCTTGGCAATGGATGGGGAAGGGCGGGACGGTCAGGGTCGGCGTGAGCAGCAGGTCGTAGTTGTTCATGAACCGCCACATCTTGTTGACGACGGCCTTGCGTGTCAGCATGGCGTTCGTGAAGTCCTCCGCAGTCCACGGGTGATTGAGGAACGCGACGAGATGCGGCGACATCTCATGGCCATGCTCGGCGACCATCGCGCGCATGCCCTTGAGATCGGTGTCCATTGCGACGATGGCCCAGAACGCATCGAAGGGGTCGCTCCATGCGGGATGCGCAATCTCCACGACGCACCCGAGATCGCGCTCGAAAACCTTTACGGCCTCATCGACGACCGAACGGACTCGAGGATCGACAGCGGCATAGCCCCAGTCCGGACTGTAGGCGATCCGCAGCCCCTTGATATTGCCGTCAAGCGCGTTCATCCAGTCGAAGTCAGCGGGCGGCAGCGAATGGCGGTCGCGTGGATCCGGGCCCGCGATCACCGACAACATGAGGGCGCTATCGGCAACGGTTCGGCTCATCGGGCCGATGTGCTCGAGACTTTCCCAGCTGGAAACGCCGGGATAGCGCTCGTCGCGGCAACCGGGATAGAGCGGGACGCGTCCCATCGACGGCTTGATTCCGTAGATGCCGCAATGGGCAGCGGGGATCCGGATCGAGCCGCCACCGTCGCTTCCGATAGCGAACGGCACCTCTCCAGCCGCAACGGCCGCACCCGATCCGGCGCTGGAGCCACCCGGCGTCAGATCGAGATTCCAGGGGTTGCGGGTGGTTTCGAAAATCGGATTGTGTCCGACGCCGCTGTAGCCGAATTCGGGCACATTGGTCTTTCCAACGATGATCGCGCCGGCCTTCTTCAAGCGCTCTACGACGACGTCGTCTTCATCGGGCACGAAATCCTTGTAGGCCGCCGAACCGGACGTTGTCCTGATGCCGGCCGTGCTGACCAGGTCCTTGATGCCAACGGGTACGCCCGCGAGCGCACCGACCTTCTCTCCGCGCAGGATTCGCGCTTCGAGTTCGCGCGCCTGCTCAAGTGCTGCATCGGCTGTCACCGTGCAGAATGCGTGGATCGAAGGCTCAAGCATCTCCATGCGCTCCAGATGCGCCTCGACCACTTCCACCGGCGATATCTCCCTGGTGCGGATGGCCGATGCGAGCGCGATTGCATCCATTGCGCAGACCTGCTTTGAGTTTGCCACGGTCGTCTCCTTGTCTAGTCTGAGTGAAGACGACTATCCGGATATCTTGTGAACGAGTCCGCCCCATTGATTGAATGGTGTATGGCATTTTGTTAAAATTTGTGAACACGATGCCGGCGTGCAGGAAAAAAAGCGCCGATCGGTTTGCGTGAGTGCCGCGAAAACGAGTAGACAAGGTGCCAACGTGCAGCAGAACAAGGCTGGTCAGCGATTGGGCGTAGTGGACGACGACCCGTCCATCCGGGAGACGCTCGAGGGGTTTCTGGAGGCCGAGGGCTATGACGTCTTCTGTGCGGCCGATGCCGACGGACTCGAGCGGATCATGCGCGTCAACCCGGTCGACCTCGTCTTGCTGGATATCCGGCTGCCGGGGCGGGACGGCCTTTCCCTGACGCGCGAGCTACGCGCGAAATCGGAGATCGGCATCATCCTGATCACGGGACGAAACGACAAGGTCGATCGTATTCTTGGCCTGGAATACGGCGCGGATGACTACATCGCAAAACCGATCGACGAGCGCGAGCTTCTGCCGCGAGTTCGCAATTTGTTGCGCCGCGTGGGCCACAGTCGTTCGGTGACGGTGCCCGAGACGATGTCGTTCGGACGGTTTCTGCTGGACACTGGACGCCGGAGCCTCACCGATGAAGCCGGGAAGATCGTTTCCCTCACGACCGCCGAGTTCGACCTCCTGTACACATTGGCGAGGAACGCGGGGCAGGTCATGTCCAGAGAGCGCCTGATCGGTGCCACGAGTCGTCGGCGTTTCGACACGATGGACAGGACGATCGATACGCTGGTGCGCCGCCTGAGGCGCAAGCTCGAAACCGATCCGGACCATCCGGTCTTGATTACGACCGTTCACGGGACCGGGTATTTGTTTTCAGGCCCGAGCGCCAGCGATGGAAAGTAGGTGTGGACGCAACGCGCCGCGTCTCTGTAGATCGTGATCATATTCAGCGCCACCTCCGACACATCCAGCACACGTCCGGTTCGGGCCAGCCGCTCCAGTTCCGCCGCGGCGTCGGCGAGTTGCTCGAAGCCCACATTGGACGCGGCGCCGGACAGTCGGTGCGCGCCTTCTGCAACCTCTTCGAGATTGGTGCGCGCACAACTGTTCGCGATCGTCTCGATCGACTGGTCGGCGACTTCCATGAACGACCGGACGATGCGACTGGTGCGCTCCTGCCCCAGCGACTCGCGAAGCCGGCCGATGCGCTCGGGCTCGGTAGTGAAGATCGCGTTGTCGGAGGACGGTGGCGTCTGCGACTCCTTCAACGCGATGCGCAGCTTGTCGACCTCCACCGGCTTCTCGATGATCCCGTCGATTCCGCGAAGTCGATACAGCGGTCTGTCGGTCGGCAAGGGATTGGCGGTAAGACCGAGGATGAGACCCGTATGTCGATTGGGCTCCCGGCTTGCGCGGATTGCGGCCGTGGCGGCGAGCCCGTCCATGCCGGGCATGCGGATGTCCATGAGGATGAGGTCGAATGTATCGGTCTTGAGAATCTCGAGCGCTTCCTGCGCGGAAGAGGCGGAAGTTGCTTCACAACCCTCGGCGCGGATCAACTCGGTCACGATATCGCGATTGAGCTCGACATCGTCGACGACGAGCACCCGCGATACCGCGAGGCGGGCAGAGCGCATCTCCTCGTTCTCCGCCAGGTCGAACGGCAACCTGACAAGGAAAGTCGAACCGCGCCCGATCTCGCTTCGCACTGAGATCGTGCCGCCCATGGCTTCGGCGAGGCCTTTGCTGATCGCAAGGCCAAGGCCGGTTCCTTCGAAGCGCCTTTCGTGCCCGCTTTCGGCCTGCGAGAAGGGCTGAAACAACCGGGGAAGCACGTCGGCGGCTATCCCGACTCCTGTATCCGCGACCGTGATGGCGATTTCAATCGATTTGTCGTGACGGGCTGCAACGTCGGTCGTCAGCTCGATCTGGCCGACTTGTGTGAACTTGATGCTGTTGCCCACCAGGTTGACCACGATCTGTTGCAGTCTTGCGGGGTCGCCGAACACCGACGGTGGAAGCGGCGTGACGCCGCTTACGCGAACCCTCAGCCCCTTTTCGGCTGCCGCGGCGCTGGCCAGACTGGCGGCGCCGGTGATCACTTCCTGCGGATTGAACTGACGCCGGTCCAGCCGGATTTGCCGAACTTCAAGCAGCGCAAGATCGACGACGTCGTTGATGATAACGGCCAGCGTTTTCCCCGCCTGGATCAACCGGCGCACGATCAGCGCGGCTGCATCGGGGAGTTCGTACTGGACAAGGAGTTGCGCGAGGCCCAGCACTCCGTTTACCGGTGTCCTGAGCTCATGGCTGATCATCGCGAGAGACTCCGATTTCATCCGCTCCAGCGCCTCGGCTGCGTTCTTTGCCTTGATCAGTGCGGTTTCGGCTTCACGCCTCACGGTGATGTCAGCGACACTTGCAATGATCATTCTCGTTGAGCGCACCCGTAGCGACTGCCTCGAGACAAGGAGATGACGGATGGCACCGGAATGATGCTCGATCTCGAACTCGCTGGTTTCGATGAGGCCGGCTGCATCCTGTCCTCCGACCAGCCAGGCGAACAGCGGTTGATGGCGCCGGAGGCTTTCCTGAAGTCCTGCAAGAGATCGCGCGCTATCCGCGGCCAGGAGATCGAGCGCGGTTTGGTTGGCGAACTCGAGACGTCCATCCGCATCGATGAGGATGAGGGGAATCGGCGATGCGTCCAGCAGGCGATGGACCGAGTAGTCGCTTAAACGGCTCTCTCGCACGAGCAGAAGCAAGCATCCCAGGAAGAACACGCCGGCAATATCCAGCGCGAGCCGGCCCAACAGCCCTGCCGTCAACGCTGAAAGGGGAGCGGAGCTCAGAATGACGGACTTTCCGTCGCGCCTTGCCGCAAACAGCCTGCCGTTGCGGATGACAAACTTGCCGTTCGTATCCTCACTTCGCATCGCCGACATGTTTCGACACGCGGCAATGCCGTCGCAATCCGACGCAAGGGGAATCGCAATTGTCGTTTGACCGGGCCATGCCGCGATAGTCGGCGCGTTGCCGGTCGACCGGCGGCTGGCACCGCTATCGATTATCTCAGGCATGCCGGTCCCGTCGGGACGCGCTTCAACGAGAGCGAACTGGGTTGCGAGCCGCGCTTCATGGAGTGCAAGGCTCATGAGGACCTCGTCGCGGGCGCGGAAGAGCAGGAACGCAAGCGACGAGATGAGGATGATCGCGACGATTGCCGTCCTCGACTCGGCAGGAGGTCGCGAAGTGACCGGTCTGGCCTTTGTGTAGAGCATGGCCGTCAATCGAGCGCTTCCGTTCCGTGAGGGGCGGCACCGAGGTCCGTTCCCAGACGGCTCGGGGCGAGCCTTGCCAGGACGAGATACACGCTGCCGGCCAAAGGGGCGCCGATCAAAGGTGCGATCATGCCGGGAGCAATCTGGCGAGCAAGAAACGCCGCCCCGACGCCCGCTGCGATGGCGGCCAATCCTGCGACGTTCACGGGCGCCGCCCGGAAGCGCGAAAAGCCCACGCGCACTCGCAGCACGTAGTAGTCGGCGACAATCACACCGCCGATTGGCGGAACGATCGCCGAGAGGAAAAGAGCCCAGCCGAATACATCACCGACCGCGTCCATCACAGCCATGAGAATCCCCAATAGCGCGGCAGCGGCCGACGCAATGATCCAGGACAGCTTTGGAAATGCGCTCTTCAGCGTAACGCTCGCGTTACTTATGCAGGCATCGCAGGTCGTCCAGTTGGATACGACGACGAGCGCCAATAGAAAAAACGAGAGCGCGTCATTGCCCGCGAAGAGATCGCCGACCTTGATGCCAGCCGCCGCGATCAGCACGCCCAGGATCAGGAACGGCAAATTGGACAGGAGAAAGGCAAACGCGGTGGCCAGAACGGCCTCGTTGCCGGTCCGGCAATAGCGAACGATGTCACCGGTCATCGTGCCGCTCACGACGAATATGCCAAACGCGATGCAAACGCCCGTTCCGAAAGGCAGCGTTCCGCCGATCGAGCCGTCCAGCAGCACGGTCCATTTGGGCATCAGGTAATGTGCGATGACGGTGCCGCCGAACAGGATCATCGCGGGAAATGCGATGGCGGTCATATTGAAACCATGGCTGAGCCGGGCGATGACAGGCGCCGCGAATGCCACACCGATGACGCTGATGACGATCGCAGGGGCGCCGGAAAAGTGCAGTGCATTCAGCAGGATCGTCGCGGTGAGGACGACGTGAAAGGCGAACCAGCCGGTTACCAGCGATCCCAGCAGGATTCCCGGGACAAGGGCGCCCCATCGGCCGAAGACCGCTGCCAGTGTGAGTTGGGAACTCAGCCCCCACCGGCCGGCGGCGAATCCTATTGCCGCCGAATACACGAAGAGAATCCAATTGCCGAGAATCGCTGCGGCGAGTGCATCGAGCGTTCCAAGCTTCGATTGCAGAAGACTACCAATAACGATGGAGGCGAATGCCGATGTGAATCCCAACCAGGCGAATGCAGGAAAGACGAGTCCGCGGCGTCGTGATAGGGGTATTGGCTGGACGGCCGCGCTGTCATTCGATTCACTACGGATATTCATGGTTGCGTGATCCGATAATTATGAAACCAATAATAGTCTCCTCCGTTCGGGAGTCGCACTACTTCCAGGTCGGGACTGCGCCGCATGACGGGCATCAGTTATTCCACTGCTTACTCGACGGAACGCGCACGGTTCACAAGCTTGCGTCGTTGAGGGCCGCAAAGGATCTGTGACGAACGCGCAGCCACACGGCGATGTGCATCTCGCTCCCCACCGCCGCAGTGCGCCCTGCACGGGTGGCGCGCTTGTTTTTAAGCAATTATTTCATCCATACCGTTCCGGCCGCCGCATGAGCATGCACCCGTGCCTGCAATTGCACCCCGGCGCATATGCCGAAATCCGCTCGGTTTTAGCGATCCGGACAGCGCCGTCGCCTATGCTCTGATTACATTCCTTTCGCTAACGCGCGCAAATCTGCACTCTCCGGGCGTTGCTGCAAGGTGGGGCCGAGATAGGGTATAAGAGGCGCTCATGTCATTTCTGCACGGAGACGGCGATGAACGAGCCATCGATTGATCAGACAGTGCCGGGCGCACTATCGCCTGACCTTCAAGTCACTGCACCCATGCTTGTCGATCCGTCCGCGTTATGGTTCTCCGTCTATGGCTTTGGCTGGGGATACGCTGCATACGCACTGCCGGCGCCGACGGTGCTCGCGCAACTCGGAGCGGCGAACGAGTCAGCGAAACAAATGACGCTTGCGTTTGAACTCGGCAAGCGGCGGATCCGACGTGCTGTTCACGAAAGTGACCGGCCCGAGAAGGGAGAACGCATCGTATTGTCGGAGTTGCCTTCGTAATTTCGATGCCGATCCGCTTGATGCGCAACCGCCTGGCCGTCGACCGATCTGCTGAAAATGGCACGTCCGGGCTTTAGTCTTCTAGTCCGAAACGAGCCCAAACACGCGCAAATGATCAGCGATCCGCAGGCATGACCTGCAATAGCGGTTCGGGCGCCACGGCGACGACACCGGAAAAGGGGCGATCGTGCGAAAGGATCAGCAGCATGGTCGTTGCGAGTCCCGCTGAAAAAAGCCCGATTGCTACGGCAGAGGTCAGCCGGTTCTCACAATGAACCAGGGCGATTGCGAACAGCAGGCAGATGGCCATAAAAATCAGGCATGCCCACTTGACCCCGCTAACTTCGGAGCGGCTAACCAGAATACGCTGGCGACGAGCGTCCAGGGCCTGTTCCAGGGACGTCGCCACCTGGCGCTGCGCGGTCTGCTGTCCAGGCGTATTTGCCACCAGGGAAAGCGTGAACTGAAGCGCCTTGTTCAACGCAGGGGGACTTATTTTCAGTGTGACGGCTCCTTGCGCCATCATTGGCCATTCGGTCGCTATCGTGTACTCGATGTAATCCCGAACCAGCGTTCGCAGCTGGCTCTGTGCCTCTTCTGGCAAGACGGCAGACAGGACGACAACTGATCTTAGCGCACCGGCTTCCGTCGCGACGGCGACATTGGCGCGCTCCGTATCGTTCCAGACCTGCGCGGCAGTAAACGCCATGAGCAAGCCGAAGATGACACCGATTGGAGACAGCAAGCCGGGCGAAATCGCCATCAATGACCGCCCATGCTGACCGGCAGCAAGCCAGCTGGTGACGACGTGGATCGCCGTTCCCACGAGAAATGTCGCACCAAAAGTAACGAGTGTCATTTGCCACAATGGCAGGTCATGCAACCAGGTGTTCATCATTGGCGCTTGCTCCATGCGCGGACAGGAATGGCATCAGGCTTCCTGGTATCAACGGAACGGCGAATGCAGTTAAGCATAGGCGTTATCCGCGGCATCGTCAGCATGGTCCGACGCTCGACGGGACGCGCGGGCGAAACGCCGGGCGCTTTCATGGCGGTCATGCGCCACTGCCCGATAGATCCCATCCTCGACCGTTCGGTCTGAATCAACACGCGCAGTCTCTCGAGCGACGGATTGCCGCCGTTTATCTTTCTTCCAGCTTCGATGGACGCCTCTCCGACTGTCGAAAGGTCAGCGCGCGATCCAATGACCGGGAGTTGCACTCACATCCGCGATTGCGGCGACGCCCGAATTAAGGATCCCAACGGGTCGACATGCGACGACCGTCTCAACCAAAAGCGAAAAGATAGCGTATCGGAGCAAAGCTCTGTACGCGACGAACTCGTCCCGGAACATAAGGTCGTCGCTGCAAGCGCCATGTGGGACGTCTCCGACACCTAGGTCTGGAGCAAGACCATGCACCTCGGAATACTCGTCTCGCAAACCCGGCAGGACCAGGAACCCGAAACCTGGCGTCGCGCCATGAATTCGCCATGTGCGAAGAAGCGCCCACAATCTCTCGTGGCGCTTTGGCGGGCGATGTCTGTCGGATTGCGCCGCGGCATCCGCGGGTCAATAGGTCTGGTCGGCAACGACGCGGGCCACCGTTTGCAAGGACCGCTCCAGCGTGGACAGGCTGACGGAGCCGAGTGCCAGGCGAATGGCATGAGGCACATGCGCCGACGTCGAAAACGGATGGGCCGTCGACACGGAAACGTGCTCGCGCATCAACGCCATCGCGATCGCGTCTGCCCGAACCTCCTGTGGCAGAGGAAGCCAGACGAAGTACGACGCGGGATGGCTGACCCGTTTCAGCCCGGCCAGGATTTCAGTGGCAAGGCCCTGGCGCAGCGTGGCATCGCGCCGCTTGTCGGCTTCAAGCCTTGCCACGGTGCCGTCCTCGATCCAGCCGCAGGCGATAGCGGTCATCGTTGCCGGGGTGTTCCAGGTCGTTGCCCGGATCGCTCGTTCGAGCCTGGGCGTCCATTCACGCGGGGCACAGACGAAGCCGACGCGCAGCCCGGTCGCGACACTCTTGGACAAGCTCGACACATAGACCGTCGTCTCTGGAGCGAGCGATGCCAACGGAGGCGGAGCACCTTCCGCCAGGAACGCGTAGGCCGCGTCCTCGATGACGATCAGCCCATGCTGCCGGGCGATGGCGACCAGCTCCCTGCGTCGCCTTGCGCTCATCACCCAGCCGAGCGGGTTATGGAGCGTCGGCATCGCGTACACGGCGCGTACTCGCCGTCGCCTGCACAGCGCCGCCAAGGCGTCCAGATCAGGGCCGCGCCCAGCGGCGGGAATTGAGGCGAGTTCCAGCCGGTTGGCCTCGGCCGCGAGCTTGAATCCCGGGTACGTCAGGGCATCAACGGCCACCACGTCGCCGGGTTCGAACAAGGCCATGGCGGTTGTCGTCAGCCCGTGCTGCGCACCGCTCACGAGCAATACGGTTTCAGCCGATACCGCCAGTCCTCGGCCACCGAGGTGGCGCGCCACGGTCGCCCGCTCGTGCTCGCGCCCGCCGTGGGGCTGGTATCGAAGCAGGGCCTCCAGGTCGCCTGCTGCCGCGAGCTGGCGCAGCGCTGCCCGAAGTAGGTCTGCCTGATCCGGCAACGAGGGATTGTTGAAGTTCAGGTCCACGGTATCAGCGCTCCATGCATGCAGATCAATGCCTTGACCGCGAGGGAGCGCCTCCTTGACGAACGTGCCGCGACCGGTTTCTCCGCTCACGAGGCCCATCGCTTGCAGTTCCGCGTAGACGCGCGTGGCCGTGACCAGCGCCAGTCCTTCGCGAGCCGCAAGATCGCGGTGCGTTGGCAGCCGCGTCCCGGGACGCAGCCGACCCGCACGGATATCGGCCGCGAGCCGGTCGACCAGTTGCTTGTAGCGGGGTTGAGGCATACCGGAATGTATCCATGACAATTATTTGATTGTATTGATTATCGGCTCTACGATGGCGCAATTCAACGACTCCACTCGCGCGAGGCCCCATGCACATCGCCATCCTGACCTTCGAAGGTTTCAACGAACTCGACTCGCTGATCGCGCTCGGCATCCTCAACCGGGTCAAGCAACCCGGCTGGCGGGTGTCGATCGCCAGTCCGGCGGCCAAGGTGCGTTCGATGAACGGAGTGGTGATGGAGGCGCAAGCGTCGCTCGCGGACGCCTGCGAAGCGGACGCTGTACTGGTGGGTAGCGGGATACGGACGCGGGACGTCGTCGCCGATGCGAAGTTGATGTCGCAACTGAGGTTCGACCCGACGCGCCAGCTGCTGGGCGCGCAGTGCTCGGGCACGCTAATCCTTGCCAGGCTGGGCCTGCTGGACGACGTTCCGGCCTGCACGGACCTGACCACCAGGCCGTGGGTCGAGGAGGCCGGTGTGGCTGTGCTCAATCAGCCGTTCGTCGCCAGGGGAAACGTCGCGACCGCTGGCGGGTGCCTGTCGTCGCAGTATCTGGCGGCGTGGTTCATCGCACGTCTGGCAGGCGTCGAGGCTGCACGTAGCGCGATTCACTATGTGGCGCCGGTAGGGGAGAAGGAGGTCTACGTAACGCGCGCGATGGCGAATATTTCGCCGTTTCTCTGATGCGCGCTAAGCCTCGACTTGGGAAAACCGAAGCTGTTCACACATTGAACCGGCAAGACACGGATGTTCTTGCCAGGGGAATTCGGACGGCGACATATGGCCGACACGCAACCAGTCCTTTGCCAGCGCCTGCAATCGGACGAGGAAGGGAATATTCGTCCGTCGCATGGCGTGAAGGCCTGTCCACCCGGTCAGCGCAACGCCGGGGTGTGATCCTGACGATCAGTCTACGCGGCACCAGCGACCGGAATCGGGGCACACGATGGCCGGTTCGCCGTTCAGCCGGACTTGCTCCGCATCCAGTTGTAACGACGTCGACGGGTCAATGTCGAACGCAACCTTCAGTGCGTGCCCAACATGGGTATCTTCGATGGGAAGCTCCCAGGTCAGGAATAGCTGGATGCAATCCTGGTCAGGTGCGAAGTCGGCCGCGTTAAAACCGCTGCTGCCGCGCTGAATGACGCCATGAGGCTGGCCAGTATCGAATATCACTGCGGTTCCCCGGGTCAGAGGAATGCGATGGCCCAAAGAGGGAAAATGCAAGTCCAGTCCCCTGTCCTCGCTCAGGAAGAGATTGCAAAAGGCCGCACCGCCGTATTGCACACCGTCATGGTGGTACCTCGCGCCGCGGCAGGCCATAAGGGCTACATCACTTGATGCAAGTACCGCGGGCAGTCCAAGCGCGCATGTCCAATCGGACATTGCCTGTACGCAGCGCCTGTAGTCCGGCCAGCGTGCCCGCGCTCGCGCCAAAGGCATCGCCTCGACGTCACCGGGCTCCAGGACCATGCGCGACGAAGTCTCCCTTTCCCAATCTGCAAGCAGACGTGCAGGGGGCGCAGGCACGTCGACGGTGCCTGATAGTACGACGTCGCTAACGCGGCGACTGCGGATGGCGTCTCCACTCCAGAAATAGGAGATCAGCATGGCTCGTACTCGATGCAGTTGGGAGGGTGACTCATCTCGATCATTGTAACGACTCTAAGGGATCACTTCGGCGCAAATCGGGCCAAGAAGCGAAGGTCAACGCTGTCGCTGCGAATGACGGCTCTTTGCCTCAGGGTTGACCTTCACGGTTGTCGTCATGCTCATAAAGCGGGCTGGGTTGCTCCCAGGCCCGTTGTCGCGTTGGATGCACCCGGCGTTGCCAAAAGATATCGGAGGCGCTGTGCCTTCGATCACGCCGCCTTGATGAGTCCGAGCTGCTGCAGCGCGGTCACACCGTCATCCAGGCCGATTTCTTCAACGATCTTGCCGTCTTTGATCCGGAGCACGGTCGTGCCCGTGAATCGCATTTTCCGGCCGGTCGCAGCCGGCAACGATCCGACGAGGAAATCGTTGAACGCCGGACCGTTATGCGTGCCACCGCCCTCCCAACGGCCGACTACGTAGTCCCCCTCGGCGATGAGATCAGCGGCACCCCAGAAGTTGAGGTCCGGGAATGCTTCGCGGAAACCGGTCATGAATGCTTTGATGTCGTCGCGGCCACGACGCGGCTCGTGCAGCGAGTAGTGCAGAAGCATGTCAGGCGCAGCAAGTTGGTCGACGATGTCGAGGTTGCAGGTCTTGCCCCAGAAATCGGTGAACCAGCGGCCTACGATGGCCTTGTTGTCATCTTCTTTGGACATGGTGAATTCCTCATTGACTGTGGTCGTAAAAGAGAAGCACGATCGCCTCTCTCTGCCTGAACAATATCGAGGCAAGCAGTCAACGGCCCCCCGTTTCTTGCCGTATTACTCGCCCTCCGCGTAGCTGCGGAGCATCAGGCGGGAGCGGTCAAGAGCGACAAAACGGTATGCGTCAAGCGAGGATTTCCGTTTACAGAAATCAAATAGCAAGAAAGCGAGTGTGTGTATCGAGCTGCCGCCATAAATTGATCATTCGATCCCGCATTAGCCGAGGTCGGCGGACGACGCAAGGTGTGTTCGACACGCACCCGATATGTCAATTCTTTCAGCGACATCGCGTTGACCTGTCTTTCATCGACTGGAGTTCGACCATGTTGCCATTTCTCTCGCTTCACGCTCTCGCTGCCCAACGCGGCGACGGACTTCGCCCTGAACTTCTGGCCTTATTTGAACGCCATGCCGGATCAGAGACCGGTCTCGCTACCATCATCGAACCAGACGAAACCGCGCCCCTTGACCAGCTGGCGGACGTCGTCCCCAAAGAGCCAGTGAAGTAGTGCGGGGCTGATGAGTCGTAAGGGAGTTGGTCGCAGCAACATCTCCCGTTCGGGACAGGCTGGCTCTTCAGGTTCGACTCCGGCCCTGGGAATCGCGCGGAAGCGGCCGTTCGCCGAGCGCGGGGCAAGCAGGGTTGCAGTTGACCGCCGTTGGCAGGCAAAGTGGTGATCGAGTTGCACGGCTGATCTGGGCTGCAGGATTTGCAGCATTGATCAATATTTTTGCAGGATTGTGTAAGCGATAATGCCAGCCGGTCGGTCAAAATGCCGCCTAGACCCGGCGCCAAGTTCGGGCTTTCCCCTCGGAGAGGTTCAATGTCCACCTCGTTTGTTCTCAACGGCAAGAGCGTTACGCTCGATGCCGATCCCACCACGCCGCTCCTCTGGGCAATCCGCGAGAACGCGGGCCTGCACGGCACGAAGTTCGGCTGCGGCATGGCGCAGTGCGGCGCCTGCACGGTTCATCTGGAAGGCGAAGCCACCCGCTCATGCGTGCTGCCGCTGGCGGCCATCGCGGGCAAGCGCATCACGACCATCGAAGGCATCGAAAGCCGGCCCGCGAAAGCCATCCAGGCCGCGTGGGTCAAGCTGCAGGTGCCGCAGTGCGGGTACTGTCAGTCCGGACAGATCATGTCCGCGACAGCCTTGCTCGAACATAACGCCACGCCCACCGACGCCGACATCGACACCGCGATGAACGGCAATCTCTGCCGCTGTGCGACCTATACCCGCATCCGCGCGGCCATCCACGAAGCCGCTGCGACCCTGAAGGCCTGACCATGACGACCGATCTCGATCTCACGGATGCGGTACGCCCGTCGCGCCGGACCTTCCTGAAAGCAGCCGGCGCCGTCGCGGCAGTCGGTCTCACCATCGGCTTCGAATGGGCGGGCACGGGCCGCCGCGCGCTCGCCGCGACGATGCCCGATGCCGCCTTCGCGCCCAATGCGTTCCTGCGCGTTGCGCCGGACAACAGCGTCACGGTCATCGCCAAGCACGTCGAGATGGGCCAGGGCGCGTACACCGGCATCGCGACGATCGTCGCGGAAGAGCTGGATGCGAACTGGAAGGACGTGCGTGTCGAAAGCGCGCCCGCCGATGCGAAGCGCTACGCGAATCTCGCGTTCGGTACGATCCAGGGCACGGGCGGCAGTTCGGCGATGGCCAACTCGTGGATGCAATTGCGCGAAGCCGGCGCAAAAGCGCGCGCGATGCTGGTCTCCGCCGCCGCCGCGAAGTGGCACGTGCCCGCATCCGAGCTGACAACACGCGACGGCAGCGTTCATCACGCGGCCACGAACCGCACCGCGACCTACGGCTCGCTCGCGTCGGCCGCGGCCCGCTTGCCGGTGCCGGACAAGGTCGCGCTCAAGTCGCCGAAGGATTTCCGCTTGATCGGCCATCAGCTGCCGCGCGTCGACGTGCCGCCGAAAACCAACGGCACCGCGCAGTTCACGCTCGACGTGACGTTTCCCGGCATGCTGGTCGCGCTGCTGCAGCGTCCACCGCTCTTCGGCGCGACGGTCAGATCGTTCGATGCGTCGGCCGCGAAGGCGGTGCCGGGCGTCGTCTCGGTCGTGCAGGTGCCGGGCGGCGTTGCGGTGGTCGCGAAGGGATTCTGGGCGGCGAAGCAGGGCCGCGACGCGCTGAAGGTCGAATGGGACGATTCGAAGGCCGAGAAGCGCAGCTCGGACGCGATCATGGCCGAGTACCGCAAGCTCGCCGAGCAGCCGGGCGCTTCCGCCCGCAAGGACGGCGATGCGACGCAGGCGCTCGCGGGCGCGGCGAAGAAGATCTCCGCCACCTACACGTTCCCGTATCTCGCTCATGCGCCGATGGAGCCGCTCGACGCCGTCGTCAAGCTCACTGCTGACAGCTGCGAGATCTGGGCTGGCGACCAGTTCCAGACGGTCGACCAAGGCAACGCTGCGCGCACAGCCGGGCTCGATCCGCAGCAGGTGAAGATTCACACGCTGTATGCGGGCGGCAGCTTCGGGCGGCGCGCGAACACACAGTCGGACTATATCGTCGAGGCCGTGTCCATCGCGAAGGCGCTGGGTGCGAACGGCACGCCGGTCAAGCTGCAGTGGACCCGCGAGGATGACATCCACGGCGGCCTCTACCGGCCGATGTACTTCCACAAGCTCGACGCGGGCCTGACCGCGGACGGCAAGCTCGTCGGCTGGCGGCATCGCATCGTCGGCCAGTCGATTCTTGCCGGCACGCCGTTCGCGAGCGTGATGGTCAAGAACGGAATCGACGGGACGTCCGTCGAGGGGGCCGCTAACGTGGCCTACGCGATTCCGAACGTCTCGGTCGAACTGACGACCACGCAGACCGGCGTGCCCGTGCTGTGGTGGCGGGTGGTCGGCAGCTCGCACACGGCATTCGCGGTCGAAGCGTTCATCGACGAAGCCGCGTACGCCGCGGGCAAGGACCCGTTCGTCTTCCGCCGCGATCTGCTCGCGCACGAACCGCGCATGCGGGCCGTGCTCGAACTCGCCGCGCAGAAAGCGGGCTGGGACCCGGCCAAGCCGTTGCCGAAGGGCCGCGGGCGCGGTATTGCGGTGGCCGAGGCGTTCAAGACGTTCGTCGCGCAGGTCGCGGAAGTCTCCGTCGACAAGGACGGGAACGTGAAAGTGGAACGCGTCATCTGTGCGGTGGACTGCGGTACGCCGATCAACCCCGACGTCATTGCCGCACAGATGGAAGGCGGTATCGGCTTCGGTCTCGGCGCGGCGTTGCACAGCGCGATCACGCTGAAGGACGGAAAGGTCGAGCAGAACAACTTCGACGGCTACCAGGTGCTGCGGTTCGCCGAGATGCCCAAGGTCGAGGTGCATATCGTGCAGTCGGGCGAAGCGCCGACGGGTGTCGGCGAGCCGGGTGTCGCTCCCGTCGGACCGGCGGTAGCGAACGCGATCTTCGCGGCCACCGGCAGGCGGATTCAGTCGCTGCCGTTCCCTGCCGCTTCGGAAAAAACCGCCTGACGGACCGACCGAAGACGACGCGCCGCGTCGTGATGAACTGCGCTTCCCGCGTGCTGGCCACGCGGGAAGCGCGGCACCTTCCCGAGCGCGTAGCCGTGACCGTTTCTGGATTCTCGCAGAAGAAATCGCCGGATTCCCAATAGCTTATCGTCCGCGGACCACGGATCAATCGCGTCCCGGCGGCCATGTATTCGCTTTCGCCTCCCGTAAAACGTCACCGCTACAGGCCGCTTTCAAGTCGCGGCAATGCAACTTGCTGTCCGACGCAAATCCACTACTCGCAAACGTCAACGGTCAATCGAAGCAGACATGGACCTCCTTTGCGAGCCTGAAGACCGCTTCAATCAAGGATTGAACCGCCAGAAACCGCACGGAAAGTACGACTAGCCCATCATGCCCTCTGGGTATGGACCGAGACTCGATCAGTATTGGACGGCGTGTGTTTGGCTCGCCTATTCTGGCCCGGCAGTGATCCATCAAGCCAACCAGAACAAAGCGCCAAACGCACGGAGACATAATGAGCACGCCACTCGACGTATCGTCGCTGATCGACCGGGAGCCTATTCGCCCGTACCAATGGATGATTTTCATCCTCTGCTTCGTCACGACCTTGTTCGACGGCTTCGATACCCAGGCGATTGCATACACCGGACCCGCGATCATCGCGGCATTCGACCTGCGGCCCGGCGACCTCGCGCCGATTCTCATCGCAGGCACGCTCGGCATGACAATCGGCGCAATGACGCTCGGCCTGCTCGGCGACCGCGTGGGACGGCGCCCGGCGCTGCTTGGCGGCGTCGCGCTCTTTAGCGTCGCTTCGCTGCTGACCGCGTTCGCCGGGAGCACCAGCCACATCTTGATCCTGCGTTTCATCGCGGGGCTCGGCATGGGCGGCTGCACGCCGGTGCTGCTCGCGCTCGCCGCCGAATTCGGACCCGCCCGGCATCGCGGCGCGATCATGACCGGCGTGCTGCTGGGGCTGCCCGCAGGCGCGATGCTCGGCGGACTGCTTGCTGCGCGCATGATGCCGGTCATCGGATGGCAAGGCGTGTTCGTCGTGGGCGGCGCGGCGCCGCTCGTGCTGCTCGTCGTGCTTTACTTTGCGCTGCCCGAGTCGCTCAATTACCTCGTGAGCCGCTCGCGCACGAACGGCATGCAGGCGGCACGACGGGTGCTAAGCCGGATCGTGCCCGCAGCGCTGCCCGCCGACATCGCATTCAAGGCGCCGGAGGCGGCGGCCTCGCGCGCAAGCGTTTCAGCACTCTTCACGAATGGCAACGCACGCAACACGATCGCCATCTGGGCCGTCTATCTGCTCAACTGGATCGCGTGGTTCATGCTGCTCTCCTGGTTGCCGACCGTCCTCAAGGCCGCAGGGCTCCCTGCCGCGCAGGCGCCGATGGGTACGGTGGTCGTGAACGCGGTCTTCATCGTGTGCGCGATTCCGCTTTCCATTCTCCTTCCCAGGATCAACACGCGGCGCCTGCTGATCGCGCTCCTCGCGCTTGGCATCGCGATTGCGATCGGGCTTTCGTATGCGGGTACCTCGTGGGGCCTCGTGTTCGTGCTGGCAGGCGCGGCGGGGCTGGGCATCGGAGGCCAGCAGATTGCGCTCAACTATCTCGTGGTCGGCGCCTTTCCGACGACGCTGCGTGCC
>Ga0163162_10001834_pt1 | contig 19983 bp, 18 predicted proteins | sample S55metaG_FD_115310 | JGI IMG/M metagenome (GOLD analysis project Ga0163162, IMG submission 115310) | Switchgrass rhizosphere microbial communities from Kellogg Biological Station, Michigan, USA - S5-5 metaG | ecosystem: Host-associated > Plants > Roots > Rhizosphere > Soil | place: USA...
AGTTGGTAGCGAACGTTCCCGATTATCAGCATAACGAGATCGACATTCGTGATGCTGCAGCAGTGAATGAACTCTTCAAGCAGCACGGCCGCGGTCTGGCTGCGATTATCCACACTGCGGCCCAGCCGTCGCATGATTGGGCGGCGCGCGATCCGCAAATGGATTTCACGGTCAACGCCAACGGGACGCTCAATCTTCTCGAGGCAGCGCGAAATTTTTCCCCGGAAACGCCGTTCGTCTTTATCTCAACGAACAAGGTTTATGGTGATACGCCGAACCGCTTGCCTTTGCGCGAGCTGGCGTTGCGCTGGGAAATCGAGCCTGGGCATGAGTTTGAGCCCGGCATCTCGGAACAGATGAGCATCGATCAGACAAAGCATTCGCTTTTTGGCGCATCAAAGGTCGCGGCCGACGTGCTCGTGCAGGAATACGGTCGCTACTTCAACATGCCGACCGCCTGTTTTCGGGGTGGTTGCCTGACCGGACCGGCGCATGCGGGAACGGAACTGCACGGCTTCCTCTCCTACCTCATGAAATGCACGGTAAGCGGGAGGCCTTACCGCGTCTTCGGTTACAAGGGCAAGCAGGTGCGGGACAACATTCACAGCTTCGATCTGGTGGAGGCGTTTGTGGCGTTCGTTAGGGCGCCGCGCGTCGCGGAGGTTTATAATCTTGGAGGCAGCCGCCACTCCAATTGCTCGATGCTCGAGGCGATTGGACTCTGCGAGGAAATCAGCGGTCGCAAACTTTCCTGGGAATACGTCGAGGACAACCGGATCGGCGACCACATTTGGTGGATTAGCGATGTGCGAAAATTCCAGGAGCATTATCCGGCGTGGAATTTTCGCTATGGCCTCCGCGAAATTCTCGAGGAAATTCACGCGGCGGTTGCAGGGTGATTTCAGCGGAGGGGCGTGCTTCTGCACGTCTGTGCTGTGTAGCGTCCGCTGTCTCAGCGGAAGAGAGGAGGCGACGCGGTCCGAGATGGATTTGCGCTGGGGACAGGGCACTCTACAACTTTGCCCGGCGAGGGTTTGCCCCAGCGTTTCGCACAGCGAAACGGCTACATCAATACTGCTCGCCTTCGTCGGCGGCGGTAGTCACCACCTGATCTGGAATCGCCCAGACGTTAATCATTACGGCGATCCAATAGATGGGGAGGAGAAAAAATCCGAAGCCGGCCGTGAAGGTGGCGGTCAACAGCGCGAGACCTATCGCCATTGGAGTCCCCAGAAACATCAGGAGCAGGCCGATGACACGGTAGCCTTTGTAGATGTGCCCGAGCCCCGGGAGGATGCTGAACATCACCGCGACCATATCGCTCGCCTTGCCTTCGGCCGTTTCCAAAAGTCCGGTTTCCGCGGTTGGCGTTTGCAGACCCTGGTTTGCATTAGCTGACGGTGCGTCGGTGTATTCCACGGGATTCCTTTCTCGAATGAAAACGGTGCTACTTCACCGCACGATTATCGGCGGCATCGGATTCGTCAAGAAAACTAGAAGCGTGCAAAGCGGTCTTGTTCTCGCCAAAGTGGGCCATGCCTGAGCTTTCCGCGATCGTTGGCTTTGCCGACGAAATGCTACGCCTGTCGGAGATTGAGGATTACCCGAACGCGCTCAACGGTCTGCAAATTCAGAACTCCGGCGCGGTCACGAAAATCGGCGCCACGGTCGATGCCTCGCGGCGGACGATGCAAATGGCGGTGAAGCAGGGGATTGATTTGCTCGTCGTGCATCACGGTTTGTTTTGGCCGGGGTTGCAGCCGGTCACCGGTCCATTGCATCAAGCTTTGAAACTGGCCTTCGATCACGACCTCGCGCTCTACAGCGCCCATCTCCCGCTCGATTTTCATCCGCGCATCGGCAATAACATCCTTTTCGCGACTGCACTTGGTTTGAATAACACGAAGCCATTTCTCGAAAGGGAAGGAACGTTCCTCGGCCTCCAGGCTGAGGCGAACCTGCGCCGGGATGATTTGCTCGCCCGACTCGAAAAGTCGTTAGGCGGACGCGTCCACTGCATCGGTGCTGGGCCGACGGAAACGCAACGCATCGGGATCGTGACCGGTGGCGCCGGGGGAGAAATCTACCGGGCGGCTCGGGCAGGAGTGGACACCTACATTACGGGCGAAGCACCGCACTGGGCAGCGGTCGCGGCAGGGGAAGTTGGCATCAATCTTTTCCTCGGCGGCCATTACGCAACCGAGACATTTGGGGTCAAGGCGCTGGCTGCCGAGCTCTCGCAACGCTTCGAAGTGCCGTGGGAATTTCTCGATCACCCAACCGGTTTGTGACATTCTGTCGTTAGGCAACCTTTCATGACGGCGTTTCTGTTTTTTGTCGTGGCTTTGGCTGTTGTTGCCCTTTTCGCATACGCGAAAAAGGCAGGCGCAGCGGTTGCCGGACTCACCGAACGCGTCGCTGCGCTCGAGCGAAAATTACAGCAGAGCGAAACTGCCCCGATACGCGAGAAGGTCGTAATTCCGCCGTCGCCCTTGCTCGCGACGCCGCCGCTGGATGTGTCAGGGCAAGTTCCGGACGAGCGGCCCCCCGTCCCGCGGGATCCAAAAAAGCCACCACCGCTTCCGCCGCCGTTGCCCAAACCAGCTCCGGCCGTCGCTCCTCAGGGTTCTACGCCTTTCAACTGGGAAGCGTTCATGGGCGTCAAACTTTTCGCATGGTTAGGCGGTCTCGCGCTTTTTTTGGGTGTCGTGTTCATGGTGAAGTATTCCTTCGACAACAACCTGATCACGCCGTTTGGCCGAATCGTGATTGGCGGCGCAGTCGGTCTCGCCCTGGTCGCAGCTGGCTGGTGGCTGGCCAATGGTCGCTATCGGGTCACCGCGCAAAGTCTTTGCGCGACCGGCATCGTGATTCTTTACGCGGACCTTTTTGCTGCGCACTCCTTTTACGGGCTGATCTCCCTAACGAGTGCGTTTTTCGCGATGTCGGCAGTGACCCTCGGATCGTTCCTCCTCGCCGCGAATCTCTCCGCGCAGGTCATCGTTATTTTGGGATTGTTAGGTGGTTTCCTTACTCCCGTTCTGCTTCCGAGCGGCAGCGACAATGCTCGCGTGCTCTTTCTTTACATCGCGCTGCTTGATCTCGGTGTGGCAGCCGTCGCGTTGCGCAAAGGCTGGTCGTACCTGGTTTTGCTCGCGTCGATCGGCACGGCCTTGACCCAACTGGGTTGGGCGTTCCAGTTCTTCAACGCCGCCAAGGGCGGTCGGGCCTTTTGGATCTTTCTCGGCTTCGAAGCGCTCTTTTTGGCGTTCTACTTCTGGCAGCATTTAAGAGCCCGCGCTTCCCACAGCGAAGCGGCTACAACCGGACCGATTTCACCAAACATCTGGACCGCTGCGGCTGCGGCGCTCGCAGGATGCACAGCGCTCGGATTTTGCTTCTGGCTCCTGGCCACTCCAGTGCTCGCGCGGCAGCCGATGTTTTTCTTCAGCTTCGTCTTTCTCGCAGATGCCGGGGTTCTCGCGCTTCCGGTTTTTGGTCGAGCACATCGGTCGATCGCATTCGGTGCCGGGGCGTTGGCCTTCGCTCTGGTAGCGGGATGGATCGGATTGTTTGCGCAACACGCACCGCTCTCAGCGGCGCTTGTCGCCATTGTCATCTTCGCGTTGCTCCACGCGGCGACGGTCCCGGCTTCAGCCTGGCGTCCAAGCATGCTCCCGCTCACTGCCGCCGGCACGGTCACGCCGTTCTTTCTCCTGATCATTTTGATCGAAGCGGTCGAGCTTCGGAATCCGACGCCGGTTTTTGGGGTTGCTCTGATCCTCACCGGAATTCTGCTGGTCGCGGCGATCGTTAGGCAAGCGGACTGGCTCGCGCTCGCCGCTTTGTTCGGCGCTGGTCTGGTGGAAGTGACCTGGCAGGGTGCGCACTTCTCGAACGAAGAGGCGATCCCCGCGCTCGGATATTACGCGCTCTTTTTGATCTTCTTCGTCGCTTTCCCATTCTGTTCTGCGCAGAAGGACAAAGCGTGGTCGTGGGCGATCAGCGCAATCGCTCAGGCCCTTCAATTTTGGCTGTTCTATCGTGCCATCGACCTCGCCTTTCCTAATGATCGGATGGGATTGCTACCGGCGGCTTTCATCGTTCCGGCCGCGATCGGAGTGGCGACATTGCTGAAGCTCTATCACGCGGATCCGTCAACCGGCGATGCGCGGCTCGCCTGGCAAGGTGGCGCATTGCTACTTTTCGTTAGTCTAATTTTTCCTCTGCAATTCCATCGCGAATGGATCACCCTGGGCTGGGCGGTGGAAGGTTGCGCTCTTCTCTTGCTTTTTCATCGTCTGCCGCATCGCGGTCTGCGGCTGGTCGGCGTCGTTCTGCTTTGCCTCGCTTTCGTCCGCCTCGCGCTGAATCCAGCCGTCTTGGAATATCATAGACGCGCCGCCACCCGGATTTGGAACTGGTATCTCTATGCCTATGGAATCACCACCGCCTGTCTTCTCGGAGGTGTTCGACTCTTCGGAAAACCGCGAGAGAATTCGATCGAGCGCTTTGGCCCGCCATTACTTGGTTCGTTAGGCGTGATTCTCGCCTTTCTTCTCCTCAATATCGAGATCGCCGATTATTTTTCAGTCGGTCCGACGCTTACCTTTTCATTCACCGGCAACTTTTCCCGGGACATGACTTACTCGATCGCCTGGGGACTTTTTGCCCTCGGCCTCATCATTGCCGGCATGCGGATCAAGCAGCGGGCGGCCCGTTATGCTGGTGTTGCGCTTCTCGGAGTAACGTTAGGCAAACTGTTCCTGCACGACCTGAATGATCTCGATGAGCTTTATCGGATCGGCGCCTTTGTCGGCGTGGCGGTGATTCTAATCGCGGCCTCCTTTATTTATCAACGCTTCCTCAGTCCCGAGCGAGCCTGCGACACAAACTGATGGGTGACGAGAAGCGCGTCAGCACCAAGGCGACGAGTATTGTCGGGCTCGCTGTTTTGTGCAGCCGGGTCCTGGGGCTGATTCGCGAACAGGTTTTTGCCGGCCTGTTTGGCGCGGGCAAAAATCTCGACGCCTTTCTCATGGCGTTCCGTTTGCCTAACATGTTGCGCGACCTTTTTGCCGAAGGCGCGCTTTCCACCGCGTTCATCACGACGTTCTCGCAACGAATCGCGACCGAAGGCGATGAATCGGCCTGGCACCTGGCAAACAAAGTCGCGACCCTGACCGCGATTTTCATGAGCGCGGTGACATTGCTCGGCATCGTGTTCGCGCCCCAACTCGTCGGCGTCATGACGTGGTGGAGCTGGTCGCCCGAAAAGACCGAGCTGACCATTTTGCTCACGCGCATCATGTGGCCATTCATTTTGCTCGTCTCATTGGCGGCGCTGGCCATGGGAATGTTGAATGCGAAGAACGTCTTCGGCGCGCCTGCGATGGCGTCGAGTTATTTTAATCTCGGCTCAATCATTGGTGGCGTCGCGCTCGGATGGTGGTTCGACCCGCATTTCGGCGCGCGTTCTCTCGTTGGCCTGTCGATCGGCACGCTGATCGGCGGCCTGTGGCAATTGACCGCTCAATTCCCGTCGCTGCGTCGCGTCGGGTTTAAGTTCAATCCCGACTTCAAATGGCGCGATTCCGGTGTGCGCACGATTTTGACTTTGATGGGGCCCGCTGTGATCGCGGCGAGCGCCGTGCAGGTGAACGTGCTCGTGAACAGCGGATTTGCCGCGCGGCTTGGCGATGGACCGGTCAGCTGGCTGAACATTGCCTTTCGGCTGATGCAGTTGCCGCTCGGTATCTTCGGGGTGGCGGTGGCGACGGTGACGCTGCCGCTCGTTTCGCGGAGCGCGGCGCTCGGTAACACCGGGGAATTTCGCGGCGCGCTTGCCCATGCCATTCGCCTGGTGATGTTGCTGACGATTCCATCCGCGATCGGGTTAATGATCCTCGCGCAGCCGATTATCGCGGTAATTTACCAGCATGGACGTTTTACGGCGGCGTCGACGATCCAGACGGCGGGCGCGCTTCAGTTTTATGCGATCGGACTTGCTGGTTATGCGGGAGTGAAAGTGCTCGCTCCCGCCTTTTACGCGATCAACAAGCGACATCTGCCCATGGTCGTTAGTCTGATTTCCATCGCGGTGAATTTTGTTCTCAACTGGTACCTCACCTTTCATCTCGGACTAGGGCACCGCGGGCTCGCCCTCTCCACGAGTTTTGTTGCCATCACAAATTTCCTTCTTCTCTACGCGATGATGCGCCAGCATACCGGCCGGCTCGAAACTGGGCAGATGCTGGCGACGTTAGGCAAAGTTCTCGCCGCTGGCGCGGTCCTGGCGGCGATCTGTTTTGCTGCGCAGAGATTTGTCTTTCCAGCCAGCGGCGGTTCGGGATGGAAATTGATTCTCGAAGTTACGCTGACGATCGCAATCGGAGCGGGAGCATTTTTTGGAACGGCCTATCTGCTTCGCGTCGCAGAGGTGAATGAGGTGGTAACGATGGCGAGAAGGAAACTGAATTTGTAGAGCGCACTTGGAGGGACAGGCTCCGTCCCGTCCGCGTCTCCAGGTGGCGTCCCGAAGAAACACGGACGACATCCGCTTGAGGCGGATCGTCCCTCCAGATTATGACATCAGCGCCTGCTCGAGATCAGCAATCAAATCGTCCGGATGCTCGAGACCGATCGAGAGGCGCAACAACGTCTCGGGCGTGAGCGTCTCCGGCCCTTCGATCGATTGACGATGTTCGATCAGACTTTCCACGCCGCCAAGACTTGTGGCGCGGGTGAAGATTTGGGTTCGGTTAGGCAGCGCCATCGCGGCGGCGCGATCGCCCTTCAGCTCGAATGAAAGCATTCCGCCAAACGAACGCATCTGCGTGCGGGCAAGCTCGTATTGCGGGTGCGACGACAAACCCGGGTAATGAACTCGTTCGACCTTCGGATGTTTGCCGAGGAATTGCGCTACGCGCATGGCGTTTTCGCAATGCGCACGCATTCGCCAGGGAAGGGTTTGCAATCCGCGATGCACGAGCCAGCAATCGAACGGCGCCGGCACCGCACCGCCCTCATTCTGGATGCTGCGAACACGTTGAAAAAATTCGTCGTCTTTGTGCGCAACGAGCGCACCTCCGAGCACGTCGCTATGTCCGCCAAAGTATTTCGTGGTCGAGTACATGACCAGATCGGCGCTGAGCCGGAACGGCTGCTGAATCATCGGGCACCACGTGTTATCGACGACGAGCCGAGCCCCGACACCGTGCGCCATTTCTGCGACTGTGGCGATATCGGTTAATTTCAACGTCGGATTTGAAGGCGTCTCGATCCAGATCAGTTTGGTGTTTTGACGGACAGCGTTTCTGATTGCGTCGAGGTCTGTCATATCGACGAAATCGACGGCGAGTTGCCAGCGGACGAACACCTCTCGAAGAAGTCGCAGAACGCCGTGATAAGCCTCGCGCGGCGCGATCACGTGATCACCCGGCGCGAGCGCTTGAAACGTCGCCGCCGCCGCCGCCAAGCCTGAAGCGAATGCCGCGGCGGCCGCTCCTCCCTCGAGAGTAGCGAGCGCCTGTTCCAGGCCAGTTCGGTTCGGGTTGCCGGAACGCGTATAGCTAAACCCCGCCGGATAGCCTCCGTCCGGGGCGCGTTGAAAAGTTGTGGAAAGATAAATGGGCCCGGACACCGCTCCCGTCGCAGGGTCAATCGCGCGGCCGGCATGGACCGCGATCGTTTCGGGATGTAACGGAAACTTGGGTTTTGTCATGCAGATCGCCAAGACTACGGCACCATGCCGAGCCTGCCAATCCCTCTGGAGGGACGGCCGCTGTGCCGTCCACGCAGGGTCGACAAACCCCGACACACCCCTTCGCCCGCGTTTTGCATTTGACGGCCAGCGCGTCCCATCGGAAAACCAAGCTGCACCAACTGCTGGCCCGGTTTATCCTGCTGGCTTTGCCATTTATGATATACGACGACGAAGTCTTTAAGATGGCGTGTGACCAGTTCCACGTCATCGCCGATTACCTGAACATCGATAAGAACGATCGCGACCGCCTCATGTATCCGAAGCGCGCGATGGCCGTCACGCTGCCGGTGCACATGGATGACGGCAGCACCAAGACTTTTCAGGGATACCGGGTGCAGCATCACCTGACGCTCGGGCCGACCAAAGGCGGCACTCGTTTTGCCCCAAATCTTTCAATGGGCGAAACGGCCGCGCTGGCGATGTGGATGAGTTGGAAATGCGCGCTCAACAATCTGCCCTACGGCGGAGCGAAAGGCGGCGTCGCCTGCGACCCGACAAAGCTTTCGCACAAAGAGCTCGAGGCTGTTTCACGCCGCTACATGCAGGAGATGATCCCATTCGTCGGGCCGAAGACCGACATCATGGGGCCGGACATGGGGACGAACGAGCAGGTCATGGCGTGGTTCATGGATACGTATTCCGTTTACCAGGGGTATTCCGTCAACGAAATCGTCACCGGCAAACCAGTTTCCATCGGTGGCACAGAGGGCCGTCGCGAATCGACTGGCCGCGGTGTTGTCTACCTGATCGAGCGCGCCATGGATATGCTCAAGATGGACCCCGAGAAATCGACCGCGATCATCCAGGGCTTTGGCAACGTCGGCTCGGTGGCCGCCTTGTCGTTAGGCCTGAAATCCGGGGTCAAGATTGTCGGGATCAGCGATCATACGGTGGCGCTTTATAACGCGAAAGGAATCGATGTGAAGTCCGCCGAGTTGCACGCGCAAAAGAAGGGCAACCTGCGTGCCTTTAGCGAGGCCGACCGGGTTGATCCTAACGAACTGCTGGAGATGCCGTGCGACATTCTTGCGCCGTGCGCGATCGATCGGGTCATCACGGAGAAGAACGCGGACAAGATTAAGTGCCGCATTCTGGCTGAGGGCGCGAACGGGCCGACCAGCCCGGAAGCGGACCTGCACTTAAACAGCCGTTGGGATGAAGTCTTTCTCATTCCGGACATTCTTTGCAACGCTGGCGGTGTGATCGTTTCGTATTTCGAATGGGTGCAGGGTTTGCAAGCCTTCCTCTGGACAGAAACGGAAGTGACCGACAAACTGTTCCGCATCCTCGAACACTCCTTCGCGCAAGTCATCCGACGCGCGAAAAGAGACAAGGTTTCGCATCGTACCGCCGCGATGGCGATCGGCGTCGAGCGAGTGCTAAAAGCCAAGGGCACTCGCGGATTGTTCCCCTGATTCGGGGATGAAGTTCACGCACCGGGAAATCGAGCGCACCGGACGTCTGCTTGATGTCCTGACGGACGAAGAACGCGGGTTGCGCATCATCGTTTCTCGACTCGGCGCGGAACTGGTGAGCCTGGCATTGCGGAACGGGGCAGGGGAATGGATCGGTTTTGTTCATCGAGACAACGATCTGAGCAAGCCGGATCGAGGTTGGGCAAATCACTCAACCGTTATGGGGTATTTTCTTCATCGCCTGAAAGATGAGCGCAGCCTCTATCGTGGACGTGAGATTCGCGGCGGGACGCATAGTTTTCTCCGGCAAAAACTCTTCACCGATGTAAGCGCAAATCTTGGGGCAGGCGAACAAGCTGCGCTCACTTACCGGATTTCGCCTAACGAAATTAAGGCGGAGGAATATCCACTTAAGGTCTCACTAGCGCTCACCTACACTTTACGGAGCGGAGAGCTGGCAGTCGATTTCCATTTTCATAACCAAGAGTCCGAACTGACGGCACATCTCGAGTTCGGGCTCCATCCCGGCTTCGCAGCGGCGAGCTTTGACAGTTTCACGCTGGAGATGCCCGCGGGTCGCTATCGCCGCTGGTTTTCACCGGGAAACTATCTTAGTGGCGAGACCGAGGAGATTACATTTGCTGGGGGCGACATGCCTTTCGATCGGGCTCAACTTCCCGGTTCTTTCATCCTTGAGTTTGTTGACGTGCCGGATCGCAAATTCGTTTATCGCGATGCAGCGAGCGGACGCAAGGTTGTCCTCGATTTTGCCGGCGTGCCCTACTTCACACTTTGGTCCGACGGTGGTCCATTTCTTTGCGTTGAACCGTGCTGGGGTCTGACTGATCGACATGAGCAGCGCGCGTTTGAAGAGAAGGACGGTATTCAAACCATCGCGCCCGGTGGTGATCTTCGAGCGGGGTTTAGGATGACGCCAACCCTCGCCGACTACTGATCTAGCGCGTAAACTTCGACCAAGGCTACGCCGGTCGTGTCGCCAGCTCCGCGCACAATTGCGGTGTATGCACCTGGGTTGAGCGTTGCGACAATGGCGGATTCCTTGTTGTCGGTAGGTGGGACTCTTGTAGCGATGATTTGGTCTTCCTGGTCGGAGCGCCAGTTGTCGTTTAGGAAAATGAGCGAGCCATCAGAGTTATGGAGCTCAAGGATTGGATCGGCCAGCGCCCCCGTTACGCCGGCCGCGGCTAATGATGGGCCAATCCCACGGATGATGACGCTCTGGGGGTCAGTCCCACCGACAATGAAGCCACCGATCATGACATCGTCGCCACTGCCCACGTTTCCACGCGTGGAAATGTTCAGCACGGAGGAATCACCCGGTTCAAGATCGTAGAGCTCGCAGAGCGCGTTGCCGACGGAGCCATTCACACCCTGCAGAACCGCAGTGTAGATGCCAGGAGACAGACTAACGGCGATGACTGACTCGGATGGATCGCTTGGGTTTAAGTCGACCGGAAGGACGTTGGGGATTAGTGGAATCCAGTTATCGTTTGAAGCGATTATTTCGCCGGCAGCGTTATGCAGTTCCAGGACTGGGTCGGCCAAGACTGTTTGGACTCCTTGGGCGGCTAAGGAAGGCCCGAGCGCCCGAATGACAATATTCTTGTTGGCGTTTCCAGAAATGATAAATCCGCCGATCATCGCGCTGTCTCCGCTCTGCACATCGACGCGAGTGGAAATGTTGAGAAGGTATTTAGGTGGCGGTGGTGGGGTCGGCGACGGAGTTGGGGTTGGACCTGGAAGTACATTCAACTCCGAATCGATCGAGGCGAGAAGCGGAGCATAAGCAGAATTCATTGCGTCAGCTGCGTAGATTTCGATCCAATCGGCTCCAAGGGCTACGCCGGCATCCAGGGCTTGTTCGAGTGTACCCTTGAGATCTCCACCTACTGAACCATCGGAAGCCCCAGTGAGCTGGAACCCGGTCGCTCGGTCGGACGCGTTGTCCTGGATCAGCTTGTTAATGAAAAAGCCATTGTTGCTCGTGGCGTTTAACCCCCACTGCATAATTCCAAATTGCGGATAAAGCAGACCGTGATTGATGATCGCCATGATTGCTGCTGCGGCCTGCGGATCAGAGAAAGGGGCACCCGACGCGAGGATAAAAGGGGTCGAGGAAAGATTCTGATTGTAGGTGTCGATGAAGAAAGCGGAAGAGGCCACCCAGGCGTCAGTGTAATCTGAGACGGTCATGTCTAGACCAATGCCAGAAGGTAGGGGCATGTAACTCTCCGTCTTGTAGCCAAGTCCTCCCATGACGATGTAGTCGAGGCGATCGTCAAAGTGCTGACAAAGAGCCTTTATGAAGGCGATAATCTTAGGCTGAACGACCGGGTCAAAAGGGAGAACCATGGGATCGGGGCCAAGAGAAGTGTTATAGGTTTTTGCTCCCGGGAGCTTGGTCACCCAGTCGGGTGGGGAAGAGAGCAAGGTTATGGAAAGCCCGATTTGCTTGTTGTAAGTGATGGAATTGGAGATGAGGCCGTCGATCCTCGACCAATCGTAGACACCGTCAGCCGGGTTCGCTGCTGACCACTTAATCTCGGCTCGCCATCCGCTGATTCCCGGGTTGGTCCAGGCATCGCCCCCGATTTCAAACAAGCCCCGTGGCGCTCTCGTCGCGCTGGATTTCGATCCGGAGCCGAAGAGGAGTGCGCAAAGAGCGAAGGGGAGCAAGAACCGCGACGGACCCATAAATACCATAAATAAGATAGCAGCCGTTATTGTGCCCCTCGGGGTCAAATTTCGGCGTTTTTCGTAATTAACGGCGGCGGAGCGGATCTTATGCAGTCAGTCGGGACCACCAAAAGAAAAAAAAGGTTACAGCGTGCGAAAGCAGGGTTTTCCCATCGCGGTTTCGAGGCAGCAGGCTCGTCGGGTGATGCGGAACGGGGCTTACTACGTTCGCTGATCAGGCATTCCGTAGACGCGACAGCACGATGTACCACAGCACCGCGCTCAGGCAGAGTGCAAATATTCCTCCGGCTCTGAAGTGCCACGCTCGCTCGAGGAAACTCGCGACAAACCCCGGAGTGCGATTCGCGGTGCGACGAAGCTTACGAAACCTTTGAGCACTTGTGCCCAGCCGAAAATGGTGAGGACGACAGGCAAGCCTGTCCAAACATTGTGGAATGCGACAACAAGTGAACCAAATCCGAGCGCCAGAAAGCCGTTTACGAACACTCCGGCGCGACCCTTCGCACGGAGCATGGTAAAGAAGTCAACCCAGGCGCGGGCTGCACCAAGTGCTACAGGCCGATAATCGTCAAGAAGACGACGACGAACAGCTCCGGGACGGATGCTCGCTGTGGCTGCTTCCATCTATCTTCCTGTGCCCTTGAGCTTTACGTTTGTCTGATTCGATGTGCCCCTCTTAATCGCGAGGCAATCTTACTTTCGACGTCGCGTTGCTGCCGGCGGCGAATCCGCGACAGGCATCAGCTCAAAAGTCCGGATCAAGGGCGCAAGATCGATCACACCATTGGCCGCCGACTTCAAAACGTTCCCCAGATTTTGCGTGACGGAGGCGACTTCGACGCGAATTCCGCGCCGGCGCAATTTGGTGGCAAGATAGGCGAAATCAGCATCGCCGGTCACGAGAATGACCACATCGGGCTGCATCTCGACGGACAACTCCAAGGCGTCGATTGCCATCATAACATCCACGTTTGCTTTGTAGTGGCCTTCCTCGGCGGGCGCGCCATCCTTGGTCACGACCAGGAATCCATTTGAGCGCAGCCAGTGGATAAACTTGCTTTTCTTGTCGCGCTCATCCTGCCAGATAGGAATCGCGGGTGGCAGCCCTGCGTAAACCACCATCTCGATCAGATCGCGTCCAGTGTGCGCGCCCGAGAGAAATTCGCGCAGTCTTAGCCAATCCAGACCGCGCCCCGCGGTTCGCACGGAACTGCCAACATTCGATTCATCCACCAGCACGAGAACGCGCGCGCGCCGGCCGTTTGCCGGATCCTTTCTGGCCATGCGGAGCCGATTGTGAACAGGCTGCCGCCTGGGCTATTTCGTCGCCTTCTTTTTGGCCGCTTTGGCGCCTGCGATTCGCTCGGTTTTCTTGCGGCGTGCCGCGCGTTTTCTGACGTTATCTCTGCCTTGGCTGTGTCCCATAACACCCCATACTGGCCTCTTCTGGTTAACTTCCAAGCACTTTTGTCGCGCCGGCGCAGGAAGGGACGGATCGAGACGCAATGGATTTTGGACCCGTTTAGCCTTGCGCGGCATCAACTCCAAAGCAGTCCCATACATGGCGGCACGGTCGTTGCTTTGTGGAAAGGCAGTGGATGGACCGTATAGGATTCTGACCGTCGATGATGAGGTGTCGGTAAACCTTTCGTTGCAATTTGTTTTCCCCAAATCGCACTATGAAGTCGTCTGCGTTGCGAGCGGTGCCGCCGCTCTCGCCAATCTCGAGGCCAACTCCAAGCCGTACGATGTCATTATCATCGATCAGAGAATGCCGAACCTAACCGGTGTAGAATTAGTCGAAGCAATCAGAGAGCGAGGTATTCCAGGAGAGATCATCATCTTGTCGGCTCACCTTACATCTGAGGCGCGCCAGGCTTACGCCCGATTGGGAGTGAATACGGTTTTTCCCAAGCCCTTCGAAGTCGAGCAGCTTCGCTCCACCGTAGATCGCCTTGTCGGCCGAGGCGGGGAGTAGGGTAGGGTCACACTAAGAAATCGATTCGCTTCCGAAAGCTCGAGTAGGACTCGATTGCAGGTCCTATCTCGCCCGCGAACAAAACCAGCCCAAGGCTGACCAGTCGTGAAACCATTCCTGGATTTGGGACACCCAATCGACGTCCCTTCGCTTGGAATTCGCGAGAGCTGCCGCGCAGGCTTTCTCAACCGACTTACCCTGTTGTAACCCTCTTAGGATAGCGAAAGCTTCCGGTTCGAGTCGTTTGTAATACAACAGGTTGTCATAACGATGCACGACGAGCCGGACTTGCTCTTGTTTGGGTCGGCGCACCGGTCGTTTCCGTCTCTGCAAGTGCGGCATCGACTCAAATGTGTTACTCGCTTCGTCGCGTAGAGTGTCAGCCTCGCGCTTCTTGATCGCGAGAAGAAAACGATCAACTGCGTAATTCAATTCGAGCAGGGAAAGATAAGGCTGCAATCCAATTCGTAAACGGCCAGGCGGCGTGTTAGAAATCTCATCCATGGTGAGGCGCGGTTTCTCGGCGTTATCGAACGCGATAACCTGCGCCCACTCAAAGCGGGCCATATCGAGTGCGAGGATTTCGTTAGGCGCAGTCCAGGACGGTTCCTCGCGAAGAAACTGTTCGAGCCTTTGGCCGAGGTTACGGAGAGTGAAGGAAACAGACGGATACTTTGCCAGGTAAGCCGTCGCCAGTCTCAGGAATTTCTTCTCGCCTACGATGGCCCGCAGACCAGGGTAATCGTCGTAGAGGCAATCGAGAACGCGGAACCAGTAAACACGGTTGTAAATCTCAAGGCGTTCAAACGAGCTTAAGCGGTCGTTAGGCTTGATGAACTCGTTGGCAACGGTGCGCGCACTGCGGCCGTCGCTCCAGCGCGGTTGCATGCGATCCCGCGCGGTGAGTGGACGAAAGACGGCGCTCGCCATCAGTCTCTGGAGCTCCTTCAACTCGGCTCGGGAACCGGCGCGAGATTTACTAGGCGGCCGCGGTTTGGAATTGGTCTTCGACAAATTGGTTCGCCTTGAGCGCCTCCCGGTGAACTTCGGCAAAGGTGGGAATGCGATCGTCCCACTCCAGCAAGGTGGCCGTCCTGCCTACCAGCTTAATGGCATGCGCATAAAGCTTCCAAACCGGGTCGAGCACCGGATGATCATGCGTATCCAGTATATATTTTTCGAACTTGGAGTGACCCGCGATATGGATTTGCCCGACACGGTAATGCGGAACGTTGTTCAGATAGTCGTAGGGATCGAAATTGTGGTTTTGTGAAGAGACATAGATGTTGTTCACATCAAGTAGAATTCCGCAGTTGGCGCGCTCCACGACTTCGGACAGGAATTCCCATTCCGTCATTTCAGAGGCATGGAATTCCGCATAACTGCTCACATTCTCGACACAAATTGGAACTTCGAGGTAATCGGAGGCCTCTCGAATGTTAGCTGCTGTGGTCTTAGCAGCAGCAAAGGTGTAAGGCATCGGAAGGAGATCATGAGTGTAGCGTCCGTCCACGCTACCCCAGCAGAGGTGGTCGCTCAGCCAGGGCGTGTTGGTTCGTTTCACCAACCGCTTGACCTTCTTCAAATGATCGCGACTAAGCCGATCAGCTGACCCGAGATACATGGCCACTCCGTGCTGCACCACTCGATATTGCTCGAGGATCTGATCCAAGACTTGGAGTGGCCGGCCGCCGTCGACCATGAAATTCTCGGAGATGATTTCGAACCAATCAACGACTGGTTTCTTCTCAAGAATGTGACGGTAATGCGGCACGCGCAGGCCGATGCCGATGCCATAGTCGTTGAAATTATTGAATGCGTTCGCGGGCATGTCCGATATGACGCAGAGAATCGAAGGGTCGAACTTCGACTCTCCGCGTTTCGCGCCGGTGGCGCGAAGTGTTGTCCTAATTTCCGGGCTTCTTGTCGTGGCTGCCGTCGGTGGCGCAGCCGCCTTTGCCCTTGCAAGAGTTCTTGCCTTTGCAACCGTTGTCACCGGTCTTGCAACCGCCTTTGCCTTTGCAGGAGTTCTCGCCTTTGCAGGAGTGAACGTCCTTCTTCTGGGCATCATCGTTCATCTGGCTGAGCGAGACACCGGCTTTGGCGTTTGTATTGGCGGCATGCGCCTGCACGGCGAATGAACCGCTCATCAGTCCGGCGACTGCAGCGCCGGCCAGGAGTGTTTTCGATTTTATCATTGGTCTTTCTGTTTTTGGGTTTCTATCCGCGAGCGGAAGGTCCCCGACGTGATCGGAGCCGCCTGGGATAAAGATACGCGGGAGGGGAGGGAGCGGATGCCAATTTGCGGATCATTTTGGAGTAAGACTGGACTTTGGCGAGAATATTCCCCATTCGCCAGATAATTTGAGGTGGAACTACGATTTACAGGCCGAAGTGGCAGCTGCAACGGGCAAATTGCGTAATCGCCTGTGTTTGTGGCTGGGATCGCTGATGCCGGCCTAATCGACGTCGCTGCGCTTCCCTCGCCGGGATCAGCGATCCCAGCCACAATCCCGAGTTGGAATTACTCAGCCGAAGGAACGGTGTACGACAGATGCGTTACACCGAATTCATCAACTGTCTCCAAAACCAATCGGTCAGGATTTTGCTGAATGGTCACCCGCCCATAACCGGAACAGTCGGCCTCATAATAGCCCTCGCTCCAGTCACCTTCCGGCGCAGTGGAACATCTGTCCCCGCTCGGGTCGAATCCCAAGCCGCGCTTCGACGCGTTCGGCTGCGGAACACACATTTCGGGGAAGCCGGAGATGGTGCCATCGTCAATCGCGGCGAGGTGAAGATCTCCTGAGATGAAAACGACGTTTTTGATTTGATTGTCAGTGATGAAGTCCCGCAGAACGTTCCATTCGGTCTGATATCCGCCCCAAGCGTCAGGGTACTTTGTCGTCGTATTCGTCACGACGGACGAAAAGATAACTTTCCAAGTCGCGGTCGAACTGAGCAGACCGTTTTCGAGCCACTGCAGTTCTCCGGTCGCGCCATACGCGTTCCCGTCCAACATGCTCTTATCTTTATCATCGGGTCGCTTCTCGTTATCTCTCTGGCTGCGGCAATCAAGGACGAAACATTCCGCCTGTGCGTAGCTGAATTTTTGCCAGATGCCGGGCGATACCGCCGGTAGTGGATAAGTAGGAACGTACTCCTGAAAGACCTGTTGAGCGATACCCCATCCGGTATAAGTCCGATCCGCGTTGTTCACCCCGGCGTCATGGTCGTCCCACTGGTGCGCGATGGGAAACTTGCGCAAAACTTGTCCGACGAAATTAGACATGTTGCGCGTCAGGGGATTGTAGAGGTCCTTAAACATTTGCCGCTTATCAACGAGCGTCAGCGGACCGCGATGGTCAAAGTCCCCGCCGATGAAAACGAAAGCCGGAGATTCTGCCGCGACCTGGTCAAAAGTGGGAACCGGGTGTTTTAAGTCCGCGGTATTTGTGAAATCTGTCAGCACGATAAACTTAAAGTCTCGTGCACTGCCGGCCGGGGCGAAGGTGGTGAATGTCGGGTAGGGCGGGTTGAACTGAGACACGCCGTTGACCTTGACATTTACATAGTAGCGCGTTGCCGCGGTCAGCCCACTGAGCGGAATGATCTTCGTAAAATCGCTAGGGCCGAGAGTTTTAAGCGGACTCGTTGTGAGGGCAGATACGAGATTTGGATCCGTTCCGTAGACTAGCGCAACCGTGGTCGATGTGTTAGTGCGGACAAAGACGTTCGCGGTTGACGTAGTAACGCCGCCAACGACGGGGCCATGGGTTAATTTCTGGGCAGCAACCGGAATGGTGCTCGCGACAAAAATACAGAATGAAAAGAAGATTGGGCTCGTCGCGTTGAAGATAACGGGAAGTATTCTGGACCGCGAGCGGAACCGGCGTGAGGTTTTCAAAGACGGTGGATGCTGAAGATGATTGGGGAATTTGTCAAGGATATTGCTGCTGTCGGCGGAGAAAGGGCGGGACGTTGGCGGCCATCAGGTGATCGCATAGGAATATGGGGTCTCCGGCATGAGCATTGCTGCATTTGTGGCAGGACTATGGCTGCACCGTTCAGAATCCTGGCGGTTGATGACGAACCAACGGTCGCATTTTCGTTGCGACACGTCTTCGCCGCTCCGCGCTACGAGCTGCTCAGTGTCGAGGACGGTTTGGCCGCGCTCGCCAAGCTCGACGACCGTTCGGAGCATTACGACGCGATCATCGTCGATCAAAAAATGCCTAATCTTTCCGGCCTCGAACTGGTGGGCGCCATCCGGGAACGTGGCATCCCCGGTAAGATCATCGTGCTATCGGCTCAAATCACGAACGAACTTCGCGCCGCTTATAAGCAAATGGATGTCGATGCTATCGTCTTGAAGCCCTTCGACGTCGAGGAGCTGCGCTCAGCCGTTGTCGCGGAGCCGTCTGAGTAATGTCGCGCGCTCGGGTGCAGGAAGGCATCGGGTCACTGGACTGTGACCGTCACTGATTTGGTCGCGCGTCCGAACTGATTGGTCGCATACACTTTGTAAATCGTGGTCACGGTGGGGTGGACGACGATACTCGTCCCACGGACCGGGCCGACTTCCGGCGAAACGATTGCGTAAATCGTGTTCGTCATGCTCCAGGAAAGCGTAGACGGTTGGCCCGGACTGACTGTCGGCGGATTTGCCGCTAAACCGGAAACGGTCGGCGACGGACCGGTCGGAACGTTGTCGGGTGTATAAACCGGACCCATTAGCACAACCTCAAAATCCGATGCCCTAAGCGTCTTGAGCAAATCGAGCTCGGAGTTGTTCCAGGTATCGTCCGGTGTCCCACTGATAAACATTGCGCTGCCGTTATCCGCCACGATCACTCCATAGTTTTTCAAAGCCGTCAGGATGACCTGGTCGTCGGCGGGGAAGGTAGAAATGTTGAAGCTCGCTTTCAGCCGCATCCGCATTCCCATGGGCGGGGCATTCGGATCAGTGACCGAGGAGGCCCAATGGGAAGCCGGAGGTGTGAAGGCCTGCCGGGTAACCGGCACCGTAACACGGATGGCGTGATTGATGGCGCCGGCGGCAACCTCGTCGCGGCGGACAAGTCCGGGAAATATCGGGAGACCGGCCGCGTCAGCAGATGTCCAAGTGTAGGGACGCTGCTCATTGATGGTCATATCCCAGATCGCAGTCGAATCCGCCTGCCAGGAACCTCGCTTTAGGAAAGCTCGATCGAGTTCATAAAGCCAGCACCCATCCTTATCCAGGACCAGCACATGCCGATCACCGTTGCCGGGCTTGGGATAGCCTTCGATCAGCGCGCCAGCCGGGATAGGCATGGGTCCCGGATCCGATTCGCTCTTGTAAGCCACAATCTTGACTGGGACCTTGGGCTGCGTCGCGTCCTCGACCTGATAAGGAATGCCGATCGTCCTTCCGAGATAGAGACCGGCGCCGAAGTCAGGATGCAACGGTGAAGTTGAGCCAATGAAAGCGATAAAGTTATCCGAATTAGGATCTACTGGAAGGCTGGAGATATTTGTGTTCCACGCGTTATCGTCCGGGAACGGGCGGAAGCCGTTCAGATTTGCATTTGGCCCGAGAGACATGTCGGAGCATGAACCGGTTTGGGCGAATGCCGCGCTCGAGAATAACAGCATTGCGCTGCAGATAAGTGTTGTCCGGTAATTACGCTGCATAAGTCCGTCGCAGTTTCGCTCGACGCAAGATCGAGTCCAACGCACCGTCGGACGCACTCAATGTCGGGTCAAGGCCCGACGATGTGCGGTTACTTGGCCAATAAAAACCGCTCGCGGGTTCGTCCGAAGGTTAACTGACTGATCAAGCCCAATGGGGCGACGTCACTTGGTCGTAAACGTCCACTCCTGCGCAGAACAGGCTGGCGCTGGGGAGAATTGCGCTCCACAGCAGGCAGGCTGCCACCACATAGAGTGACTCGAAAAGGACTCGCCTGAGAGGAATATTCCCAAGGCGGTTTCGCCCGACGGGGAAAATCGGATTTCGGAGGCTCGATCGTTTCATGGTCGTGCTGCTATAGTTATTGGTCGTTAGGATTTTTCCGAATGTTTGTGTTCGCAGGGTCAAAATGACCTCTGCCGGAGTAAACATC
>Ga0163162_10001836_pt1 | contig 19976 bp, 18 predicted proteins | sample S55metaG_FD_115310 | JGI IMG/M metagenome (GOLD analysis project Ga0163162, IMG submission 115310) | Switchgrass rhizosphere microbial communities from Kellogg Biological Station, Michigan, USA - S5-5 metaG | ecosystem: Host-associated > Plants > Roots > Rhizosphere > Soil | place: USA...
GACGAGCCAGGGCATAGATCAACAGGAAGGCCGGCAGGAACAGCGTGAGGAATTCGAGTGAGGCAAAGACCATGGTGGTGTCGGGCCCGATCAGTTAGCGAGTGCGTCGGAAGCGAACAGCAACTTCGAACCTGCAGCCGAAGGGACGGCCAGCACGCTATAGCGCTCACCCGCCTTGAGGGTGAACGTCAGCGGCTGGCCCACCGGAGCACCGGCGCACTTGAGCTGCACCGACAATTCCAGCGGGTTGATCATGCGGCGTTGCAACGAACCTTCGGCCACCTTCTTGAACAGCTCGGCCTTTTGGGCCACGGCTTCCAGGCTGGCGTCGGCGCAGGCGGCATCGGCGTTGATAAAGGCCAGGGAAGCCTTGAGCGCGTTGAAGTCGTCCGGTTGCTCACGCACCACCAACTGGCGCGTGGCGCCCTGGGCGTCGACCAACGCGACCACGGTGGCGAATTCGCCGGGGGCCACGGTCACCGACAGGTCGACGTTTTTGCCGTCGCGGCTCAACACGCCCTTGATCGGCTTGTCACCCCCCACCACCGGCAGGAAGGCCGACACGGCTTTATCCCCGCTCAACACCAGGCTGGCCTTGGAACCGTCCGCCACCAGCTTCAACTCACCGGGAGTGCCGTTGGCAAAACGCAGGAACGCTGCGTCTTGCTCCGGGCCGGTGGGGTACAACGGGATGTCGGCGCTGTAGGCGCTGACACTGGCGAGCACGGTCGCCAGGCCCAGGGTCATGCGTTTCATTATTTGCTTCCTTTACCGTAGGCCGATGGCGGCAGGTCGCCCAGGGCCGTACCAATGGCCTTGGCCCATTTCTGGTAGCCGTCGATGGTGAAGTGCTGGCCGTCAGTGGTGATCCACTCGCCCGGCTTGGAGAAGGTCAGCGAATCGATGTAGGTGCACGGCGCCACGTTACTGGCCAGGAAGGCCGACATCAGCTTGGTGCGGGTGTCGTCCTTCTTGTACTGGGAACCGACCTTGCCCCACGGCGGACCGACCCACACGCACTTGGTACCGGTGTCGGTGATCGCCTTGGTCAGCGAGGTCACGCTTTTCCAGGCCCAGGCCTTGGGGAACACCGGGTTGGTGTACGAGCCCATGGTGTCGCCGATGATCAGCACGACAACGTCGGGTTTGTCCTTGGCGATCAGTTCCTGGATCGGCGTGGTGCTCATGGCGTTCTTGCCGTAGATCACCGCTTTGCCGGTGGGCAGGCGCTCGCCGCCACACTCGACTTTTTTCGGTACGACCCAATCCGCCGCACCAGCACCGCAGGCACCGATGGAATGAACCACCGCGCCTTGCTTGGTCAGGTTGTCTTGCAGCGGGTTGAGCAACGAATCGGGAAAGCTCATATGACTTTCGCCCAGTACCAGCATGGTTAGGCCGGCAATCGCAGAAACAGGCATGAATGACTCCGATTTAATCAGTTGGAATAAGGGGAACGGTACGGGCTGACCGGCAAAGGCATAGGTCCGCTCAGGTCTTCGAACAAGTAGCGCAGATAGGCATTACCCGCGTACTGGCGGTAATCCTGGGCGTTATCGAGTCCGATTTCACCCCCCAGGTAGAACCGCGAGCTGAGACGGTATTCGGCCGCCGCGTTGAAGCTATAGCCGACGCCGGTTTTGCTGGTGCTCTCGTACTTGGGATTATTCCTGGACGCTTGCAGCGTACTTTCGCCAGGGAAGAAATCCGCCCCATCTTGCGCGATATGCTGCAGGCCTACCGAACTTTTTACCTGGTAACTGAAGCGATCAAAGCTTTGTGCCCAACGAATCGGCACGCCCAGGGAGAAGAAGCGCTGCGGGCTGAAGTAACCACCGTTGCCGTAGGTGTAGAAGTCCTGGTTTTCCTTGAAGGTCATCGCCGAGCCGCTGATGCCCAGGGTCAACGTGTCCCGCTGGTTGTTGCGCAGGTACCAGTAGATGCCGCTGCCCAGTTCCAGGCGGGTGTTGTCTTCGACGTTATTGCCCAGCAATTCATGCAGCGACGCGTAGCCGTAGACGCCCAGCTTCTGGTTGTCATAGCTCAGCTCACCACGGCCGCCGTTGGCGGTGACGCCGCCCCATTTGTTGCCATCGCCGTCTTCGGAACCCGCGAAGGAAGTGACACTGTCGGTGACCGGACGCCGGGAAATATTGGCGCCATAGCGGAAGTTCGAATTGGCCTCGAACGGACGCGAGACACTCACGCCACCCACCAGGGTGTTGTAGAGGAAGCCCAGCGGGCTGACCCCGACGTCGGCCTTGAGACCTTCATCCGGATTCTCGAACGCGACGGCCAAGCCAACACCGGTGTCGCTCTGGGAGCCCGCCGGGGTGGTGGTGCCTTTGCCGAAACGCGACAACGCATCGCTGCCCACGCTGCCCGCACTCAAGTGCACCGGCGTGACGCGCAACGCTATGGTGTTATCGCCCACCGGCATGCGCGCTTCGAACGGCGCTTCCACATCGGTGATCTTGCTCAAGCCTTTCTCGCCGTTATTGCTGCGCACGCTCAAGCCCTGCACCACATACCCGGTACGGTCACGCAGGATGGTATCCAGCGCACGCCGTGCCGGGCTCAGCTCGGGGCTGTCGATGGAGGCGATGGTCGACGGCGGCACAAACGGGTCGCTCAGGTCGTTGGACGTCGCGCTGGCAAACGCGCTGGACGTGACGGTCTTGGTCGGTGCATCGATCGGCGGCGGCACGGCGCCGGCGACAGTCAGGTCGGTGACCTGGCGGCGCTGGCCCGGCAAGCCCACGAAGGGGTTAGACGATTTGCCCTGAGGTTCGGCCTGGGCCACCTGGGTCCTGGCCTTCATCGCGGTTTCAATCGCCAGGGCCTTGCGCAGCAGTTCAGCGGCTTCGCTGTTCTTGCCCAGGCCCTGATAGATGCGTGCCGCCGAAGTGAGGATCTCCGGGTTGCCCGGTTCGAGCGCCAGGGCCTTGTCGCTGGCCGATTGCGCCAGGCTGCGGTCGTTGCCTTTCAGGGCGATGTCCGCCAGACCCAATTGCAGGCGCGCATTGTTCGGGTTCTGCTGGATCAACGGCGTGTACAGCTCCATGGCCTTCTTGCCATTGCCGCTGGCCGCGTACATGCGCGCCAGGGCACCGACACCCAATGCGTCGTTCGGGCGCTGGGCCAGGGCCGGGGAAAGCATGTCGTAGGCCGCCACCAGGTCGTTCTTCTCGCGCAGGGCGTCGGCCTGCTTGACCCGGTACAGGTAGATCAAATCGTCATAGCGCTGGCGACCGATCTCGGTCAACGGCTGGCCTTGCACTTCGCGCAGGATCTCGCCCGCCTCGCTGTACTTGTTGGCCTTGAGCAGTACGTTGGCGTACAGCAGTTTCTGGTCGACAGTCGGGTTGGGGTTGTTCTCCACCACCTTCTGCATCATGTCCAGGCCGAACTGCGGGGCGCCCACTTCAACATAAGCAGCAGCCAGCACCGCCACGCGCTCAGGTTTTTGCCGGGTCAGCGACTCGGAACGACCAAGCAGCGCCAGGGCTTCCGGACGCTGGCCACGACGCGCCGTTTCGATGGCGATGTCCGTCTGCTGATGCAGGGCGATATCGATCGCCAGCTCGTTCATGTCCGCCGTGCGCTGGGCGGTTGGGATGCGCCCGAGGGTGGCCTCGGCTTGTTTCCACTCGCTCAGTTCAGCCGACAACAGGGTGCTGGTGTACAGCGCATCCGGTTGGTTGGGCTGGGTCTTGAGCAGGCCGTCGATCAGGGCACGCGCATTGCGGATCTGACCGTCGCGCAGGTACATGCGCGCCAGGGCAAAGCGGGTCCAGGGGTTTTCCGGGTCGGCGTCGAGGGCCTGGCGGTAGGCGGCTTGCGCGGCCTTCAGGTCACCGCGCTGCTCGGCCAGTTTGCCGACCTGGGTAGCGCGCAGCGCGTTGATTTTCACGCTCGGCGCAAACTTGGCGCGCTGGGCCGGCGACACCGAGTCGATCAGCTTCAGGGCTTCATCCGGCTGGCCGGATTGGGACAATACGTTGATCAAACCGCTGAGCGCATCCGGGTCGCCAGGGTGACGGGCCAACACCTTGCGGTAGCCGGCTTCGGCAACGTCGAACTGGTTGTCCTGGGCCTGGAAACCGGCCAAGGCGATTGCCGCACCCGGTTGGCCCGGGTTCAGGCGCTCGGCCTGGGCCACCAGGTCGCGGGCCTGGGCACCGCGGCCGGCGCGCTGGGCGTCACGGCTCTGGCTGATCAGGTTCCAGTAACGCACGTCGTTCAGGGCCGACTGCCACGCGGCGCCACCGGGCAAGCGCGTGGCCTGCACCAGGTAGTTTTCCGCATCGCTGAAACGCTCTTGCTGTTGACGCAACACGCCCATGCCACCAAGGGCATCGACGTCATTGGATTTTTGCGCAAGGCGCGCCGTGAGCAGTGGCTCGGCGGTTTTCAAGTCGCCGTCGTCCAGGGCCTTGAACGCCTTGGTCATCTGCGGATCACGCTGCCAGGCACCGCCGCCCTTGCCTTGGGCGATGCCCTTGTCCATGAGCGCGCGGATCTCGGTGTCATCCGGGTGCACGGTGAGAAATTGCTGGAACAGCGACACCTGGTCCGGCTTCGGTGGGCCGAGCCAGACCAGCGCAAAGCGCCAGGTTTCATCGGCGTTGCCGCCCACATCGTTGTTCGAGGCCAGCTTGGCCAACGCACGGATACCGTCCGGCCGGGTTGCCGGGTTGCGTGCCAGGTGCTTGGCCAGGAACAGCGCAACGATCGGATCGTTGGGCCGCTCACGGGTCAGGCGCTGAAGGCCGGCAATGGCCTCATTGGTGCCCTTGGCGGTAAAACCCAGGGTGTTGTAGTACTCACGGGCGATCAGGCCCTGGGGCTGGCGGCCCTGGAAAATCTGACGGTACAAGGCCACGGCCTTTTCGCGCTCGTCTTCGGGCTCACCCAATTCACGCGCCTGCTCCAGCAGCTTGGCATTTTCCGGCATGTTGACGGTGATGTCCTGCTCCAGCTGCAACGCCTGGCGCGGCACCGGGCTCAGCGCTTGCAGTCGGGCCAGGTACTTTTGCGCCTCGGCCGGGTGGTTCTGCTGCATCTGGATCAAGCCGATGCCATAAAGCGCATCCGGCTGCTCGGGGCTCAGGTTAAGCAGTTTCTGCCAGGTCTCCAGGGCCCGCTCGGGGTTTTTCTTCGCCTGCCAGTAGTAGCCCTGCTCGATCAGCAGGGACTGCGGGTCGCTGGTTTCAGCGAAGCTGGCGGTCGAGGCCAGGGCGGCGAGAATCGCAATGGCTAGCGTGTGACGGCGCATGCTGCCTCCCAGGAAAGTTTGACCGTACCGTCTTGTTCAAAACGGTACTTCTGATCGGAAAAGCCTTGGCTGAACAGGCTGAGCATGTAGTCGTAGTAGATCGGCTGCGCGCTGTCCGGCGCCGAGGGCGCCAAGGCTTTGTTGAGCGCGTCGTCGACCTTGGCCTTTTGCAGTTGTGCCAGGGCGGTTTCGCCACGGGCCTGGAAGAAGGCAATGGTCGACGCCGAGAAGCCGATCGGCGAATAGCCGTTGTTCTTCTCGACTTCGCCGGTGGTGACGTGGATTTTCTCCGGCGGGAAGCCGGTGGCCGCCGCAGCCGTCGCCCGGGACATGCCCCCCAGGGACTTGAGCATGCCCGCCGCGAGTGGATCGGCCTTGGCGGTCATGCCGGCCCACATGTAGGTGCGGATCGCGTCGTAGCTGCCAGGTCATCGGAGAACGGGTCGACCACAAACAGCCCGGTGTTGGCACTGGTCGCACGGTAACCGACCCAGTTGGCCGCCAGGCCATGGGGGTTGCTGGCGGTGTCGGCGAGCATCCGCGCGTTGCTTTCGGCCACTTCGTTCCAGCCGGCATTCGGCCGCTCTTTATGAAAGCGACGTAGCTGCGCCAGCACCTGGTAGCTCGGGTTGAACCGCCACAGACCACCGGCATGGGCGTAACCCACCGGCCCCGGCAACAGCATCTTGCCCAGGCCCGGCACACGCACGATCAGGTTGCGTTCCACATTGGCCAGCACCAATTGCGCATCGGCGCGGTATTGCGGTGCATTCCACACGCGGGCCGCTTCAAGCAGGGCGTAGGCCATCCACAAATCCGCGTCGCTGGCAGAGTTGGGGTCGATCACGCCCCAGGTGTTGTCAGGCTTTTTGCCCCACAACCAACCTGGCAGGTTCTGGCCGATATCGGCCCCCGACATGTTGGCCTTGGTCCAGGTCCACAGCTTGTCGAAGCTGCCACGGTCGTTGCCGACCAGGGCGAAGAACATCGCGTAGGACTGCCCTTCCGAGCTGCTCTCGGTAGGTTTCATGGAGGAGTTGAGCACGCGGCCGTCGTCCTGCACGAAGCGCTTGGCATAGTTCTGCCACAACGGCCAGTCGCAGCTCTGTGCCTGCGCCACACCAGCACACATCAGCGAGCCCAGCGCTATCAGGGCCATGCTACGCAGCGGGCTCATGCCAACCGCCGTTTTGCACGGGCACGCAGCGACAGGTAGATCAGCGACGTGACCACCGCCAGACTGAGGAAGGTGATCAACAGCATCCACCCCAGGTGCTGGGACAGTTGCCACTGCATGAACTTGAAGTAGTTGAGCTTGCCGACGTAGTACTGCTCGTCCGCCACCAGCGAGCTGATCTGCGTGCCTTGCACCACCGCCAGGCTGCCCTGGATCGAATCTTTGTAGTCGTCGCCGCCGATCAGGGCGGAGGTAGCTTCCAGCAGGCCTTGCGGCTGGTTGCTGGCGATCAGTACCACGCTGCGCCCGGACTTGAGCGGCGATTGGAAACCGGCCAGCCAGGTGCTGCTGCTCAAGCTGTTGAAGGTGATCCCGGTATTGGCCTTGTGGATATTGGCCGCCGGATCGGGGCTGACCCAGCTGCGCACATAACGCGGCAGGTCCGACAACAGGAACTGATGCTGCGCGCCATCGCTGGTCGCCGGCAGGTACTGCTGCCACTGCTTGAGCAGCGGTTGGTTGGCGGCGGTGGCGCGCACCAGCAGGTCCTTGTCGGCGACGCTTTGCACATCTTTGGCCTGTACCACTTTCACCGCAGTCGCCGGGTAACCGGTGGCTTCGCCGAAGCGGCCGAGCACGGTCAGGTAAGCGGTGATTTCATCGGTGCCGAAGTTGTCCGGCATGACCACGGCGGATTCCGACAGGTCGGCCAGGCGCGTGAACGGGAAACCGGAGTCGTTGAACACACCCAGGTTAGGCATGGCGATGTAGTGCTGGTAACCGGTGACATCGAGGGTCGAGTCCGGGTCGACGGAACCGCGCATGTTGTCGACGATAATGTCGCGGCATTCGCCTTCCTTGATGTAGTCGTACATAAAGCGCAGCTGCAGCTTGGACTTGGGCGATGCCGAGCTGATCGGCAACAGGGTCGTCACTTCACGGGGCAGGCTTTCGTCTTTCTTCAACTGGTCGAGCAGGGTTTGACCGCCGCCCAGGTTGGTCACCGACGGCAGCGCCACGGACTTCATGAACTGGTCATTCAGACCGATCAGCAGCGCGGAATTGGTCGACACCTGCTGGGGGGTGTAACGGTATTTGAGGTGCAGCGGCACGCCTTCTTCGCGCCAGTTGAACAGGTCAGGCGGCAGGCGCATGTCGACGCTGATGGCGCCGGGATTGTAGCCCGACACACTGAGTTTCTGCTGCTCGACCAACTCACCGAGGCGCACCGGGCGGTTGCTCGGCAACCAGTTCGGGGCGTCATAGGGACGGCGCGGCGCGAGGGCTTCGAGCTTGGTGATGACCACGCTGTTGCCGGCCAATACCGGGCTACCCAGCACCACGGCGGTGGCGGCGCGCTTGAGCTCTTGCGCGTCACGGCCGGTGACGATCAGCAGCTTGCCATTGGCGTCGGTGGGGTTGGCGATCAGGGTCAACGTCGGGCCGGTCGGCGTGGCGATGGCGACACCGTGCACATCCATGGCTTCGGCGGTTTGCACCAGCACGATGGCATTGCCCTTGGCCGGCAGCTCGCCGAGGGTGGTCGGGAAGGTCGCGCCACGGTAGCTGGCGAGGCCGCCGATCCAAGACGACAACGCACCGGCCGCTTCCAGGGCGGCACTGTCCGGCGCGGTGGCGAACACGAACGGCAGGCTCACCCGGCGCGCGTCACGCTTATCGAAGAATGGCAGCGGCAGCACGGCCAGGTCGTCCTTGAGGACGATCGGCTCGACCTGCACTTTCAGCTCACTGCTGTTGCTGATCTTGGCCCACAGGCTGCTGTGCAACGGGTCTTCGCAGGACATGGTGTAGTGACCGATGAACTGCAGGCTCAAGCGGTTGAATTCGGTGATCAACTTCGGCGGGATCTGCACCAGTTGTTCCTGCTGAGTGCCGGCCCCCTCTTTGGGCAACGCCAGGCTGGCGGCTACTTCGCCGTTGACCAGCACGTTGATCTGCGACAGGTCCGCCAGCAACGCCGGCGAGTAGCTGTACTTGAGCAACAGTTGCGCGCCCTTGACCACTTCGTCGGCACGAATGTCGAAGTTGACGCTGTCGGAAGACTCCACCCCTTGCAGGTTCATGGTGTCGCGACGCCCCAATTGCTTGAGGGTCAGGCTGTAGCCGTTGTCGGTGCTTTGCACGGGCACGGTGGTCACCGCTTGCTCGGCAGCTTGCGCCAGGGTGTTGAAACCCATCAGCGAGGCGATCATCAGCGCGAGTGCACGGCGCGGATGAGGGCGAGCGAAAATCTTCGAGGTCATGGCTTGTCCATCAGCGTATCAAGCGGTTTTTTGGGGGTGCGGCTCAAGGCCAGACGCAGTTCGTGTAGGGTGGCGCGGCCGAGGGTGAACAGGCCGCCGATGCCGATGGAACTGACTTCGCGCAGGGCCGCCAGCGGCGTATCCGGTTGGCCGGCGCCCCAGCTCGCGGCCCAGGTGTCGGCGCGGGAGAAGGTCAGGCGTACCAATTCGCTTTGCTGGCGCAGGCTGAGGGGTTCGAACTGGGCGCCGATCTGCGCCCCTTTGCTGAACACCACGCGCGCATCGAACAGGCTGTCCTGGCCGTTGCGCGAAAGCACCAGTTGCACGCGCTCGCCCTGGGTGATCGAGTGACCATCGGTGAGCATCAGGCCGAAGCCGTTCTGCGAGAAATCCTGGGTAGTGCCATCCAGCACACGGCCGTCGGCACAGATAATGCTCACCGGTAGCTTGGCGCTGACGCGCGGCTCTGAACGCACCTGGCGCGCCTCCGAGGCCACGGCTACGGCGGCGCTGGTGATGATCAGGTTGTAGAGGGTCCAGGTCAGGTTGATCGCCACCGTCACGGCCGTGGACGCATCGCCCCAGATCAACTGATGGATACCAAAGCCCAGGCCGACCAGGTTCACGGCCAACAGCACCAGGTAAGGGCGCGCCAGCTTCCAGTCGAAGAACTGCTTGTCGATGATGCCGCCCTTGTCGGTGACATTGAAGCCACCGGCCTTGGGGTTGACCAGCGCCACCAGCACCGGCGGCAGGATGTACCAGGCCAGTACGGTCTCGTACACCTCGTTCCAGAACGAGTGCCGGAAACGGCCCTGGATGCGTGAGTTGGTCAGGCTTGAATGCACCAGGTGCGGCAGTACATAAGCGACGATCATCAGCGCCGAGGCATGGAAAATCTCCGCGCCAAAGACCAAATAGGCCAGCGGCGCGGTGAGGAAAACCAAACGCGGCAAACCATAAAAGAAGTGCAACATCGCGTTGGCGTAGCAGATGCGCTGGCCCCACTTGAGGCCCTTGCCCAGCAGCGGGTTGTCGGTGCGGAAGATCTGCGCCATGCCCCGCGCCCAGCGAATCCGCTGGTTGATGTGGCGCGACAGGCTTTCCGTGGCCAGGCCCGCGGCTTGCGGGATCGCCAGGTACGCCGTGTTGTAGCCCAGGCGGTTGAGCTTGAGCGCGGTGTGGGCGTCTTCGGTCACGGTCTCGACGGCCACTCCGCCGATTGCCAGCAGCGGCTCACGGCGAATCACCGCACACGAGCCGCAGAAGAAGGTGGCGTTCCACAGGTCGTTGCCGTCCTGCACCAGGCCGTAGAACAACTCGCCCTCGTTGGGCACGGCGCGGAAGGTGTCGAGGTTCTTTTCGAACGGGTCCGGCGAGAAGAAGAAGTGCGGCGTTTGCAGCATCGCCAGCTTCGGATCCTTGAGGAACCAGCCCAGGCTGACTTGCAGGAAGGAGCGCGTCGGCACGTGGTCGGCGTCGAACAGCGCGATGTATTCGCCGTCGGTGACCTTCAACGCTTCGTTGAGATTGCCGGCCTTGGCGTGGAAGTTGTTGTCGCGACGGATGTAGTTGACCCCGACCTTGCGGCAGAACTCGCGAAAGTCATCACGGCGGCCGTCATCGAGCACGTGCACGCGCAGCTTGTCCTTGGGCCAGTCCATCGCCTGGGCGGCGAAGATGGTCAGCTTTACGATGCTCAACGCTTCGTTATAGGTGGGGATGAACACATCCACCGTCGGCCATTCTTCCGGCTCGGTCTTGAGCCACACCGGAGTGCGACGCAGCGGCCAGGCGGTTTGTACGTAGCCGAAGATCAGCACGATCAGGGCGTAGAACTCGGCGGCGACCAGGCCGTAGCCGAAGAACATGTCGAGCCAGGTTTCAAAGCCCAGGGTGGAGGTGAGTCGCCAGAACATGTAGCGCAGCGAGGCCACCAGCGACAGCACCACCAGCGCGAGGATTGCCAGGCGCCCCGGGATCCTGCGCAGCACCAGCACCGCCATGAAGCACACAGCGGCAAACAGGCATTGGCTGTAGAGGTCCAGCGGCGCACTGATAACGCCAAAAAACAGCAGGGCACCGAGCACGCAACTGGCAAATACCAGCACCGTACGTAGCGCCGCAGGCCAGCGATTGAAGCGCGCGATGGCGCCATTCAGGCGCTGTTCAGCGCGCCCTTCGACGAAGGGCGTGGAGGACGTATTGTCGGTCATGGAAGGTCCGAGTCGATGCGTTCGAGCAAGGCGCGGCACAGGGCGTGGACGTCCTGGCAGCCGATACTGTTGACGGTAGGGTCGAGGGGATCACGCCCGTAGGCCTGGGCTTCGCTGAACGCCAGGTCGCGGTGTACCGTGCCCAGCAGGGCACTGCCGAGGCGCGTCTTGAACACCTCGGCCATGTCCAGGCTGAAGCGGTGGGCGGCGTCCAACTGGTTGATCACATAAAAGCGTTGTGGCGGTTTTGCGCGTTGCAGGTATGGCGCCAGCACGCTGTCCATCTGCTCCAGGGTGCTGAACGACGCCACATCCGACTGCACCACCACCAGCACCGCGTCGGCGACCGACATGGCTTGACGGAGGTACACGGTGTTGCCGGCCGGTACGTCGATGATGACCGTGTCCTGGCCGTTCAGCTTAAGGCTGGCCAAACGCTTGCCAAGCCACTCCGGATCCTGGCCCAGCCAGCGATTCAAGCTCTGCTGCTGCTCGTGGTCAGTGCCACCGAACGCCACCAGGCGGCAACCGCCAAAGCCCTGCTCAGGCAGGGCTTCCCAGCTTTCGTTAAGCAAGCTGGTGGCGCCGACGCCGGGGAAGTCGAGGCCCAGGCACAAGTGGTGACGCAGGGCGTTTTGCGGGTCCAGGTCGAGGGCAAGCGCCGGGTGCCCCTGGCGCTGCAAGCCACTGGCAATTGCAGCAGACAAGGTGCTACGGCCGACGCCCCCTTTAACCGAAACCACCACCACCACTTTCGGCGTGGACTGCTCCGAATACACCTCGCCTTGCGTGCCCGGTACCACTTCGGACCGTGGCAGGTGGTCGGCGGCGCCATGGTTCAGCTCTTCGAGCAAACGCAATAACGGGGCCGATGGGGCTTCGTCCAAGAGAGCTGCCACTGCAGGCGGGGGAGCAACAACCTCCGGGCTTTCCAGGACCTCTACTTCGTCCTCGATAAACTCATGGATAAAGTCGATTTCGCGGTAGCCATTCGGGCTGGCACCCAGCTTGTTGAATAGTTTTGAAATGTCATCTGCTCGACTCACTCACTGCCCCTCCCCACCTGGTTTGCGCTTTAAAGGCGATAAAAAGGTCAGCGAAGAGCTGACCTTGTATTTTTATAGTTATGTGTTGGCCGAGGCATTCTGTGATATCACATTGATGGTGTCAGTATTTTGATGCTTTTAGCTCGATCTTATCCGACGAACGGCCTGGCGCCATTTTTATGACTATTTCGCCGAAAAAAATGCATTCCTTGTAAGAACATGAACTTGCACTGATTTATCGTGATTTTTGTTGGCCTGCTGGTCAAAAACGGCACAAATCTGACATACCCACAAACAAATAATCCATTGCCTCAAATCTGTCTCGAAAATTTGCCTACACGATTTTGCGATTAAACCTACTATTCATATCGCGCGACAGAATACGCAAACCGCAGCTGGATTCAAGGCAAAACCCACCCGGCGGTCGCCCGCGACGTCTATGCACAACTAAGCAAAACCCACGCCGCTGGACACTTCCTCGACCCTCAATGAACCCACCCATTGAACCAAGAGGATACCCAGCACGAGCGCAAACGCGTTGACCATCGTCAGCCTGCGGGCATTGGCTCAGGCTTATTGATGAACCCGCCGCTCGGTGAATTCATAATCACCCTGGCAATCACTGGTAGGGGCCGCTGCCATGCTCACGTAATGCACGGTGTCCGGATCCACCAGCTTATAGGCGTACACATCCGGCGAACGCACCCCATCGGTGCGCAACTCGTTCTTACCGTCGGCCGCCGACCACGAACCCTGCTCGGTCTGAATCACCTGCGTCTGCTGCGCATCGCGAAAGAAGGTAATGGTGAAACGGCCATCGGCCTTGAGGTGGTTGGTCCACGACAGGAACTGACAGTTGCCGGTTTCCGAACGCAGGCCTTTCCAGGTACCGACCAGCGCGGGGTCGTTGCCGGGCTTGGTAGTGGAGCACGCGCTGAGAGCGGCGGCGAGGAGGATGAGGCACAGGGAGAGAATCCGTTTCACGTGGGGCTTCCTTAGGCAGGGATGAACTCAAGATCGCACCGGCCAGGCCGCCCGGCGGCGAGAGAAGAATCCTACCCGTGCTTGCCGGAAAAAGGGGCGTTCGTGAAAAAAGCTCGGGTTCTGCAAAAATAGTCAGAATTCAGGGGTTTACAGAACGTTGCCAATCGCTATAATCGTCGCCCTAACACGCCGGTATAGCTCAGTTGGTAGAGCAACTGACTTGTAATCAGTAGGTCCCGGGTTCGACTCCTGGTGCCGGCACCATACAAAACAAGGGCTCGCAGCAATGCGGGCCTTTTGTTTTTGCGTTCCACGTACCACCGCACGTACCAAGACCAGCGCCACGCAAGGCGAACCATGGGATAGGCTCAATGACTGCAAACGAAGTCGACCCGTCTGTAGAGTTCTCAACTCGACATGGAGATCTTTTCGAGAAGCATATCCATGGGAGCGCGGATGATGAATCATTGGTTCTGAAGGCTCACATGCTTATCGAAGGAATGCTGCGAGACTTCTGCGCAAAGTCAGTGCCCCACCCAGAACATCTAAAAGATCTGCGCTTGAATTTTTCCCAAGTTGTAGGTTTAGCACGGTCTCTGTGCGCATTTCCGCAATCCTCTGCTCGTGTGGACTCGATGTGGTCAGTAATCAAACATCTGAACAATCTTCGAAACGCGATGGCGCATGAGCTTGAACCTGACCAGCAGAAGATCGAGAAAACGAAGCAGATTGTCATCGACTTGGTACGCCAACCTCGCGAAGAAGGAGAGTCCCCCCCTGACCTTCGAGCTTGCTTGGGTTTTACTGCGGGTTGGTTCCTGGCTTTTCTCGAGGTTGCACTGACTCGGTACGACTTACAAAAGCGTGAATAGGCGTGGAAAAAGGCCGGCCCATGAGTATTTTTGCATTTTCATGTTGACCCACGGGAAATAGGTTAGGAAGGTTAGTTTTTCCTTAATCAATCTGTAAGCCTTGGACTGCGCAGCTTTGCGGCTGATGCTTCAGGTTAGGTTTTGGTTAGCATGGGGTTATTTACTAACCTTTGAACATGTTAAAATCACATAAAACAAACACCTTATAAATCAACAATTTATAATTTACTAACCTCCGACCTAACCATAACTTACCCTCCAAAGTTAGCTCCAAAGCCCAGCAAACCCGGGGCCTGTAGAGCATCACCCTCCTCCTTTCCAAAAACTAACCCTTTTCCCGAGCCACCTCTCAAAATCGCTCACCGACAACACTCTGTCGTACGTTAAAAAAAGGCCCGTTACTGCAGGGTTTCGCAGGGTTATCGACTCCACCAAATGCCTGAGCAAGCCCCAGCAGACCTGCGCCGCAATCCGTGCAGGGGATGAAGAAAAAACGACACATTTAGCCCGCGGGCGTGGCGGGGGGACGAGCGCGCGCCAGCGGGTTAAAGGCTCGTACCGACAAAAGGCCAGCATTAAGATTGTGTAATTTCGTGTGGCGGTAGAAAATGCAGACCGACTAGGGATGGTGATGGCCTGCTGATAAGCTCAACTGCGCTCGCCCATCTGAAATCAGGCTGTTAGGCCTGATCCAACAGACCACATGGAGCCACCCGTGCTTAGCGATGCCGACCAAAAGCGGAGCCGTATCATTTTCAACCTCCTGAAGGAAGCAACTAGCCAGCAGGTAGTGAGAGAGTTTCTAAAGGACAAAGGCATCGCCACCAGCGGCAGTTGGGAGGTCATCTACTCCGAACGAATCCTTCCTGCACTGAAATCCAAAAAATTGGAATTAGTCGACTTGGAGGTTCTTCTACGCGAGGTTGAGGAACACGGGCGTCAGCACATTTTCGTCTACAAGTGCAAACCGGATGATGCCGAAAAACTCCTCAAACGTAGCCGTATCGAAGACATCGCCGCTACGGCAGGCCTATCACATCTAATCACTCAACCGCACTATGTGGAAATGCCGGATCAGCCGGAGGTCGTGGATATTCGCCTCAATGAAGCCCCAAACGGCTCCGGACTACTATCGCTAACGATAAAAGTATGCGAGACACGTGAATCAAGTAAATATGTGGGTGATGACTTCGATCCGGCAACTAGTCGTCGCATTAAGATTTATGAGATAAAGAAAAAAAGAGCCATTTGTATTGCGCATTTAGGACTCGATGGCATTCTTGAGCTTCGTATCGCATCCAGGGACACATCCAAATACGATGAGCAAATCTCCATGCTCATCCGTCTTGTTAATAGTTTCTTTCCTATGGACTCTTTTGAGAAGGCCTCACTTAGCAAAGCAAAGGAAACTCTCTTCAATAAGCAAGAGGAGCTTGAGGGCCAAGTCCGCTATACTAATACAACTGCCAAGAACGATTTCGGTGTCTCTTTGAACCTCGCCGCATTTAATCTGACAAAGAGCTTGATGGATGATGACGGCTCAACATCGGCAATCAAGGAATTTCTTGCAAAAAACGGCTTCGTGACGGGAAGCAACATTTGGTTTATAATTCCAGATGATGTTGAGCGGCAAATTCACACAGTCCTCAATGGGGAAGTTCACGAATTTGCCATACCCGCAGCTTGCACTCCCGGAGAATATTCTTATGTTTTCAGAAAAATTCTCTCCTTTAATTGATCGTTTCCCCCAAGAGTCCGACGCTTTAAGACGAATAGCGTCGCATTTCGAGGTAGTCGAAAATAGGAGTGGAGTGAAGGTATTCGATATGGTGTTTGATCCAAATCGTCTTTTCGATATTTCACAGGCCGGGAGCTCCGCTCGGTTCGCGAAAGTTACGACGATCCTTATTGAGGCTCGAATCCTCAGTCGCAAATTTGTCGTTCGGTCCCCACTAGGCAGCGCCATTCTTGAGCTTGAGAGCTGGTATGACCGTCCTGACACGATCTATGATCCTTTGACCGATCGGGAGCTCGAGTTAACGGACGACGATCTCGAGACGATGTACAGCGTGGTGCCAGATGGAGTGCACTGATGTAATTAAGCTTGTTGAGAAGGTTTGGAGCACCACACCTCCGGCTGAGAGAAGATCGGTCTTCTCCCTTATTCGGAAAACGATCCCCAACCACCACCTGGTTTTATTTGATGGTTTAGTCGACAACAAAAGAAATGGCATAGTTGATAACCCGGACTCTAAGATCGTTGTATTAATTCATGGCATACATACCGACGGCTCATGGCAGCGGTGTGTACAGCAAGAACTTAGTACTATAAATGGATTACATATTCACGACCTTGGTTATGATGTCGTCACTGCCATACAGCTGTTTGGCCCTTATCGATCGACACCAGTAAATCGTATCGCACGAGAAATCCGGCGCATTAAAGTCGAAGAACCCAAAGCTAAAATATCTGTAATTGCTCACAGCTTTGGAACTTACATTGTAAGCAAAATTCTCGAAGACCATCCTGACATCAGATTTGACAGGATAATTATGTGCGGTGCAATTATCAGTAGAGCCTACCCTTGGGACAGGAATGCGCGAGAACTAAATAAATCTCGCATAATTAACGACGTAGGAACAAGGGATATTTGGCCAGTAATAGCGACTTGCACCACGGGTGGATATGGTAGTTCTGGCAGAAGAGGATTCCAAAGCGCCTCAGTTACGGACAGATACTTTAACTATAAGCATAGCGACTTTTTCGAGCCAAAGAATAACCACATCAGAGATTATTGGAAGCCAATTATTGAGTCAGGCGATATACCTACTTCTGATTGGGACACAAAAAAAGGGAAGACTTCGTTCCCCATTCTTGTAGCCTCACACCCTTGGATTGGCCGGCCGCTAGTTTTCTTGATTATCTTTGGGCTCGGCATACTTGGCTGGCAATATTTTTCTAAACCCACGGTTCCGAAAAATGAATCCACACATGCCATTCAATCAGGTGATAAGTGAAGCCGACCACAGTCGGCTTTCTTATAGCTTCAGCACCGATAGGTCATCCATACGGGTTGAAGCGGACTACTTCCTCACCTAACCAATCATTGACCTGGGCCAGCCTTGTCTGAACCGGCTCCAGTTCGTTCATCGCCCAGATTTCCGTCGCTTCCTTGATCGACCCGAACCCGCCCGCGTTCTGCGGCACGATACCCATGAGTTGTGGCGGGATGCGAAGCGCCGCCAGCAGGTCGTCGCGGCTTATGTTCTTGATCGAGGCGAAATCGTCCTTGGCCGCCACCTCGCTGATCGGGATCAGCTGCATACCATCCTTCTTGCCGCCCGGGGCGTACATGAAAAGGTTGCGGAAGTTACCAGGCCCCTTGCTGCTCTTCATCGCGTCGCGCAGGTCAGTGACGAAATCCTCGTTCTGTGCCGCGTCGGTCATGTACAGAATGAACCCGGCATGCGAGCCGTTCTGGTAATACTTGCGGCGGAACAGCGTGGCCGACTCGTTGAGCAGGGCGCTCTGCAGAGCCGCCAGCCACTCCGGCAAACCGTAGACCTCCTGGTTGATATCCGCCTCACGTAGGTGGCAGACGCTCCCGCCCTTGAACTCGTGCTCGTCCTTCCATCCGCGCACCTGGTAGTAAGTCACCAGGTCGATACCGCGCCGCATATACTTCGCCAGGCACGGTTGCAGGCCAAGCGCCTGGCGCAGCATGTTGTCGCGCTTCTCCAGGTACAGGTTGCCGCACCACCCCCAGTCCATGACTATCTGCTCAAACGCCGCCCGGCTCAGCAACCGGTGAGGGATAAAGGTGCGCGCCAGTGCGTTGCGTTTGAAGTTGAGCCCAGACTGCAGATACACGCTCGCCTTCGTCGAGCGGGAAAGGCCGTCCAGGGATACAGGCGGCTCATACCACCGGCCATTGGCCCAGCACTCCAGATAGTCGAGGATCTCCCGACCATCGAGCACCGGCACCGGATCGCCGAAGGTGAAGGCCATCGACTGGCCACCCTGATCCTTGACCAGCAGCTCGCCTTCTCGCGCCTGGGTAGTTGCCGCCAGGTTCTGGCTGCGGCGGTTGCGATTCTTGCTCATCAGTAGATCTCCATGATGCCGGTGTTGGCCGCTGTCCGGCCCTCCAGCGGCTCGTTGTGCAATGCGTGAAAGAGCGCCCACGCCAGATCGGCGTGGCCGGTGCTGTCGTTGCGGCCCGCAACATAGGTGAACTGGCGTCCGCCTGGGGTGATGGTCTTGCGGATGGCCATGAGCGACTGCGCGATGTCGATCCAGCCGGCATCGAATTCAAGGCGACCCTTGCTGATCACGTCCCACGCCTTCATCACCAGGCGGGTCTTGACCTCGGGGTTATAGGAGAACGTCTTCAGCGCCGGGAAGAACTGGCGCACCAGTTGAGCAACGGCGCTGCCAATGCCCGTGGTGTCGATCCCGATGTAGGCCACGTTGTAGCGGCGGGTATCTGGACAGCAATCCGGCCATGGGCATCGAGGCGCCTGTAGAGCGCAAGCAGCGTCGGCTGCCGTCGCATGACGTGATGCAACGCCTGATCGGCCGCGCCCGCGAGCTGGGCCAATTGAAACGCGGGCAGAAGGACGCGGTACCACCGCACCTGAGCTACGTCATGGAACTGGCCTACCTCTGCCGGCTGCGCGGCATTGAGGTCGTCACCCTGACCGACGCCAACGAGTTGGCCGACGGCGTGCTCACCAACCGACGCAAGGGCAGCCGTGACAATGTGGTCACCTGGACGCCGCGCTTGCGAGCCGCCTGGGACGCTGCAAAGGTCCGCCGCTCCCAAGTATGGAAAGCCCGGGGCACGGCCGTGCCGGTCAATCCCGAGAAACGCTTCATCATCACCGCCGACCACGGCGGCCCGTTGGGCAAGTCCGGCCTGGACACCGCCTGGAACCGCTTCATGCGTAACGCCATCGTGGCGGGCGTCATCACCGCCGAGCAACGTTTCGGCCTGCACGACCTCAAACGTCGCGGCATCACTGACACCCCAGGCACCAGGGCCGACAAGCAGGAAGCCAGCGGCCACCGCGACGAGTCCATGCTAGACATCTACGACCTGAGCATCCCGAAGGTCGCCCCCTCAGCTCTCTGATCCCCCCGAAACCTGCGTAACAAGCGCGCCGGACTCCGCATGGAATCCGGCCGTCAGCGCTGCCATTACGTAACAAGCCACGACCTAAGTGACTGACCAGCACGCCGAAAATGGTTTTCTTGTAATCAGTAGGTCCCGGGTTCGACTCCTGGTGCCGCACCATACAAAACAAAGCCCTCACAGAAATGTGAGGGCTTTGTTGTTTCTGGGTTAATACAACCCAGCCGCTCGCCTGTAAATCCTTCCCCAAACCGACAAACCGCTATTGTTGGCCGACTACCAGCCGAAGCATAACGTCCGCATACCATGTACACAGCGCATACAGAACACGTGTGGAACAACGTTATGGCAGCCTCTCCCGTTCTGTCTTTCCGAGTAAAGCCCGAACTTGTCAGCGAGTTGGATCAACTGGCGCGGGCGACCCACCGAGATCGTCAATACCCCCCTGCAGCGGGCTTGGAGCCGCTACGTGACCGCTGAGTGCTGGCATTTAAAGCCGTGCAGAAAGACATTGCAGATACTGATGCCGGCAACGCCACTGATTGGGAATTGGGGGAGGCAGCCGTCTTCCACATTCTCAACAGCCTGGGAATGCTGGAGCGTTCCCTCATGCAGGGAAAGCGTCTCCAGTACTCGATTGCCGGGAGCTGGTTATCACTGCGTATCCGTATCGAGCGACCTCTAGTTTGCAAGGTGACCGCGAAGCGCACCACAGCACCAAGCCCCGTAACTCGGGGCTTGGTGCTATTTGGCGTTTGAATGAATATCGGCAACTGCAAGAAAACAAACCCGGCCAGGGTAATTAAAAGGCCGTCAGGAATATGGACGGAGAATTCCACCCCATCAAACAGGTGTAAACACTGTACAACCATGCGCCCGATCAATACGATGAGAAGCATTATCATTCACGCAGTGCGAGCCTCACATGCAGGATGCCAGCCCAACATCGTCCGTCGAACAGTTGTACGAGAATCATCACGGCTGGCTGCAGGGCTGGCTGAACC
>Ga0163162_10001837_pt1 | contig 19975 bp, 19 predicted proteins | sample S55metaG_FD_115310 | JGI IMG/M metagenome (GOLD analysis project Ga0163162, IMG submission 115310) | Switchgrass rhizosphere microbial communities from Kellogg Biological Station, Michigan, USA - S5-5 metaG | ecosystem: Host-associated > Plants > Roots > Rhizosphere > Soil | place: USA...
GCAATGAATGTTCCTGCTCCAGCAGATCGAGATAGACGCCCAGAGCGGCCGCCTGCTGCCAGTCGCAGATGCTGTCATAACCTGTATCCAAACCGGCCTCGCGCGCCCGGCGTGAATTTACGTTGCGGATCGCGCCGAGATGCAATTGCTTGGTCCAACCCTTTTCTGCATCGAGGCGGCCAAAGAACAGCATGAGGAGAGAAGCGAACAATTCCTGTTCAGTCTCGCTGGGCACGTTACCAGCGCGCACTTTGGCGAAAATAGTTTGCGCCTCGCGATCACTGCAAGGCATGGCATGGCACCTGGTCAATCCATGATCGGAGAGCCTTCCTCCGCTGGCGTGGAACAAATCGTGGCGCTGGCGAAGTGCATCGAGAAAACCCTGCAGAGATCCGGCTTCCTTTTGACTCGCCTCCTGCAGGCGATCTACCCAGGCATTCCAATCCGGGGGATTTCCGATACGCAAAGCGCGGTCCGGGCGGAATGTAGGATACATCCGGCAATCGGTGGCGGAAGCGTTGAAGGCACGATGAGCGGCAAGGTCATCGCAGGGATCGTCGCTTGTGCACTCGACTCGGACTTTGAATTTTCGGAGTATTCCCTGCGTAGTCAGATCGCTGTTTTGCAGTAGCGAGTTGGCGCGGTCCCAGAGATGTTTGGCGTTGTTCTCATTCAGCAAGTCGCCGATTCCGAAATATCGTTTCAGTTCGAGGTGCGTCCACACATAAAGAGGACTGCGAAGCGTAGCTGGAACGGTGCGGGCCCAGGCCAGAAACTTCTCGTACTCGGGAGCGTCGCCAGTGCAGTCCTTCTCAGGCACGCCATTGGCTCGCATCAGCCGCCACTTGTAGTGGTCCCCTTGCAGCCAGATTTCCCAAAGATTGCGGAAGCGATGGTCAGCGGCTATGTCAGCCGACGGAAGGTGGGAATGGTAGTCGAGAACCGGTTCTCCGGCAGCGTAGTGGTGGTACAACCTGCGCGCCATTTCTGAGTGCAGCAGGAAGTCATCGTGGATGAATTCCATCACACGCTCCCGTCTCGTTCATGTGTTCCAACGGTCTTGATCGCATGGCTACCCTTCGGCTGCATCGGCGGTATCATAATTGATCGTTCATCCCACGGTCATCTTTGTCTCGCGCGAAAACCCTTTTAACCACAGAGGACACGGAGGAAATAGAGGAAACCCTTGAACGCCTCAGTGTCCTCCGTGGTTTCGTGCTTTTTCGCACGTTTACCCTTCATCGAATGTAGACTTCCACTGGCATCTTCTGGAAGAATAGCGGCGAGCAATACGCGAGGGGGCAACGATGATCCAACTCAAAGTCAACGGAGTGGAAAGCAGCTTCGACGGCGATCCCAACCTGCCGCTGCTGTGGTATCTGCGCGACGTGCTGGGCTTGACCGGGACCAAGTTCGGTTGTGGGATGGCGCTGTGCGGCGCCTGCACCGTACATCAGGACGGAAAAGCGATCCGCTCCTGTGCCACCAGCGTGAGCGCGGCTTCCGGCAAAGAGATCACCACCATCGAGGCGATCTCCAAAAACGGATTGCATCCCGTCCAGCAGAAGTGGATCGAGTACAACGTGCCGCAGTGCGGCTACTGCCAGTCGGGACAGATCATGCAGGCTATTTCCCTGCTGAAAGAAAAGCCCAAGCCCAGCGACGAGGACATTGACGGCGGCATGTCGGGAAATATATGCCGTTGCGGCACCTACCAGCGCATTCGGGCGGCCATCAAGGCGGCCGCGGGAGAAAAGGAATGAGCGACAATATTCTGAATGTCAGCCGTCGCGGTTTTCTGCAGGGCCTGGTTTCCGCCGGCGCCCTGGTTTTGAGCGTGCGCCTGGTTCCCGAGGCGTTATGGGCCGCGGACACGGCTGCCGGCTCCCACGTCGATGGTGCCGCGTTTCATCCCACTGTCTTTGTGGGCATTGACTCCGATGGAACCGTCTACCTGGTGGCGCACCGTTCCGAGATGGGCACCAGCAGCCGCACTTCCGTCCCGCTCATTCTGGCCGACGAACTGGATGCGGACTGGAAGCGCGTGAAGCTGGAACAGGCCATCGGTGACCCAAAATACGGAGATCAGGATACCGACGGATCGCATTCCGTTCGCGATGGCTTTGTAACCATGCGCGAAGCTGGAGCTACGGCACGCCTGATGCTGACTCAAGCCGCAGCCCAGAAGTGGGGTGTGCCGGTTTCGGAATGCGAATCGGACCTGCACGTAATCGTGCACAAGCCGAGCAAGCGCAAGGCCGGCTACGGAGAACTCGCGTCGGCCGCCGCCAAGCTGCCGGTGCCGAAGAAGGAAGATCTGACCTACAAGCCGAAAACCAAATGGCGTTACATCGGCAAAGGCGCGGTCAGCTACGACCTGCAAAATCTTTGTACCGGAAAAGCCGGCTTTGGTATGGACGCGCACATACCCGGCATGGTTTATGCCTCGGTTGAACACCCGCCGGTGCTGGGCGGGAAGGTTAAGTCTTACGACGAGAAAGCTCCGCTGCTGGTAAAGGGCGTGAAGCAAACTATTCCCATCAAGCCGTTTACTCCGCCGCATCGCTTTCAGCCGCTGGGTGGAGTCGCAGTCATTGCCGACAACACCTGGGCCGCTTTTCAGGGGCGCAAGAAGCTGAACGTGGCGTGGGACAACGGTCCCAATGCCAGCTACAACTCCGATGAATATCGGAAGCAGTTACAGGAGACTGCCCGTAAACCAGCAAAGGTCGTGCGGAATATCGGCGACGTTGACGCCGCATTCGCCAAGGGCGGAAAGATCATGGAGGCCGACTACTACCTGCCTCACCTGGCGCATGCCACTATGGAACCACCGGTCGCGCTTGCGGATTACAAAGATGGCAAGGTAACGGTGTGGACATCGACACAGAATCCGCAGGCGGTGCAGGAAACGATTGGCGAAGAACTCGGCATCCCCAAAGAGAATGTGACGTGCCACGTAGCTCTTTTGGGCGGCGGGTTTGGGCGGAAATCGAAACCAGACTACGCGGCTGAGGCAGCGATTCTGTCGAAAGCCATCGGCAAGCCCGTGAAGGTGGTGTGGAGCCGGGAGGATGACATCAAGTTCGGCTTCTATCACTCTGTTTCCGCGATGTACCTGAAAGCGGCACTGAACGAAAAAGGAATGCCAGTGGCCTGGCTACAGCGCTCGGTGTTTCCACCGATCGGTTCCACGTTCGCCTTGAACACCACCTACGCCGATGGCGGAGAAATGGGTTTGGGATGGACCGATCTGCCGTTCGACCTTCCCAATCATCGCGCGGAGAACGGATCGGCGGAACACCATGTCCGCATTGGATGGCTGCGCTCGGTGGCAAATATTTACCATGCCTTCGCGGTGCAATCGTTCGTAAACGAACTGGCGCATGAGTCAGGACGCGATCACGTCGAATATCTGCTGGAGCTGGTCGGATCTCCGCGGATCATCGACATAAAGGCGACCGCGCCTGAGAACGACAACTATGGCGGAGCGCCAGCTGAGTATCCGTTGGATACGGCTCGCGTTCGGCGCGTGATCGAGCTGGCGGCCGAAAAATCCGGGTGGGGAAAACGGAAGATGGCCAAGGGCTCAGGCCTGGGAATTGCGGTGCACCGGAGCTTCCTGACTTACGTTGCCACGGTCGTCGAAGTAGAAGTAGACGATAAGGGAGACATTAAAATTCCTTCCGTGCACACGGCCGTGGACGCAGGCATTGTCGTGAATCCAGAAGGGACGCGGGCCCAGTTCGAGGGTGCCGCGGTTTTTGGGACCAGCATTGTGCGCAGCGGGGCGATCACCGCGAAGAACGGGGCGATTGAGCAGTCGAATTTCAATGACTACCCTGTGGCTCGCATGAATGAAGCTCCTTACAAAACGACGGTCCACATCATAGATAGCGACGCGCCGCCCGCGGGTGTAGGCGAACCCGGCGTGCCGCCTTTTGCCCCCGCAATCTGCAACGCGATCTTCGCCGCCACCGGAAAGCGCATTCGCGAACTGCCGCTGTCGAAAGCGTAACGGGTCTCGATGGATGTATTGAACCCGGGTGCCCGGGTGCCCCACCTTTCGATTTTGAAAGGTGGGTTCCCGGAGTTATTTTGATTCAGGCAGAGTGCGCGTGCGACGGGCCTCGTAGGCTTTCAGGCGCGTGTAGGCAGTATTCAGGTGCGGAAGTTTTATCTGGGACTTCTCGCCGCGGTTTGTCAGATCGCCGATGATGTGGTCGGCTTCGATCGGTGCGTTGCGCTCGATATCGCGGAGCATCGAGGCCGTCAGGGCTGAGCCAGCGGCTGTCAGCATGCCGCGGGCTCGGTTAAATTTGTCTTCCCGTATGCGATAACCTGCATCGGCCGCGATCGCACGGCACTCGTCGAGGAGTCCGAGGATGAAATCGGTGCCGCCCGGCGAGGCGCAGATATCTCCAATGGCAGCGCGCATCAGACATGTGCTACCCGCGAGCGACGCCAGAAATACCCACTTCTCCCACATCTCAAGAACGATCTCAGCACTGGCGTGAGCGTTGAAGCGAACGCCGTCCATCAAACTGGCAATCCTCTGCACCCTGTCCGACAGGCTACCACTGCGTTCACCGAAAGACAGCTCGTGGTTCTCGTTGAGATGCACGATCTCGCCCTGGTTTATTGAAGCGGCAATCAGGCATTGACCACCGAGCACGCGTTCGCGGCCAAACTGCTGGTCCAGAATTTCCAGATGCCGTACGCCGTTGAGCAGGGGAACGATTGCGGTTTGCGGCCCTACTGCAGGAGCGAACGACTGTATCGCATCTTTAAGATCGTAGGCCTTGCAACTGAGCAGCACGAGGTCGAATGTCTGGTGGAGATTTTCAGCCAGGACAGCGGACGGTTTCGAAATAGTGACGTCGCCGAGGCGGCTACGAATTTTCAGACCCTGACTCGCCAATTCTTCGGCGCGTCTGGGGCGGACGAGAAAAGTTACGTCACGATTTGCCTCGAGCAAACGGCCGCCGAAATAACCGCCGATCGCGCCCGCTCCCACCACCAAAGTACGCATCGGTTGGATCCCTCGAAACTTAAGATTATCGCAACCGCTGGGCCTTGGATTTCATAAGACTGCCGCTAGCCTCCGGCGATTGCTCCCAGGATGATCAACGGTTCCGTGCCTGCGGCCACGGTGTCGGGTAGAGGGGCGTCCGGCGATTCGTGAGACAAGTCTTCTTCGCAGGCGAAGAAGCGCAGGAAGGGGCGGCGCAGTTGGGTGCCGTGGTCCCGGATGGTTCCACGCAGCATCGGGTAGCGGACTTCGAGGGCATCGAGCACTGTGCGTTGCGTGACCGGACTGGCGACTTCAAGCTCGACGTCGCCTCGGACTTGTGCCAGGTTTCTCAGGTGCGGCGGGAGTACGACTCGGACCATATTGAACTCGTAGCTTGGATTTGCTCAGCGAAGATTCTGGTGGAGATGTGAGTCACTTGATGCTGTCCACACCCACCCTCTTCGCAAAATGCGCGAAGGAGGGTGGGGCACCCTGACCTCGTTCTGCTGCACCGACCGCTTAGTTTACCTAATTAGGGCAGCGTCTGAACCTCTACGGAGAGGACGGCTGGAAGATTACTGACAATAGGATTCCAGCTGTCCCCGGAATCGGCGGAGGCGTAGACCTGCCCGCCGGTGGTGCCGAAGTAGACGCCGCATTTATCCAATGAGTCTACCGCCATGGCGTCGCGCAGAACGTTCACGTAGCAGTTCTCCTGCGGCAGGCCTTTGGTCAGGGCTTCCCACTCGTTCCCGCCGCTGCGGCTGCGATACACGCGCAGTTTGCCCTCGGGCGGAAAGTGTTCGCCGTCGCTCTTGATGGGGACAACATAAATCGTCTCGGGCTCGTGCGCATGCACGTCGATCACAAATCCGAAGTCGGTGGGCAGGTTACCACTGACTTCTTTCCAATTGTCGCCAGCGTCATCGCTGCGCATCACGTCCCAGTGCTTCTGCATGAAGAGGACGCCCGGTCTTTTGGGATGCATGGCGATATGGTGCACGCAGTGTCCGACTTCGGCAGTGGGGTCCGGAATATATTGCGAACGCAGTCCCTGATTGATGGGCTTCCACGTCTTGCCGCCATCATCGGTGCGGAAGGCGCCGGCGGCGGAGATGGCGATGTATATCCGCTGCGGGTCGCTGGGATCGAGAATAATCGTGTGCAGGCACATACCGCCTGCGCCCGGCTGCCATTTGGGGCCGGTGCCGTGTCCGCGGAGGGCAGGGAGTTCGCGCCAGTTTTGTCCGCCATCGGTCGAGCGGAAAATCGCGGCGTCTTCCACGCCGGCATAAACCGTGTCGGGATCGGTCAGCGACGGCTCCAGATGCCACACCCGCTTGAACTCCCAGGGATGCTGCGTGCCGTCATACCACTGGTGCGTGGTCAGCGGAGCAGCGGCTGCGTCGTAGGCAAACTTGTTGCTTTCACTCTTCGGCGGGCCGGGCGGGGCTGTTTCTCCCGCAGGTGTTCCGGGCTGATGCCAGGTCTTGCCGCCATCGTCAGAGCGCTGGATGAGTTGGCCAAACCATCCACTGGTCTGCGATGCATAAATACGATTGGGATCGGCCGGCGATCCCTTGAGATGGTAGAGCTCAAAACCCGCGAAGTGCGGTCCGCTGACGTCCCACTTCTCGCGCTTCCCGTCCGCGGTCAGGATGAACGCTCCCTTATGTGTACCCACCAGCACCCGTACTTTGCTCATTACTTCCTCCTCCCTGAATTTTGCGGTGCGCTTATGCTTTTTTAGAAACCTAAATTCTAATGTTTCAATCTGATTTTTAAATTTCTTTTTCTTCGGACTCTTCGGACTCTTCGGACTCTCGCAACGAGACGAGGGCGCCTAACCGTTCGTCCCAAAGAAAGGTTGAGACCCCTGCTTCGGACTATCCTCTCTCCAATTAGACGTCGAATGACGGGCGGCGAAATCGACAGATCCAACTATTTATTTTTTTGACCTTGGCAGTACAAATTCAGGCAGCAGCACAGGTTTCATTTTTACCCACTTCTGGAATGACTGCGTAGGCTGATTCGGTTTGAGGTTTGCGTGGTTGGCAAGATCTAGCTTGCGGATTTTCGCTTCGGCTTACTACCGCCCTTATTCTTGAGATTGAGGGCCACGGCAGCGCGAATGAGATCCGTCAACGCTGCCTCATTGATCGTATCGCCCTCGTGAATATCTATCGCACGCCTGACATTCCCCTCGAGACTGGAGTTGAACAGACCAGAAGGATCTTTCAATGAAGCTCCTTCGGCGAATGTCAGCTTCACGACGCGCTTGTACGTCTCTCCTGTACAGACAATACCGCCGTGAGACCAGACGGGCACACCTGGCGATGTTGCCTTGGCCCACTTCAGCTCTTCGACGATCTCAGGGTCCGCCCTGTGTATGATTTCACGTACTTTTGCAAGCGTCTTGCCGCGCCAGTCGCCAAGTCCCTTGATTTTCTGATCGATGAACGCAGATGCAGATTCCACAACGACGCTCCCTTCCCTTATCAGTTCCAATTCTTGCACCTAATTTAGCTGCGGCGAACGTAACCTGCAACCCGTGGTCATGTCAGGAAAGGGGCTTCGGGTATGCGGGGCTTGCGAACCGGGCGGTAGAGACTCTGTCCGACTCTAGTTTCCCCACTCAAGCCAAAATCCGGCTTGAATGGGCCACCGCACCGTGGGTCGTTTTCATGTCATGGGGAGCTGGCGCGTTTTTCTCCGCCTGCGTCTCACGTTGGCCGGGTATACTCTCACGAACACGCGGGTCACTTTCCCAGCCTCTAAAGCACAGATGAGGAGAAAATCGATGAGCAGCAGGGCCGAAGTTTCGCGGCGTCAATTTCTGATTTCGAGCGGTGTCGCGGTGGCGGCCGCCTGTCTTGCCCCTCCCCAGCTCTTTTCGCAGGAAGGCTTGGTCGGAATCGCGTTAAAGGAATCGGCTACAGCCAAGATCACGGTGCAAGCGCTTCGGCGGAACATCAGCGTCTTGCAGGGTCCCGGGGGAAACATCGCGGTTCTTGCAGGTCCGGACGGAAAGCTTCTCGTCGATGCGGAGATCGTCACCGCGCGGTCCAACGTTACGGCGGCTCTTGCCAGCATTAATGCGGATCCCATCAAGCAACTCATTAACACGCACTGGCACTTTGATCACACAGGCGGCAATGAGTGGCTGCATCAGGCGGGAGCCGGCATTCTGGCTCATCAAAATACGCGCAAGCGCCTTTCCGTTGACACGCGCGTTGAAGGCTGGTTTTACACCTTTCCGGCCGCGCCCGCCGGAGCGATCCCAACAACCGTTTTCCAGGATGAGCACACGGTTCACGTTAACGGCTCCACTCTTGCGCTCAAGTACTATGGTCCCGCTCATACCGATTCGGACATCTCCGTACACTTTACCGAGGCTGATGTTCTGCACACCGGAGACACCCTCTGGAATCGCAACTATCCTTTTATCGACTACTCGACAGGAGGCAGCATCGACGGGCAGATTCGCGCAGCGGAGGCGAACCTGGCAAAGGTGAGCGCGAGCACCATGGTGATTCCAGGTCATGGCGCCGTCGGAGGGAAAGCCGACCTCATGCTTTTTCGCGACGTGCTGGTCGAGGCGCGCGACAAAGTCGCCAAGCTGAAGAAGCAGGGCAGGACATTGGAAGAGGTGATCGCAGCCAAACCAACCGCTCGCTACGACGCGGAGTGGGGACAATCCTTCCAGACGGCCAAGTCATTTTTAGGGTGGGTGTATCAGGGTGTCTAGATACGGACTGCCTCGCTCAACCTGAACATCGAGGCTGACCGGGTGGGCAACTTATTTAGCACCCCGGCAAGAGGCGGCATGTAGCTCTCTTCCTACTAGCTCACGGTGAGAGGCGAAACGTAAACTAGGGGACATCGTGATCGAGCAACGAATCAACGAATTCTTTGGTGATGACGAGGCCACTGGCTTTGGAAGCGGCTGGTGGAGTGGGATATTGTCGGCCTTTTTCGGGTTTCTTTCGTTCGGAGCGGTTTTGTGCCTGCACTTTCCTCAGATACTGAGCACTCCGGAACTACGTCCCCACTATCCGATGCAGACCATGCGGGTCTTAATCCAATTCCTTATAGTGGCGGCCATTTTATTCGGAATTATTTCTTCGATTAGGCGCAAGAAAAAAGTTTTGGCCTTGACGGGAATGTTGCTTGCCATCGCGGCAACGGCTTTGGGCGGATCAAGCGTGCAGATTAACAACTCTTTGCATAATGGGCCCGCGATTGGCCTGGACTGGTTTTTGCTTGATATGTTTTTGATGGCACTCATCTACGTGCCTCTCGAAAGACTCTGGCCGCAGTATCCAAAACAGGGAACATTTCGGAACGAGTGGACATTGGATGTGGTTTATTTCATGTCCACGCATTTGCCTCTGCAAGTCTTGTCTTTTCTGGTTTTATTGCCCGCTACCCAGGCCACGAAATATTTGGGTGTTCCGATTCTCCAACACTCGATCGCCCATTTGCCCTGGTTGTTGCAATTCTTCCTGGCGGTTGTGGTTGCGGATATTGCCGAATACTTTATTCATTTGGCTTTGCACAAAGTGCCTTTTCTATGGCGCTTCCATGCCATCCACCATTCTTCAAAAGCGCTGGACTGGATCGCGGGCTCACGCTCCCACTTTGTAGACGACACTCTGGTGCGCGGATTTATCCTTGTTCCTCTCATGCTCGGATTTTCGCAATCAATCATCCTGGCGTATTTGATTTTTGTCACCCTTCACGCCACCTGGACTCACTGCAATTTCGGCCCCAATGCCAAATGGCTCGAGAAGTATCTGGTGATGCCCAGATATCACCATTGGCACCATACCTCTCAAAAAGAGGGTATAGACAAGAACTTCGCCATTCATTTCCCGTGGATTGATAAACTTTTTGGAACGTACCACTATCCTGATGAGTGGCCGGAACGTTACGGCCTGGACGGCGAAGAAATTGCCCCTGGCTTCTTTGGGCAGACGATCGGACCATTCACAAAAAGAAAAGGTACGCCTTAAAACTCGAGGGCGCCCAAGGGGACATCCTTGGGTACTTCTGCTCCCGTTCTCGATGCCTTCACCAATCCAAGATATTTCATAACTTTTACGGTCACGAATCCAAAGTCGTACTCAGACTTGTCGTGGCTCAGCCGTAAAAGGCCTGGATAGTGGTGATGATTATTTTGAAGGCATGCGCTAAAGGTTGCGGTTACCGGTAGCCACTCGCCGATGTTCATGGCGTTGTCGTCTTCATCGTGATACCGCCTGTACCCAAATGTTCGAGTGTGGGTCCAGTAGTTTTGAACCATATTCACCCACTGTGCAAAGATTCGAATCCCAATCCACATCACCAGCACAAACTTCAGATCTCCAACCAACTTCCAGAATAAACAAAAACTGAAGGCTTGTGCGAGGATGGCGAAAACCGGATTCTCTACCACCCGGAAAGTCCGAGATCTTAATATCTCGTCGACCGCCAGATTGTCATTGCATCGATACGGCATGACACAGAGGTAGAAAGTTCGCCAAAAGCCATCACCTGAAACTTTGTTGGGGTCCCCATCATGGTCTGCATGCTTGTGATGCAACCGATGGCGATTCACCCAGGCGATCGGCCCTACGTAGAGCCCGAAGACGCTGTTCACGACAGTAACGACCTTTATGAACCATTCCTGGTAGTCGAGCGAACGATGAGCGATCCCCAGATGGAGCACATCGGCTAAATACAACCCACCCAGGAACCAGCAAAAGACAAAATAAATTCCGCCGATCAACAGGCCAGTCCAAGGTCCCAGATGAGCCGGGGCGAAATACACGCAACCCAGCATGTAGGAAAGGATGATCAAATAACCGGTGAGATTGTAGATTTTCATGATGGCTCCCCGTCGGGCCATTCAAACAGAGATCGGAGCGCTTTTTAAATGACAAAGTAGATAACGCCCGCAGCCTGCGGTTCGTGCTGTGGCCAGACCGGCGTGTGCGGATTTCAGACACATCGAATCAATATATGAATCGGATGCTTTCCAAATCCCCACACAACGAAAAGCGCGTTGTGCGGGCCACCTTCGCATGTGCACATTTTTCTCGCTAGACCTTCAGCCAGCCTCGGAACCCTCTGGCCGCATAGTAGGATTCGGCGCCGTTGTGGTACAGGAAAACAGTGTTGAAACGGCGATCACAAAAGAGTGCGCCGCCGAGTTTTCTGATGTTCGAAGGCGTTTTTACCCAGCTTGAAGTTTTCGTATCGAAACTTCCAAGTTTCTGTAACTCTCGATACTGTTCTTCCGTCAGGAGGTCGATGCCCATGGCAGCGGCTGCATCCATCGCATTGCCTTTCGGCTTGTTTTCTTTTCTTCCATCGAGTGCCTCGCGATCGTAGCAAAGACTTCTGCGGGCACTCGGGCTCTCCGGTGAACAATCGTAAAAAATATATTTGCCGGTTATTTCATCCTGACCGACAACGTCCGGTTCACCGCCAGTCCTTTCCATCTCGCTGAGTGACCACACCTTTTCAGGATTACGCTCCACCTTTGCCTGGACTTCATCCCATGCCGAACCTTTGTGACGGTTCATGTTTTTCTCAAAACGCGTTTTCAATGTTCTTAGCAGTTCATCGCATTGCTTTTTGGAAAGGCTCACGTTTGACATAGTTTTTGTAGGTATCGCTGTTGAGTCCACGCTACTTCACGGTGGCAGACGCAGCGACTATCGCTGCCGCCATCGCGAGCTTGTGGTCGTTGTTCCAGGGCGGTCCGACAGCACTACGGACCTTGACGAAGTGCGCGTCGAGGTCTTCTACACCCAGTGCCTCAGCCGCCGCCGCTAGGACGCTTTTAGAGTCGTACCAGTGGACGGGCCAGCCGCGCGCCTCGGCCGCGGAGGCCAGGGCCTGGCGGTACATGACCCAGTCGGCATTGTTCTGCGCGCGATAGTCCGTGATTCGCTCGGCGATCGTGGGTGGAAGAGGTTGGCACTTGCGAAGGGCGACGCCGAGGATTCGCGGCACGGCTGTCGTAACAGCATCCAAGGCAAGCACTGAGTGCTTCTCAGCCGATACTCGCACGCTCTCGACTAACTCCACGGCCTGGTCAATCGGGAGTCCCTGGCATTCACTGTGGTGCGGAATTTTCGGCAGGCCCTCGGCCACCAGTTCCACGCGGCGGCGGTCGAGGAGCGTCCCATCGCGCGCCACCGTCACCAGCACCGCCCAGCCCCCATGATCCGATATCCCGATAATGCCACGGTTCTTCGACATTATTTTCTTCACGCGTAATTTACGCGGACCCTGCAGCTGACACAACAACCCATTTTTAACGCTTCGCGGCGCCCGGCGGCCAGTTAGGCGTTTCCACTCCGAACTGTTTGGCGTACTCGGTGTTCAGCCTCTGCCAGCCGAACTTCATCGCTTCGCCACCAACGATGCGGCCGAGCGCATTTCCGTTAAGAGACTGATCGAGAACATCCAGGCAAATATGCCACCCGGCAGCGCCCATTGAGATGAAGCGGCGATCGATGTTGTGCCACAACGTTAAGCGCGTGCCGCTGCCCAGAGGCTCGAGTTCCCATCGGATCTGGTTACCGCCCCAGTTGTATTCCAGCACTTCGGGAGCGTCGGCCCGCGTCACTGTTGTTTGGGAAACCTGTGGCTTGGGCGCTGCGACTGTCGTGAGCTTTGCCGTCGCTCCTATCGTACCCAGACTTCCATCGGCGTCAAAGGGGGCCCACTCGCGCAGGTGCGCCGGATCAGTCAGAGCCTCCCATACTTTTTCCGGCGAGTGGCGCAGTTCCCGGACGAGAATCAGGGTCCACTTCTCTTCACCATCTGGTCCCCGCTCCTTTTGTACCCGTGCCCCCGTGGCGGGACCCGGTGCGTACGGCGCGAACTCGCTCATCCTTCTTCCTCCTTTTGCCTTACCAGCGTGCCAGCTGCGAGAGCTGAATGAGGTTGCCGCAGGTGTCGTTCAGCATCGCGATGGTCGAGCCGGTCACGGCGGTAGGCGGCATGGTGAACTCGGCGCTGCGCGTCTTGATCCGCTCGTAGTCGCCCTTGACGTCGTCGGTAAAAAACATAATCGCCGGCTGATTCTGTTGAAACATCGCCTGCTGATAGGCTTTGGCCGCGGGATTGTCATTCAGCGCCAGCTGCAGCTCAACGCCGTCCGGATCATCAGGCGCCGCTACTGTGAGCCATCGAAATGGCCCCTGACTGAAATCGGCTTTCTTGGCCATACCCAATACCTCTGTATAAAAGCGCAGGGCCTTATTTTGGTCGTCCACGTATACCTTGGTCACTTTGATTTTCATTTTCGTTCTCTTTTCTCATGTTCGCGGTTTGGGCCGCGCCGTCTTCTTGCTTGTCTTTTTGTGGGTTGGGATCCGTTCCATCCGGTCCAGGTGGCGCTCCAGAGCATCCACATGAGCGGACCAGAAGCGGCGGAACTGAGCCAGCCAGGCATCCAGCTCCTGCAGCGGTTCAGGTTTGAGGCGGTAGAGACGGCGTTGTGCGTCCACGGTGGACTCCACGAACCCAGCATCGCGAAGCACTCGCAGATGCTTGGAGACGGCTGGCTGCGTCATATGAAGCTGACGTTCGATCTCGCCTACCGACTGCTGTGACGAAACCAGCAGGCTCAATATGCCGCGGCGATTCGGCTCCGCAATGATTTCGAACACCGATTCCATTCCCTTGATATACTCCTTAACGTATATACATGTCAAGGCATATACAAAAAGAATTTTATCGCAGCTCGCCACCTGGTTGGATGAGTGACTCAGCTCTTTTTGCTCAGACTGGCATGCGGAACAGGCGGATCCATCCTGAACTCATGGGCGGGACTGCCTTCTAAACAAACGGTTCGAGTTTGGCGAGTATGGTAGGCAGATATTCCGCGACTGTGGGATGAATATGCATCGCACGTTGGATGACCGTATACGGAGCCTTTGCATACATGACATCCAGCAGAACATGAATCACTTCATCGCCCCCGATTCCAAGGATCGCAGCACCCAGGATTTGTTTGATTTCTGCATCGACGCAGATTTTGATGAAACCCTGTGTCTCACCTTTTTCGTAGGCTCGGCTCACGCGAACCATCGGATATTTCGCGATGAGGGCGCGGCGCCCGGACGTTCGTATTTCCGCGTCCGTCATGCCGCATCGCCCTAGCGGAGGATCGATATATAACGCATAGGCCTGGATCCGGTCGGAAACGCGGCGATGGTCAGCGTTGAAAAGATTGTCCGCGACGATCTCATAATCGTTATACGAAGTATGCGTAAAAGCACCACGGCCGTTGCAGTCCCCAAGCGCCAAGATACCGGGCACATTGGTCTGCAACTGATCATCGACGGTGATGTATCCACGCTGATCAGTCGCGATTCCGGCCCGTTCAAGACCCAGATCGCTGGTGTTCGGGACACGTCCAACCGCAAGCAGAACGTGTGTGCCTGCTACTTCCTTCGGGTCATCGTTGCAATCCATGTGGACGACGACACCACTATCCCGTTTCGCCAGCGAGATGCATTTCGCATTCAGCCGGATCTGTATGCCTTCGGCTTCGAGGATTTCGCGCACCGCCTGGGAAATGTCTTCGTCTTCCCTTCCAATCAGGCGCGGTCCCATTTCCACAATCGTGACCTGGCTTCCGAAGCGGCGATAAATCTGAGCGAACTCCAGCCCAACATAACTTCCCCCGACGACGATAAGGTGCTCGGGCAAGAAATCGATGTCCATCATCGATGAGTTGGTGAGAAATGGGACTTCATGGACGCCCGGCATGTCGGGAACAGAAGCACGGCCGCCCACGTTGATAAAAATCTTGTCAGCCTGCAGGACCTCATCGTTGACCACAACCGTGTTTGCCGACTGAAACCGGGCATGGCCTTGTATGACGGTACAATTTCTAGTTCCTCGCAACCAATCTTCTACGCCCTTATTCGATCGCCCGGAGACCGCATCCTTGCGCGCTTTCACTCGCTTGATATCGACGCGCACATCGCCGGTGGCGAAACCATATTCCGCTCCACGGCGGGCGACATGGATCGCATAGGCGCTTGCCACCAGCGTTTTTGTTGGAATGCATCCGGTATTCACGCAGGTGCCGCCAAATTTATGGCGTTCGATAATGGCCACGGTTTTGCCAGCACCCGCAAACCGCGCCGCCAGCGACGGGCCCGCCTGGCCTGTCCCGATAATGATTGCGTCGAAGTGTTTCATTGCGCGGTCCGGCCTGCGCCTTCGATCTGGATCTTGCCATCTTCCGCTGCCTGTTCGGGAGTCTTGCCGTCCTGACGCGCGACAATGTAAGCGGCATACCAATCCGACCAGTGATGTTTCGGAGCAGTTGGTTCATATTTGCCATGATGCTTCTCTGCATCTCGCAAAAGCTCGGCCAGGGTCGCGACATCTAAATTGCTCAGTCCCCTGCCGGGCAGCCGGTTTGTGATTTCCTGAAACAGCCATCCATTGCCGTCAGGATCGCGAAACGTGGCGAACGAGCTGTAGGTGGCGTGCCCGGGCGCTGGCCCGCTTACGCGACCGCTCCCATCGGTTTGAAACTGGGCCCCTGGCGCGCCGGCGTGGAACACCTCGCTCACTTCAATACCGCGCGCGACGAGATCTTTCCGGGCTGCCTCAACATCGGAGACGATCAGGTAAAGACCCTGGGCCGATCCCGGCGCGGCCGATGTCATCTTCGTGCCAAACTGAACCGAGCACCCTGAGCCCGGAGGCGTGAACTGCACCACGCGGAAGCCGTTATCAAAGGGAAAATCGGCGTCGAGTCGCCACCCAAGTCTGGTATAGAACTCCTTCGAGCGGTCAACGTCCGCGACCGGAATGACGACTACCTCGAACTTCATATCTACTTTCGCAGCGCTTGCGCCACTGCCCGATTCCCTGCTGGAGATTGCATTTACAGTTGCCATACTTCCCTCCTGAATAGGCTCACCTGAATCGAAAGCTGATTTGGTGAATATTCGTGCTGGCTGATTTCGCTACGCCGCGACGAACTGCTGTCCGCCGTCTACGTCGTAGGTTGCGCCCGTGAGGGCGGTATTGATCATGATGTGTACCGCCAACGCGGCCACATCAGCCGGTCCGACGACGCGACCGATGGGAAGCTTTTCGCGAAGCTGCTTGCGCTGGTTTTCGAGTTCATCGCCGAGCAGTTGCGCCGACAATGGTGTGTCAACAAAACCAGCGGCAATGAGGTTGACCCGAATCGGTGCCAGCTCGAGCGCCAGGTTCGCCGTCAGCGCAGGCATCGCCGCGGTGACGGCTGATGTCAAGCCAACGCCAAGGGCTGGGCGGCGGGCGCCGGTGCCTCCCATGAACAATAAGGCTCCTCCGGGTCGTACCTTGTGGGCAGCGTTGCGGGCAACCTGGAGCGTTAACAGAAGGTGGCCGTCGAGAGAGCGGCGTGCCTGCTCTATATCCATGTCGAGCATGCGCCCGTAGATCGGCCTGCCGGCAGTGAGCATCACGTGGTCGATCTGCGGCAGATTTTGGAAGAACCTGTCGAGCGCATTTGAATCCTCGGCGTCAAACACCGCGGTACTCAGAGCATCAACTTCGCTCGCAGCCCGATTGAGATGATCCGGGGTCCGTGCGGTGAGGATGATCCGCGCCCCCTTAGCGCGCGCTTGTCGTGCCGTTTCCAGCCCGATACCTGCACTGCCGCCGATTACGACGACCGTTTGCCCGTACAGTTCCGGTTCAGGCTGGATGGTAGAGGGGATCAATGCGATGCTCATGCTTCCTCCGATTGCTGGTAACCTTACCGCGACCCGCGGGACTTTAATATATTTTGCAGTCGCTATCCAATTCAAGCGTCGGACGCCGGCAAACTTTCTCTCATCCGGCTGGGTTCAGGCAACCTCTCGTTTTTGCGACCGCGCTTCAGACTCCATGGCGGCCTCAGCCTGCAGACTTTGCAGATCTCGCGAGAGGGTCAAACTAGCGAGAGTGCGACCGCCTTTCTTGTACACCACGGTGCAATCGCGCGCATCGAGGCTTCCATCGATCTCGATAACCTCCCACTTCTCGGCGTGACCCACATAATTGAGCGCCACATCGTAGTGTTGACTCCAGAAGAATGGGACAGCGTCAAATTTTTCACGGCGGCCAAGAATATTTTTAGCTGCGACCTGTCCCTGACGCTCAGCCACCACCCAGTGTTCCACGCGAATTCGTTCGCCGGTGTGCGGATCCGGCCAGCGGGCGGCATCGCCGGCTGCGAAGATTCCGGCCACGCTGGTTTCGAGGTATTCATTGACTTCGATACCCCGATTGATCGCAAGGCCAGCCTGCTCTGCCAATGCCAGTGATGGACGTACGCCCACTCCCAGGACCAGGAAGTCTGCTTCCAGAGACGTTCCTCCGGTTAAGGTGACGGTGCGATCATTCACCCGGCTGACAGTCTCCCCCAAATGAAAAGTCACGCCGTGACCTTCGTGAAGCTTTCGGAGGAAGATGCCCACCTCCGTTCCCATTATCCGTTCGAGCGGCTGGCTCTCAGGTGCTACCACATCCACAGCAATTCCTCGGGCACGCAGCGATGCGGCAACTTCCAGTCCGATAAAGCTGGCGCCCACAACCACCACACGTTTTGCGGAACTTGCCTTGGCAATGATCGCCTTGCTGTCAGCGAATGTGCGCAGATAATGGAGCTTAGAATCAGTCGTGCCTTCAATCGGCAAGTGAACCGGGTCAGCCCCGGTGGCCAGCAGGAGAGATTGGAATTCGATGACCTTGCCACTCTCGAGCACGAGGCGCCGGCTTTTCGTATCAAGCGATGAAACTCGTGAGTTGAGGAGCAGATCGATACGGCGGTCGCGATAATAGTCCGAAGGCCGCAAAGGGATCCACTCTTCTTGAGCCGTGCCAGCCAGGTAATCTTTGGAAAGGTTCGGACGATCCACTGGGGGAGAGGCATCGGCACTCACGATGGTAAGAGGACCGTCATAACCCTCTCGCCGCAGCATATCGGCCGCAGCATGGCCTGCGGCGCCTCCGCCGACAATCACGACCGAACTTGGCCCCTCGGCTTTAGGCTTGGCAACCGGTGAGGGGAGCTTTTCGCGGACAAAGATCTTATTGCCCACTCTTTCCACTCGCCAGCAAGTGACCGGATCAAAAGCCGGCGCCCTCAGCGCCTCCCCATTCCGCAGACTGAAACACGCATGATGCAAGGGACAGCGCACGGTATCGCCCACGATCAGACCTTCCGCGAGCAGGCCGCCATAGTGCGTGCAGTGGGCGGCAACGGCAAAGAATTCATCACCCCGGCGGACCAGGGCCAATTCTTCACCGTCGGCCTGGCCAGACGTCATCTTGCCATCGAGGAGATCGCGAACCGGAACTCCAGCTTTGAAATCGGGTTTGTTCGTCTCTGATGTCTTATCCATGACTTGCCTCTCCAACCGTTCGATAGCGGGGTAATCGAAGATGTTGCCTGTACTATTTCTTCCGTGCGATCGAGGCCTCTTCCACACTGGATGACTTGTTCCACCCGTGGAATCGCGAGAGGTCGCCCGCATTCCATGCCTCGCGGAGTCCAGGAGTACTCAGGTCCCAGTCGGGACGGATTTCTCTGGTCACGGCGCGCAGATCGTGCCAAAGATCAACGACCGACGGACGTCCCCAAAACCAGTAGCCGTTATAAATGCTGTGGATCACCAGGCCAGGCTTGAGCACGAGCGTATGCGGGACCATCGGATTATTGTCAGGGTCGGTGTATTCCTGGATATCGAGATCCTTCTGAATCGTCCGCTCGGTATCAGAAAGAAAAGTCCACTGGGCCCCGACTGACGCACGGAACTCCTGAAGAGTATGGTGGTTGTCGGTGGAGATCGTGACGACCTGAGTGTATGCCACCGCGATCTTCGGGTAGAAGGCAGCCAGTTCCAGATGCTGCTGGTGCTCCTTTGGACAATAATGGCCGCGCGCGAGCGTGAGGATCAGCGGATCGTCGCCCTGGAGTTGACTTAGCTTCCGCAATTTCTCGGTGTGATCCGGCAGTTCGTAATCGGGGAAGATTGATCCGGGCACAATATCGGAACGCATGATTGAACTCCTCCCGTTTCTCTCAAAGATCTTCTCTCAAAGGTCAAGTGTGACATCCGCGTCTGGCTGGGAACAGCAAACCAGCACGTTCCCAGGAGCGGGCCTCTCCAGCGGCTCAGGGTTATAGACAATCGATCCGCCAATCAGACCTGTCATGCAGGTGTGACAGACTCCGGTCCGGCACGACCATCGGACCGGAACGTCGCATGCTTCCGCCAGTTCAAGCAAACTGGCAAACTTACTATCCCATGGAACGGTAATCCCACTCCGCGCGAATGAGACTGGCGGCCCAGATGCGGGCGGCCCGGGTGGCACGTGGGGCGTGTGAACAACCTGCGTCATGCCCGGAGTAATACTCTCGAGAGCACCGAAGATTTCCGTATGCACATTCTCGGCAAGTACGCCCCAGTTTTTCAGGCTGTCCCGCATATTCTGCAAGAATAAAGAAGGGCCGCACAGATAGAAGTCGCTAGCGGGTGACACACCAATTCTCTCCAGCAAAGCCGTGTCAATGTGCCCCGGTGCATCGAAATCTGTGCCTGCCTGGTCAGCTGCAGTGGGCCTGCTATAGACGATGTATCCTCGCCCGCGAGAAAGCTGTTTCAACAGCGAACGCGATTCCTCCGCAAATGGATGGTCTACCCGGTTGCGCGCTCCATAGATCCACCAGATCTCTCGCTGCGATTTTTCGGCGGCGAGAGCGTGCAGCATCGACATCACCGGGGTTACACCGACTCCGGCGCTCAGGAGAACTACCGGACTCTGGCTGGAACGCAGAGTAAAACTCCCGCGCGGCGCGCTCACGTCCAGTACATCGCCTTCTCGCGCTCGGTTGCATAGAAATGAACTTCCAACTCCATTCAATTCGTTTTTCACGCTGATGCGAAAGTGGTCCGCCGC